>ERZ773202.663-NODE-663-length-29450-cov-13.114883_pt1 | contig 29450 bp, 27 predicted proteins | sample MGYA00580998_ERZ773202 | MGnify/ENA primary metagenome ERZ773202 (study PRJEB29015, sample SAMEA2737803) | human gut metagenome | biome: human gut; feature: human-associated habitat; material: faeces | place: China | collected 2012 ...
GAAACAGCTGCACGAGTGTTCAACGAGTTCAAGACAACAGTGTCTGGCTACAAGCTGCTGGTCAAGTGGGTGGAGCAGAATTCCTACGGCATCAACTCTTCCTTGTGGCTCTTCTGTGGCGAGAATACGGGCGACTACAGCAAGGGACTGTGCAACTTCCTCTACGGCAAAGGCTACGACATGTGGCTTGAGAACGCCAAGAGCATCAAGGACGCATCAGGTCTCAGACGATTGAAGTCGGATCGTGCCGACGCCTCGATGATTGCCGAATACGCTATGAGGAATTACGATAAAGCCATTATGTACGAGCCACTTAGCGAGTCACTTGCGCAACTACGTGAGCTGTTCCTCTACCGTCAGATGGTCGTAAGACACAGATGCAGCTTTCAGGTGCGTAGAGGCGAAAAGCGACTCACTATGGAGAAGTCGCCCGTCAAGACAATGATTTCGCAGAGCGGACGACATATCGTCTCTGAACTCAATAAGGAGATAGAGAAGATAGACAAGCGTATCGCAGAACTTATCAAATCGGACGAGGAGCTCACCGAAGTATATACTATCGTGACCTCTGTACCTGGCATTGGTACCCAAAATGCCGTATGTATGATGGTGTATACTGATAACTTCCGCAGATTCAACTACGATTCAAGGAAGATTGCCTGCTACTACGGCATAGCCCCATTCGGCAAAGATTCGGGAACCAGTGTGCATTCCGACCCTCATGTGCACTACATGGCGAACCGCCAGATAAAGGCCATGCTGACGCAGGCTGCACTGGCTGCCGTCAACTTCAATCCTGTTATTGCAAGGTACTATATGCGACTCGTAGAACGTGGAAAGAAAAAGCAGGTTGCACTGAACAATGTAAAGAACAAACTCATACATTTGATCACAGCTATGGTCCGGAATCGCCAACTTTTCTCACCTGAATATAAAATATCAGCATAAATTAAAAATAATGGTCAAAATATTTGGATTTTAACATAGAAAGCGAATCTACCGAATATAAATTAAGCTCAAGCTAAAGAGCCAAAGGCTCAAAATTCGTGTCATTCGAAATATTCGTGTTCGTAAAAATCACAAGCAGTTCGTGGTTAAAATCATCTAACTTATTATCAACCAAAATTCGTTACAACTATGACTCCAGAACAGAAACATTCCGTTATTCAGGCGATATTGACCTTCATTTCGTCAATACTTTGCGCCATCACCGCCAGCTCGTGCATATTATGAGAAAAATTGATTTAATAATTGTGCATTGCGCAGCCACTCCTGAAGGTAAAGACTTCACAACAGAAGACATAGACCGTTGGCACCGTCAGCAGGGATTTAGCTCCATTGGCTACCATTTCGTGGTGTATAGAGATGGGAGCGTACATACAGGGAGACCAATAGAACAGGTGGGAGCGCATTGCAGAGGGCGCAACTCAACATCTATTGGTGTATGCTACATAGGTGGACTGTCTGCCGATGGCAAGCGACCGAAAGATACGCGCACAGACAATCAAAAGAAAGCTCTCAAAGCCCTGCTAACACTCCTGAAGCTCCGCTTTCCCGATGCTGAAATAAGAGGACACCGTGACTATGCAGCCAAGACTTGCCCCTCGTTTGATGCAACTGCAGAATACAAGAATTTATGACAGTCTAATACAAGGATTTTGTAATGGCAGAATACAATGATTTGCTGCAGGGCAAGAATCGTGGTCATTATGTCATTAGTCATTATGTCATTAAGGATTTTAAGTTTTAAGTCTTCCAGGCTTAAACAAAAAACGCCCGATAAATGGTGAGCTATGAAGCTGCCATTTATCGGGCTTATTCAATTTATTTACCGCAGATGATTGCAGTATGGAAAGGTTAGTTTATTCTAATCCGAATACTACTCTCAAACCTCCGTCTACTCCGCTGAAACCCATGAAAGCCAAAGAGAGCAAGCCGGCTGTTACAAGAACGATAGCCATGCCCTGCATGCCCTTAGGAATGCGAACCAAAGAGAGCTGCTCGCGCAAACCTGCGAAGACTACCATTGCCAAAGCAAAGCCAATGGCGGTAGAGAAAGCGTAGACAATGCTATGAACCAAAGAGAAGTCTTTTTGGATAACGAGGATTGCTACACCAAGCACAGCACAGTTGGTGGTGATAAGAGGAAGGAAGATACCGAGAGCCTGATAAAGGGCTGGCGACACTTTCTTCAACACAATCTCTACCATCTGAACCAAGGCTGCGATGACGAGGATGAAAGACAGGGTCTGCAGATACTGCAAGCCGAAAGGATTGAGCACGTAGATCTGCAAAAGATAGGTGACGACGGTTGCCAATGTCAACACGAAAGCTACAGCAGCTCCCATTCCCAAAGCGGTGTCTACTTTCTTGGATACTCCAAGGAATGGGCAGATTCCCAAGAACTGCGAAAGGATGATATTGTTGACGAATATCGCTGAAATGAAAATCAATATGTATTCCATAATATATTCTCCTTATGCTTTAAATTTGTTGATAACGGCAATGAGATAGCCCAAAGAGATGAATGCTCCAGGGGGCAACACGAACAGCAGGAGGTTGGTGGTTTCAGGGAGCAGAGCGAAGCCAAAGAGGCTGCCTGCACCGAGCAACTCGCGAACGCAACCGAGCAATGTTAAGCCGAGGGTGAAGCCGAGACCCATGCCGATGCCATCGAAGAGGCTGGCTACAGGGGTGTTCTTGGCTGCGAAGCTCTCTGCACGGCCAAGGATCAAGCAGTTTACCACGATAAGTGGAATATAGATGCCCAACGCCTTGTTGATAGAGTCTGGAGCATAAGCCGACATAAACATCTGAAGGATTGTTACGAAGGCTGCAATGACTACGATGAATACAGGTATGCGCACCTTGTCAGGAGTGATATTCTTGATGCAGGAAATCACGAAGTTAGTGCAGATGAGCACCGACATAGTGGCCAATCCCATAGAGAGGCCATTGATGGCACTGGTGGTAGTTGCCAATGTAGGACACATACCGAGAAGGAGTACAAAGGTAGGGTTCTCCTTCAGAATGCCGTTGGTAATGGTTTTTATATAGTTCATGATGCTACAATATTAATTATGTTGAACAGATGCACCGCTTGCGCCATCGGCACCCTTAGCGCTGGCTGCATGATTGTCCTGATATGCAGAGTAAGCCTGGTTGACAGCCTTGAGGAAGGCACGAGAGGTGATGGTAGAGGCTGTGATGGCATCTACGTCGCCACCATCCTTGTTGACCTTGAGGTTGCCATTGGCAAGGCTCTTGCCGATGATGTTTCCCTTGCCGTCTTTCTGGAACCACTTGTCGGCTTTAGCTCCAAGACCTGGAGTTTCGGAAGCCTGAAGAATGGTGTAGCCAAGAATTGTGCCCTCGGCATTGAAGCCTACAAGAACCTTGAGGTCACCACCGAAGCCCATTGTGGTGCTCTCTACAGCCGAACCAAGATAGGCACCGTCTGTGGTGTATACATTGTGGATAGTAAAGATGCTCTCCTTGCCTTGTATTTCCATTTTTACGGTGTCGGGGTCTTCAACCTTGATATCGGTAGAGTTCATAACCTCCTTGATACCTGCTGCAAGAGTCTGCTGCGCCTTTTCAGCGATAGGTTGCTCTGTGATATTGTTTACCCAAGCCAATACGGCTCCTATTACTACAGCCACGCCCACGAGGACGAGAACCATATTGGTAAGTGATGATTTGAGTTTTTCCATTTGTTTGTTCCTCCCACTATTTATTTCTGCTTTGCTGGCACTTCACCAAAGCGTTTTGGTTTGATATATGTATTGATGAGAGGGGTGAAGGCATTCATTATCAATATGGCAAACGACATACCCTCTGGATATGAACCCCAATTGCGGATAACGATTGTCAACACACCGATGGCAACGCCATAGACGAGCTGTCCCTTGTGGGTCATTGGCGAGGTGACATAGTCGGTTGCCATGAAGATGGCTCCGAGCATCAAACCACCGCTCAACAACACCTGTACAGGATTTGCGTATACTGGGTTGGCAAGGTGGAGCAAACCGCTGAGCACGAAGACTGTGGCGAGGATGGAAACAGGGATGTGCCATGTGATGATCTTCTTCCAAAGCATGTAAGCCAAACCGAGGAGCAAAGCCAAAGCACAGATTTCGCCAAGGGTGCCGGCTCCCATACCGTTCTGTACATTGCCAAGGAGCATGTCGACAGACGATGGCAACTTATCCAACACGCTGGCGTCGCCACTCTTGATAGCCCACTTCATAAGGCTCAACGGTGTGGCACCGGTCTCTGCATCGAGGTATGCTGCCTGCTGACCAACTACAGGCCATGAGGTCATGGCTGCAGGGAAGCTTACCAAGAGGAAGCAACGACCCACCAAGGCAGGGTTGAAAGGATTGCTACCCAAACCGCCAAAAGTCATTTTGCCAACGCCGATGGCTACCAAGGCACCGATGATGATCATCCATATAGGGAAATTGCTTGGAAGGTTCATGCCAAGAAGCAATCCCGTTACAATAGCCGAACCATCGGTGAGCGATGGCTGACGCTTCATTATACACTTTGATATGGCCCACTCGAAGAACATACATGCTGCCACGCTCGACAGGCATACCACTACTGAGCCAAGACCGAAATAGAAGAACGAAACGAGCAAGGCTGGCATCAATGCCAACACTACGCCATACATATTCTTCTCTACGCTGTCGGCACCATGTGCGTGTGGTGACAGCGAAACTATTAACTTACCCATTTTATTTCTTAGCGTTTCTTGATTTGATGATACCCATTACGACACCCTTGCCCTGAAGGATGTTGTCGAGAATAGGACGATGTGAAGGACAGGTGAACTGGCATGAGCCACAAGAGATACAAGAGGTAACCTGCTCTGCCTCAAGACGTTCCCACTCCTTGAATGAAGAAAGTGTTGCAAGCAAGTATGGTTCGAGTCCCATAGGACATGCGCTAACACATTTGCCACAACGAATACATGGCTGAGCTGCCTTGCGGTGAGCATCGGCATCGGTGAGGATGGTGATAGAGTTGGTGCCCTTGCATACGGTGACATCGGTAGAAACTACCGACTTACCCATCATCGGACCACCTGCCAACACCTTGTTGTCGCCCTCAGGCATACCGCCACAGAGGTCGATAAGCTCGCGCATCGGTGTTCCAATACGAACGAGGAAGTTGCCTGGATTCTTAAGTTGCTTACCTGTAACGGTGGTGTAGCGCTCGAACAATGGCTTATTCTTCATAACAGCCTGGTAAACAGCGTAGGCAGTACCTACGTTCTGAACGATGGCGCCAACATTAACAGGAATGGCTGGAGGGGCAGGAACCTGACGGTTGATAACAGCATCAACCAACTGCTTTTCACCACCCTGTGGATATTTCTTAGCCAAAGCTACGATCTCGATGCGTGGGTCGTTGGCTGTTTTCTGTTCAAAGAGCTTGATAGCCTCAGGCTTGTTGTCTTCGATACCGATGTAGCCGCGCTCTACCTTGGCGCCCTTCATCAAGAGGTCAAGACCTACGAGAATCTCGTCGGCATGTTCCATCATAAGACGGTAGTCGGAGGTGATATATGGCTCACACTCTACACCATTAAGGATTACGCACTCAGCCTTTGCGGTAGGAGGAGGGCAAAGCTTGATGAATGTAGGGAAGCCAGCACCACCCATACCTGTTACGCCAGCCACCTTGATGCGGTTGACGATTTCTTCAGGTGTGAGCTCAGGATGCTTGTCGAGAGTTTCGAGGGTTTCGCTGCGGTCGATGCTCTCTTCCCACTCGTCGCCCTCTACATTAATATATATGGCAGGCTTGCGATAGCCTGTGGCGTCGATAGCGGTGTCGACCTTTAATACTGTTCCCGATACTGAAGAATAGATAGGTGCAGATACGAATCCATTTGCCTCGGCAATGAGAGTACCAACCTTTACCTTGTCGCCACGATTAACGACAGGCTTGGCAGGTGCGCCGATATGCTGGCTCAACGGGAATATTGCTTGCTGTGGCAATGGAGCTACAACGGTAGCAACCTCAGCAGTAATCTTGTTTTCCTCTGGGTGTACACCACCCATGCTAAAAGTTTTCAGTTTCATGCTTAAGCCTCCTTGTTTTCTGTTGTGGTGGTAGCAGCAGCCTCGGCAGGAGCAGCCTCTGGCTTTGGCTTGCGTACAGGGAAATTAACTTTTACCAAAGCGCCTGTAGGACATTCGTCGACGCACTTGGTACACATGCGGCACTTGTTGAAGTCGATGTAAGCCACATTGTTTTCAACTGTGATAGCATCGAAGTTGCAAACCTTCTGGCACTTACCGCAACCGATACAAGCTACGGCACAAGCCTTCTTGGCAACAGCGCCCTTGTCCTTGTTGACACACTGAACATAAACGCGGCGACCCTTAGGTCCCTTTTTGCGTAGCTCAATGATGTGGCGAGGACAGGCCTTGGCACATGCACCACAAGCGGTACACTTCTCTTCGTCGACTACAGGCAAGCCTGTCTCTTCGTCCATGGTGATGGCACCAAACTGGCAAGCAGCAACACAGTCGCCACATCCGAGGCAACCGAATCCGCAACCAGTTTCGCCAGCACAGGTAGCATTGACAGCCTGGCAAGAATGCAAGCCATCATACTCTACGATGCGTGGACGATGCTCGCATGTACCGTTGCAACGAACAACAGCCACCATAGGGTCGGTGTTGGCAACAGCCATGCCGAGCAAGTCGGCAACTTGGCCCATAACATCGGCTCCACCAACAGGACACATAAGTCCGTCGATGCTACCGAGGTCGGCACCCTTAACTAAAGCGTCGGCCATACCAGCACAACCGGCAAAGCCACAGCCACCACAATTGGCACCAGGCAATAGTTCTACTACCTGTCCGATACGTGGATCTTCCTGAACAGCAAACTTCTTGGAAACGGCATACAGCACAATGGCTGAGATGAGTGCTATCGCTCCCAACACGATTACTGCAATCAAAATGAAATTCATAATTTATTAACTTGTTTTAGTTCATTATTTTAGTATTTTGTTTGCGTTATCTCTACCGACAACGACTTCCCTATCCTATCTCTATTGAAATATAGCAAAAGATAGTAAGGCACGAGGACTCCCAACCCCAAGAGAGCGGAAAGAGGTTCGTTGCCCGTGAGATTGTTGACCAGAATTATTACTGCTACCAACAACAGGAACGGCAATCCGAAGCCCAACAATACAGCTTTATAGCCCATGGAGACTGAAACGGAAACAACTACGTGTTGGCCTACTTCGTAACCTTGCACATCGGTATGCACATCGATAATCTTTTCTTTACTCTCCGACGAACTGCAATGTTTTGCGAGTCCACAAGCGGCACAAGCTGATGTCTGCAATATGCGCACTTTAACGGTATCTACCTCTATTTTGTCGACGATGCCGTCGTGATTTATTTTGCTACTCATTTATGATGATGGATAAGGGTGTATAACTCAAATATTGTAATGTCGAGTTTACAAATGCAAAATTAATACTATATTTCTAAACTACAAATAAATCATCAAAATAATTAAAGAAATATGTAGCTCTGTTAACAATTCTTATCCGTAATCGTTTGCAGAAGCTGGCATTTATTTGGAATCGCCCTTTTACCTTTTTTGCCTTTTTACCCTTTTACCTTTTTAGGATAAGCGACGCAGCCGAGCTGCGACGAACGCAACCACAAACGCACTTCTTACTTTTACCCTTTTCTTTTTTACTTTTTTACCTTTTTACCCTTTTACCTTTAAAAAAAATAGCAAGCCTGAGATAGACTTGCTACTTGGTTTATTCTTAGATTTTAAGAGTTGTGGGCTTCAACGATGCGCTTAGATGAAAATGTATTTCATCACAAAGAGCACAGCGAGGACGCAGAGCGTAGGGTTGAGTTTCTTCCAATTACCGCAAAGGCTGTTGATAGCCACGTAGGAGATTACACCACAGAGAATACCATCGGAGATGCTATAAGCCAAAGGCATCATGATGATGGATATGCTGGAAAAACTAAAAATCCCACTTCACACCCAAGCATGGACGACACTTGAAGCCGTAGGTGGAGCCGAAGTTGTTGGAGAGTTCTATCTCTGTGCCAAGGCTAAGGTTGTCGACACCAATATGCTGACCAACATTGTACCACACCTGTGGCTCGGTGATGAATATGGTGCTACGGTCGGCAGCTTCGCCATTCGACTTAAAGCAGGTATGGTCTTCCCACCAGAAGTCGGCAAAGCCATTAAACTTCAAACCCTTAATGCCAAAGAGGTCGTTCATAGCCCAAACGGCAGTAAGCTGCATTGGCACGTCGGAAGTTTTCTTTCTGATGGTCTTGTAGAGGGCTTTTAGGTTGAGGGTGTTCTTATAGTCTTTGCTATGTATGAAATAATCAACACCAAAGAGCCATGCATTGTTGATAGGATAAGAGCGAGTGATTCCGCCATTATATTCCACCTGCAAAGAGAAATTCTTTAGACCAGACTGCTGCCAAAAGTTCAAACAGCGAGCAATCTTTAAATAAGAACCACCAGGAGCGAGGTTTGGTCCTTCCTGATGTTGGTCGTAGTTGAAATCGTGGTCGACAAAGAAATAGGTGTTACCCCACTTGTCTTGTTTGAACATCTCGATTGTAAGAGTTTCGAACTTACGGTCTGAACCAAAGTCGTGGAACAGTTACGCATTAACCTGCGCATGAGCTTTCTGTGAGCAAAATAGCACAGCAAGAAGCATGAATGCCATAGTTGCTTTTTGGAAGACTTTCATTGTTGGTTGTTTTGCTTAATATTAATAAATGAAATAATTGGCTTAAAACGAGTTGCAAAATTACTACAATATTTTTAATGCTACAAAGAATCAATGGAAATACGATATAATATCTGAACTTTCGCAAGTTCAGAAGTTAAAGAAGTTAAAGAAGTTAAAGCCAATAGCCTCTTTGTTGGAGTTTTTCTGCTGGAGTTTTAGCCATAAAACATATGGATTTAACTTCTTTAACTTCTTTCATATGCGAAACTTTAGTAAATACAAAGAAATATCATGATTTCTTTTGTTATTTCATTCGTTTGCACTATCTTTGTAGAATCAAATACAATACCATATGAAAGCAACAGAACAGACAACACAGCAGATTGAAAGAGCAATAAAGAAAATTGTTCAGAAATTTCCTACAGATGAAGAAACTTCTATCCTCACCGATGTTCATCTGCGCGTATCGCAAGACAGCGGAGAGATATTGGCTTTCGACGACAATGAGCAGGAGATAACTCGCTGTGTGGTAGAACAATGGATAGACAATAAGGACGAGGACTTTTATGATGAGATTACAGGCATATTGCGTAGCTCTCTGAAGACCCTCCACCCTATCATCGACGCTATGGGCATATTGAAGCCTTTCAGCTTTGTGCTTGAGAATGATGATAAGGAAAGCATTGCCGAACTGTATGTTGCCGACGACGAAACCATCATCATAGATGGTGAACTAATGGAGGGACTGGATAAAGACCTCGACACTTTCCTCGATAATCTGTTGAAAGAATAAAACACGAACTGCTGATTTTTTTTAGAACACGAATCTTTCAAATCACACGAATGAGCCCTGTGGGCTCTGCTGCTTGCGTTTATTGCTTGATGTTTTAACCAATATTCGTTCGATTCGAGAGTACGATTCGTGTTCCTTTAAAAAAGTAAAATTTCGTGTTCCTTAAAAATACATGTGATTAGTGGTCTTTCTCAAGCGGCAAGGACCAGAGGTCCTAAAATCCGTGTGAGCCGAGAGATCCGTGTGAGCCAAAACAAAAGGCTACTTTTATAAAACAACATAACAGCCGTTATAATTCAATATTCCAACCTAATCCTAATTTAGATAGTACAGACTCTTTTTTTGCAACAAGGAAGTCTATTGCAGGCAGATTGCCATCAGCATCGCGAGCAACAAAGAGACGGGAAGGGTCTGTAGAAACGAAGTCGGCATCGGAAACGCTGATAGCAGTAGGAGTAAAAGTATTGTTGATTAATGAAGAGCGGGCAGTATCGCATTTTGCAATATGCTGCGCACGTGGATTCCACGACACATTTCCTATTAATATATGGTCGTAGCCAGCAACATCAACATTGATTGCCGTAGACTTTCGGTTTACCATATTATAATTATCATGACGATTCATTGCCGAGGTGTTGTATTCCCACTTATTTCCACTAAGATGATGGTTGGAGTAAATGCCATTTGCCTTGTTTTGGTAAGCCAAACAATGATGCACATAGTGCTGCGGACATTTTTCAGGACATCTTGTAACGTGTGGTTTCATTCCCCATCCTCCTGCTTTAAAGCCGTTGCCATCGCCAGCACTAACGAATTCTGTTGTGTTTTTGAAATCGGCTGTTGGACGGAAGCCATTGTACATGGCAATACAATGATCAATCTCTACAGGCGCAAAGCAATGGATTAGGTCGAAGCCATCGTCGGAGTTGCGCCAAGCACGACAATAGCGGAACACATTGCCAACATCTGTTGTCTGTTGCACATGGCAACCAAAACCATCGACATTGCCTCCATAAGCACCCTCAGAAAAGTCATCGTAGTTGTTGTAAGCATCGCAGTTTTGCACCAAGTTGCAGGAGCCCGCAGTTTGATAATAGCCAATAGCCATATTGTCGTGCATAGCTATATTTTCCACTATGCAATAAGAGCCAAGGCGTGCTGAGATGCATTCAGACTGTGTGTGCCCCTTTATGCGGACAGGAACACCAATAACATCAAAGTTGCGCAAATGAAGATAGTCGGCACCCAAATAGAATGCGCCAATGCGATACTTTCCTCCTAACTGCAAAGCTGAAAAGTCAAACACGGGACGCTCGCCAGGATAGCCCATGAAGCAAGTACGCTTAGAAGCTGTTCCTGCCTTTTCCAAGGCAAACACGAATGCGTATTTCTTATGAAACTTCATCACCTGTTCGTCGGTAATATGATAGATTCCGCCTCTGAAATAGACAGTATCTCCCGACTCCACCTTTTGGTATGCTGCAGGAAGAGAAGCCAATGGAGCCTCTATTGTTCCATTAGCAGAATCATTACCATTAGGAGAAACAAATATGGTCTTAGCTTGACTGAGCTGTGGCAGCAGCAAGGCTAATCCTAAGATTAAAATATTCTTTTTCATTCTGTCCTGTTTAAATTCTACGACAATAAATATGATATTATACCAACGAAGCCACTCTCGTATACACTACGAAAGTGGCTTCTTTGTTTATAATCGAAATGTGGGTTTAATTATCCATAGATAACCTTGCCATTTTCATCCTCATAAGGAGCGAGGTCCTTAGAATACTGGTTCATAGCACGAAGGCTCATACCCATTGATGAGAAACCACCATCGTGGAAGAGGTTCTGCATTGTCACCTTGCGAGTGAAATCGCTGAACATCATCACACAGTAGTTAGCGCAATCCTCAGCAGTAGCATTGCCAAGAGGAGACATCTTGTTGGCGAAGTCCATAAGGTTGTCCATATCCTTGATGCCCTTACCAGCTGTTGTAGGAGTTGGCGACTGAGAGATTGTGTTGACACGAACGTGTTTCTCGCGACCATAGATGTAACCGAAGCTGCGTGCAATGCTCTCGAGCATGCTCTTAGCATCAGCCATATCGTTGTAGCCGAAGAATGTACGCTGTGAAGCAACATATGTGAGAGCTACTACAGAACCATATTCTGCGATAGCATCCTGCTTCTTAGCAACCTGCAACATCTTGTGGAAAGAAATAGCAGAGATGTCGAGTGTTTTCTGTAGATAGTTGTAGTCGAGATCGTCGTATGTGCGACGCTTACGAACATTTGGGCTCATACCGATTGAATGGAGCACAAAGTCGATTTTGCCACCAAGGAGCTCAACAGACTGAGCGAAAACCTTTTCCAAATCTTCTACGCTTGTGGCGTCGGCTGGAATAACTGGTGCATTAAGCTGCTTGCTCAAACCATCGAGCTCGCCCATACGCAACGCCATTGGAGTGTTGCTAAGTGTAATTGTTGCACCTTCTTCTACTGCCTTCACGGCAACTTTCCATGCGATAGACTCTTCGTTCAAAGCACCGAAGATGATACCGCGCTTACCCTTTAATAAATTGTTACTCATATATAGTTTTATAAATTGCGGTGCAAAATTACACATTTTTGTTTATACTGTGCATAAGATACTGTATAGTTAACTATTTTTAAGCAATAATCAAACATCGATGTTTCTTTACCATATTAATAATATATATAGGCTAATAGGAAACAATAAAGCCTATCCCAATGGTATGGAATAGGCTTTATAGTGTGCTTATAGCTTTATCTTTTTCTTCACAGCCTTGCTCTCGTTCGACATGCGGTCGAGGGCTGTAACTACGTAGGTATACTTTTTCTTGCCATCGTTGTATGGCAACTTAAGGAATGTGTCGGAAGTGATGGCGATGATGTGGCTCTCGCTATTGGTATTCACCTTATCGCCTTTATCGAAACGGTAAACAACATATTTGTGAGCCTCATCCTTCCATCCCTTGCCCTTAGGAGCAGTCCAGAACAAAACCAATCCATCTTCTGTCCATACAGGTTTAAGCTTGCGAGGTTTCTTTGGTGCCTTATCGTCGATGAAAGGCATAAGAGGCTGAAGGGCAGGATTGCGCCAATATGATGTGCGAAGCAGAGTGCCATAGTTGCCGATATTGTCGACAGCAGCCTTAGCATACCACAAAACTGTGCCTTCCACATTATTCATCTGCTTATGCAAAGCATACTTAGCAGGCATCTGATTGATTTTAGGATTCTGCAAATCTGGGAATTTCACGGTGCGCTCTACGTCTTCACCTATATATAATGGTCGCTTGCCAGCATGCTTGTTCCACCATTTTATCAATGTGGCATAGTCGGCTGCAGGGTGTCCAATCTGCCAATAAAGTTGTGGCACACAATAGTCTATCCATCCATTGTTGACCCATCGCAACACATCAGCATAAAGGTCGTCGTAGTTTTGCAGGCCGTTAGTCTCGGAACCATTCAGCGGGTCGCTCTTCTTGTTGCGATAAATACCGAATGGCGACACACCAAACTTCACCCACGGCTTAGTTTTGTGGATAGACTTGCCAAGTTGCTCTATGAAGAGGTCAACATTATATCTGCGCCAGTCGCCACGATCCTTGATACCATTATTATATTTAGCATATTCAGCATCGTCGGGAATAATCATTCCAGGAGCTGGGTATGGATAGAAATAGTCGTCGATGTGCAGACCGTCAATATCATAACGGCTCACGATGTCATCAACCACCTTGCAAATATAGTCTCTATTCTCAGGCATACCAGGATTTAGGATATACTGGTTGTCGTATGTGAACACACGCTCAGGATTGGTGATAGCGATATGGTTGCTTGCCAAAGCTGTTGTGCTTTTGGTCTTAGCACGATAAGGGTTTATCCACGCGTGGAGTTCCATGCCGCGCTTATGGCATTGGTCAATCATCCATTGCAGCGGGTCCCAATATGGTGAAGGAGCTTTGCCTTGTACGCCTGTAAGGAAACGACTCCAAGGTTCATACTTGCTTGGATACAGCGCATCACACTCTGCACGCACCTGAAAGATAATAGCATTTACGCCATCTTTCTGCAGTTCGTCGAGCTGCGATTGCAAAGTCTGCTGCATGGTGGCAGTAGACATGCCTTGGAACTGTCCGTTTACACATTGTATCCACGCTCCGCGAAATTCTCGCTTCTGAGCATAAGCAGATACCAGAACCATAGTAATCATCAATAGAAGTAAGCTCAGTCGTTTCATTATTTAAATTTAGGATATTTTTTTCTTTTAATTAGGATAATTTCTCTTTTGATTATATAGACCACATGAGGTGTAAAGTCTACAATTTGCAAAGTTAAGATAAAAAATGCCTAATAGCAAAAGATAGGCTACAAAAAAGCACAAAAAAAGTATCATAAGATACTATGGAAAATATCTTATGATACTTTATGTGTTGTTTTCTACTAAAATTAGAACTTATATCCGAGTGTGAAGATGAGCTGATGGCGCTTGTTGCTAACCTTTACTGCATCTGCATAGTTGGTGAAGTTAGGGTCGTCTGCCCAATCTGCATAGCTATCGAGGAATGGATGGAACTCGCCATTCTGTGAGCTATATTGATAAGCCACATCGAGGTTCATCTTGCCTACAGTATAGCCAATACCGCAGGTGATACGATTTGTAGACTCCCAGTTCACATAGTCGGTAGACGAAGCATAGTAAGAGCCTTCTGACGAGATGGTGCCATTCTTAAAGCCGTCTTTCTTATACATTGGCGATACGTAGTTGTAGCCGAAACGAACAGCGATGGTTGGGTCTGGCTTAAATTCCAAACCAAGCTTCACGGTGCTAACGCCTTTAAGGGTCTGCTCTGTGTGGCGATTCATAGCTTTATCGCTGCTTGAACTGTCGTAATAGTCGCCATACCATGTATCGTAATATCCGCCATCTATCACGCGAGTGTCCATAGCGCTATAGTCAGCATACTCATAGCCCGCACCAATGGCAAGATAGTTGCCGATTGTATGACCGAGGCTTAAGCCGAACTTCCAAGGTGTGTAGAGCTTGAAGTCGTAGCTTTCGCTCATATTTGGAGAGATGTTGCCGTCGGTAATATAGGTATAGTTGCTTGTGGTGAGGTCGTACCAAGTAGGAGTAGCCACAGAAACACCAATACGGAATGGACTGTCCTCAACAGGACGGAATATTGCGCCAACCTTGAGGTCGTAGCCTGTACCAGTAATCTCGCGATTGTCTACTACCGTAAGGTTAGAGATATTATCACGATTTGGCATCAATGTCTCAGTATACTCGCTATAGCCTTTGTAGTGAACATCGTGGATGCCTACGGTAAGACCGAGATACACTTGGTCGTTGAGGTTGCCGCTGATATTAAGGTCGTATTCGCCTATGTAGCCACGCATAGCCTTGTTGAAGGTGTAGCCAGAAGCATCATAATAGCCGAAGTTGCCATCAGCATCCTTAATCAGACTCTTGTAATAGATGTTGTCCAACTGATTGTGAGTAATCATGGCACGATCCTCGCGAGGCAGACCGTTGTCGTCAAGCTCATAGAGCAATCCTTCGCGAAGCTTCTGATAAGTGAGCTTATTCTGCGAAGCGTTTGTCAGGCGACTGCTGGCAGAGAGTATCTGGTCGAAATTGCGGCTCTTATGATAGTTGAAGCCGAAGTTAAGGAACGACTTTCTGCCAGTACGTGTAGAATAAACGAAGCCTATCTGGTCGAAGCTCATGTTAGTCTTGTTGCCTGGAGAAAAACTTTCCACCTCTTCTTGCGAAACCAAACCAAAGGAGCCTGCTATCTGCGACTTGCGGAACAGACCAATACCTGCAGGGTTGGTGCCGATAGTGGAAATGTCTGCTCCAAGAGCATCCATAGCTCCACCCATACCCACATAGCGTGCAGTACCGTTAAGCTCGTTTTCTACGAGATTGGCATTCTCGTAAGTTTCCTGTGCAAAGGCAGAAGAAGCCGCGAGAGCCATTCCTGCCACAAACAATATCTTTGTTTTCATATTATCTTTTTCTTCTTTATAAGTTCTAAAAATGCTTTACTTATCTTCTTCCACCAAAGTGACTACCGCCACCGCCTGAGTGTCCGCCACCTGAGAAGCCGCCACCTGAGCGACTACCGCCAAAGCCTGATGAAGAAGCGCCTGAGCTATAAGAGCGGCTACCGCCGTAGGATGGTGTAGGATTACTGAAGCCATTGTTGTTATTGGTTGTGCCATACGAATAAGAGCGGTTAGAATCGCTGTTACCATAAGAGCGCGAACCAAAACGAGCTGGCGACTGGCTGGTAGAAGTGCCGTAGTTGCCACGAGAGCCAAAGCGTGTAGAGCCAGAGGCATTATTAAAGCGTCCTGTCACAGAGCCATGATTGCGAGTGCCCGCTATAGTCCTGCCAGTTCCGCCAGGAACAACAGCTACACCACCCCATCCTGGTCTGTACCAAGGGTCGTAGTATCCATGCCATCCCCAATAGCCACCCCAGTAGCCACCATAATAGCTTCCATAATACCAAGGCGAATACCAACCGCAATACCAAGGCGAATACCAGCCAGCATAATCCCAATACCAAGGGTCCCATGGGTCGTAGTATCCATATCTTCCATACCAGAAAGGCGAATGCCAACCAGCATACCAATGTCCATAGAAACCGTCCCAACGACTCATTCTGCGCGTGTACTCAAAGTCGTCGTCGTCATATCTATAGCCTTGTGCTCTCTTCTTTGTCAAAGTCTCGGCAAAGTCGGAATCTACATACGTAGAATCAGGATAGAGACCATCGCCAGCCTGTAAGTCGATTACATCACTAATAGAATCGCCATCTATCTTTTGGTAGCTACTGCGAAACTTTCCTCGACGGTTATATTCGTCTACCGCACGATTGGAACCTACGTAGTAAGCAGGTGTGTTGTCGTCAAAAGCTTTAGCCTTGTGCGACTTCTTCGGAGTGAAGTAGAGGTCGTCGTCTTGGGCTGTCATGCTGAGTGTAGACAATCCACAAAGTGCTAATAAAAGAATGATCTTTTTCATATCGCAAATTCTCTTTATTTTATTGTTTCTTATTTATCTGGTGCAAAAATAGTACCTATTTTAATGCAAATATACGGAAAAACCCTATACCATAGTAGGTTTTTCCCTATTTTTTATAATTTTGCATAGGTATTTAACTATTTATGTATTTGAAACAAAAATAAACGCAATATGAAATATCTTGTAGCTGAATTTAAAATAGAATGCCAAGATGGCATGATACAGATTGCTCGCGACTTGCTAACCGATGCTTTAGGCGAGGCAGGATTCGAAACTTTCGAAGATACAGAGGATGGAATAAAGGGCTATGTGCAGGAATCATTGTTTGACGAAAATGCCATGAACGATGTTATCAGCAACTTTATGTTGCCTGATGTTACAATCAATGCCAACATCCAAGAGGCAGAATATAAAAACTGGAACGAGGAATGGGAAGAGGCTGGATTCGAGAGAATAAACATCAACGACAGCATCACAATTTATGATGCTCGCCACGATGATGGCAACGGAATAGCTTCCGGCATCAGCATCGGAATAGAAACAAAGCAGGCTTTCGGTACTGGTACTCATGAAACCACACGAATGATTGTCTCTACATTATTAAATATAGACATCAAAGGCAAACGAGTGTTGGACTGCGGATGTGGTACTGGCATCTTGGGAATAGCAGCATCAAAGCTTGGCGCAAGCGAAGTTGTGGGCTACGACATCGACGAATGGAGCTCAGAGAATGCCATTCATAATGCCGAACTTAATGGTGTTGGCAATATGAAGGTGATGCTTGGCGACGCTTCGGTACTTAAGAGTGTGGAAGGAAAGTTTGATGTGGTATTGGCAAATATCAACCGCAACATATTGTTGGCAGACATGCCTGCCTTTGTTTCGGTAATGGCAGACGATTCTTTATTGATACTCAGCGGCTTCTATGCTTCGGATGTTGATTTGCTGATAGAAAAAGCATCAAGCCTCGGACTATCAAAGATTGACTCTAAGAGCGACAGCGAGTGGACTTGCTTGGTGCTGAAGAAATAATAGCTGTAAAAAGCCACAATTAGAATACATATTAATAAACGAATAATAGTCGTGGAAACATCTGTTGTTACCACGACTATTATTCGTTTTCGGCTCCTATGGTAAGCATCCGCAGGTCGTAATAGGAACCATTATAAATATTAAAGTCTACATAGCCTTTTATTCCTGGTAGTTTGCCTGCATCGGTATGCTGCCAAAACTTCCATTTGCCTTTGTATTCCACCTTGTCAACATAATAGTGGGCTATCCAATAAGGATAATCATCAAAGACTGGCGCACTAAGATATTGCTCCTTAAATTTATAATAGGTGTAAATGATTGGCTTTACATGATATTTGTCTTCCACTATATGAAGCCATGTCAGCACATCACGCTGAAAATCTTCTACTGGCGTATCTTTCGGCATGTGCTCGATGTCGAGTACTGGTGGCAAGTCGCCATCTTCAAGATGCACATTATTTAAGAAATGATAAGCCTGTGCTCTTGCCGAAGACTTGTTGCTCCAGAAATGGTATGCGCCACGAATAAAACCATATTCGCGTGCTTGATAGAAATTGTCTTTGAAGTTGGGGTCTACGCGTGTAGAGCCTTCGGTAGACTTAATGATAATAAATCTCAAAGGACAATTTTCTATTAGTGCATTACCTTGAAGTTCTGACCAATCGATATTGCCTTGATAATGAGAGATGTCTATGCCATGGATTTCGTAGCCTTCAGGATATTTAGCATCACCATATAGCGCACGCCAACGAAAACCTGTGGGACTGACAAAGAAATAATAGAAAGCCCAGATATAGAATGCAGCTATAAGAATACCACCTAACCACCAGGTCCAACGAGGAATGTGCATTAGGGGTAAGAAAAAAGAAAAATGAGCGGAACTACCATTACGCCGACGACGCTTCGATGTCGAAGTGTTTCGATTTCGTCGTGTCGTCTTTCTGGTAGTTGCGCTCATTCTAAATATTTAATTATAATTGGAGTAGATGGATAAGGATAATTTTTATTATCCCTTCTATATCTACTCCTTAATTATAAAAGGGAATTACTTGCCACCCTGCTCAAGACAGAGAGTGCGTGTGGTACGGTCGCAAACTGAAGCAGGACCCCAATACTGGATAGGACCAGGATAAACGAAGCATGTATCCTTAGCCCACTCATCACGCTTAGAGCAGAACTTCAAGAATGGAGCACCCTCGAGCTCAACAAGAGCCTTGCGGATAACTGGCTTCATCTCGCCATTACGACGTTCCATGTTCATCATCATAGTGATTGGCACACCTCCTGCCTTCCACTCGTCGGTAGAAGCTGTAGTGTTCTTAACGATTGCCATATAGCCAGTCTTGCCATTAGCAATAAGCTGAGCTGCACTTACACCGAGTGCATAGCAATAGTCAGCATCGAAGTTAGAAGGAGCTGCACAACGACCCTCGTAGCCGAAGAAGTGGTGGAGAGTTGCGAACTTGCCAGCATACTTACCAGCCTCTTTCCATTCAGCGAGCTTAGCCTCAACCATGTCTGAGAGCAGCTTCTCTGTCTCGATAAGAGATACCTGAACGTTTCCGTGTGGGTCGCGATCGAGTGAAAGCTGACGAGCTACACCTGAAGGCAATGTTGCGAAAGTCTCTGCATTTTCCTTAGAAAGATGAGCGAGGATGTACTCACGCTGTGCATCCTTGTCGAGGTCCTTATAATCAGCTCCGTGCGCAGCGAGAAGGTCGTTGAGCTCATCGATCAAGCGACCGATAGAAGGAATAAACTCGATAAGTCCCTCAGGGATAAGAACAACACCAAAGTTGTCGCCACGTGATGCACGATCAGCAACAACACCTGCAATCTGCTCTACGATCTGGTTCAAAGACATATCCTTCTTCTCAACCTCCTCAGAGATGATGCAGACGTTAGGCTGGCACTGGAGTGCGCACTCAAGAGCAATGTGAGATGCAGAACGGCCCATGAGCTTAACGAAGTGCCAGTACTTACGTGCTGAGTTACAGTCGCGCTCGATGTTACCGATAAGTTCTGAGTATACCTTAGTAGCAGTATCGAAACCGAAAGAAGTCTCAATCTGGTCGTTCTTCAAGTCGCCATCGATAGTCTTAGGACAACCGATTACCTGTACACCATAGTTCTTAGCAGCATAGTATTCAGCAAGAACACAAGCATTGGTGTTAGAGTCGTCGCCACCGATGATAACGATTGCCTTGATGTTGAGTTCGCGGATAATCTCGAGACCCTTCTCAAACTGGTCTTCCTTCTCAAGCTTTGTACGGCCAGAACCAATCATATCGAAACCGCCTGTGTTGCGATACTCGTCGATGATTTCTGCTGTAATCTCCATGTACTTATGGTCAACAAGACCACCAGGACCCATAAGGAAACCATAGACCTTGTTCTCCGGGTTGAGCTTCTTGACAGCGTCGAAGATACCACAGATTACGTTGTGTCCACCAGGAGCCTGACCACCAGAAAGGATGACACCTACGTTCATCTGCTTTCCTACAGTCTCTTCACCTGGAACGAACTCGATAAGAGGCATTCCGTAAGTGTTAGGGAACATTTTCTTGATTTCTTCCTGATCGCCTACACTCTGTGTTGGCTCGCCTTCTTTTACCTTAACGGCACCCTGAAGACCCTTTGGCAGTTTTGGCTGATAAGCAGCTCTCTCGCTCTGCAAAAGACTTTTTTTCATTTTTACAATATATTTATTAATAGTTGAATAATTCGCATTACCCTGCGTATTGCGATTGCAAAATTACATTTTTTTCATGAGATATAGATGAGATAAAAGCAATAAAATCATGTTTTTGACATTTTTTTCATAGCTAAGTCTACAACTTTACTAAAAAAGTAATATCTTTGTAGGGTACATTTTACAATATGACATATTATGGCTAACAGAAGAAAACTTAAACAGGACATTAACATCGTTTGCGGAGAACTTTTCGCAGAGTGTATAGCAGCATCGCTTTATTCAAGTGATGTAAATGAGGACACAGTAAACAACATCCTTACTGCAATCTTGGTATTCCACGACGATTTCATTCGTCGAGTGTCTCACACAGAGCCGGGCATGACGCCTAAGACTTATTTCAATAAGCTTAAAGCCGACTTCAATAAGGAGGCTACAGAGGTGGTTGACCAAATTGTTGCGTTGGGATAAGGGAGTGAAGAATTTAAGTGAAGAGTGAAGAATGAAGAATCTAAGTGAAGAGTGAAGAATGAAGAGTGAAGAGTGAAGAATCAAATTGTCCATATTCGATTTTTACACTCATCATTTATAATTAAACACCAAACACTAAGTAATATTCTTATTAACCATTAATCAGCCAATCCACCTCCAACGGCTATCTATCCCCCACAAAGGCTATTTACTCCCCTCTCTTTTGGAGAGGGGTTGGGGGTGAGGCTTCTTGGAGATGGGCTGGGGGTGAGGCTCATTCATAATTAAATAATCGATGATACAACAGATTTCAAAATATATTCTCTATAATTTGTTGGGATGGAAGAAGACGGTAACTGTCGACCATCCCAATAAATATATTATATGTATAGCTCCTCACACCAGCAACTGGGACTTCCTGATAGGTCAGCTCTATGCTAAGGCTGAAGGAATAAAGGCTAATTTCTTAATGAAGAAAGAGTGGTTCTTCTGGCCTCTTGGACCTATATTCAAAGCTATGGGTGGTATTCCTGTATGGCGATCGAAGAACTGCAGCATGACAGACAACCTCGCCGAACAGGCTAAGAAGATGGAGACCTTTCATCTTAGCATCACTCCTGAGGGTACACGCTCGCTAAATCCTGAATGGAAAAAGGGTGCCTACTATATCGCTCTCAAAGCGCAGATACCTCTTTTATTATATGGTGTGGACTACGAAAAGCGCGAAATAGTATGCACTAAGAGCTTCATCCCTACTGGCGATATCGACAACGAAATGAGAGAATTGAAGCTTTACTATAAAGACTTCAAAGGCAAACATCCTGAGCTGTTTACCATAGGCGAAGTATAGACGGCAGATATTGTTCTTGATCACAAGAATATATAATAACACATTTTAAAAAGAAAAGGAGAAGTTTAGTTGATGAAACATCGTCACATAAGCAGGGTAACTCTAACAAAGCATGGCATGAGAACAATTGCGGCTACAGCATTGGTTGCGGCTGCAACTATGGGTGCTTATGCTCAAAACGAAGGGTGGAAACAAGTGGTGGACAACAAGAACCATACCGTGACCATCACTCTTGGAGAGGAATTCGCACAACAAGAAATCACAGAAAAGTTAGTCAACAAAACTTACAAGAAGATTAAGAAAAGCCTGCCACGCCAATACAATAAGCACAAGCTGATAGTAATGGCTAATGGCATGCCTATAGAGGATTACATCCCTGGCAGAAAGTCGGATAATGAATACGACAGCTACTGGGATGGCATCGACTACAAAGGAAAACCATGGGTTTCTAACATTTCGAAGCCTAACAACATAAGCCTCGGACTTAGCAACAGGCATATTGCGCTATGGGCAAGTCATGGACGTTATTACGACCAAAAGAAGGGCTTCTGGAAATGGCAACGTCCCAACCTATTTTGCACTACAGAAGACTTGTTTACGCAAACCATAGTAGTGCCTTATCTAATACCGATGCTCGAAAATGCAGGAGCAACGGTATTCACTCCACGCGAACGTGACTGGCAAACAAAAGAGATTATCGTAGACAACGACAAAGGTGTGTCTGGCGAAGGTTCATGGTATGGAGAGCATACCGAAAAAGAACCTTGGACAGATACTGGCGAACGTGGCTTCGGTTTCCGCAATGGCATATTGCGCGATGGCGAGAATCCTTTCACCATGGGTACTGCCCGCATGATTCGCACTACGAAAAAGGAAGACAAGGCAATTGCAATATGGCAACCGAACTTCAAGGAGGAAGGACGTTATGCCGTATACGTGAGCTATCAGACTATGCCAAAAAGCGTTGACGATGCTCACTACATAGTACGCCACAAAGGTCAGGAGACTCATTTCATAGTGAACCAAAAGATGGGTGGCGGCACATGGGTGTATCTTGGCACCTTCGATTTCGATAAGGGCGAAAATCCATTCAACTGTGTAGCCCTAACCAACCAAAGCAAACGCAAAGGTGTGGTAACTGCCGATGCTGTGAGATTTGGTGGCGGCATGGGAAACATAGAGCGTGGTGGCGACATTAGTCACATGCCTCGTTGCTTGGAAGCTGCAAGATATTATGCTCAATGGGCTGGCGCTCCCTACTCCATTTATGGCAACAAGACGGGTACCGACGATTATGCTGAAGACATAAACACTCGTTCGCTAATGACGAACTGGCTTGCTGGTGGTTCGCCATATGTGCCTGCCAAAGAGGGAAAGAAGGTGCCTATAGAGCTTTCGCTTGCTGTGCATAGCGATGCTGGATATGAGCGTGATGGCAAGAGCCTTGTGGGCTCGTTGGCTATCTGTACCACCAATTTCAACGATGGTAGACTCAACTCTGGAATATCACGCTTTGCATCGCAAGACTTTATAGAAGCTCTGCGCTCTAACGTTACGAGAGATTTATCTAAGAAATATAAGAGATGGAACTGGCGATATCTTTGGGATCGCAACTATAGCGAAACCAGACTACCTGAAGTTCCTTCGGCTATCATAGAGACACTATCGCATCAGAACTTCCCCGACATGAAACTTGGACAAGACCCAAACTTCAAGTTCACTATGGCTCGTTCTATCTATAAAACGATATTGCGCTATGTGTCGCAGATGCATCGTCGTCCTTGCATCGTACAGCCATTGCAGCCTCATCTTTTCAAAGCCACTCTTACTGGCGCCAACAAGGTCAAACTGTCGTGGAAAGCACAAGACGACGAGATGGAGCCTACAGCTGTGCCTACATCTTATAATATATATGTGGCTGCAGGTTCTGGCGGTTTCGACAACGGAACCAATGTTAGGGGCACTTCGTATACCATGGAATTAGAACCAGGAGTGATGTATCGCTTCAAAGTAACGGCAGTAAACCGTGGTGGCGAAAGCTTCCCTACATCTACGCTTTCGGCTTACTATCAGCCTGGAGCCACCAAGACGGCTATGGTGATTAATGGTTTCTCACGCCTCTCGGCACCAGCAGTAAGAGATAATATCCACGAACAGGGCTTCGACATCGAGGAGGATGCAGGAGTGAGCTATGGACTGACGGCTGGATGGAGTGGCAAACAGCAATGTTTCAACAAATCTACCATGGGTAGCACAGAGCCTAACGGACTCGGATATTCTGGCAACGAGATGGCTGGAAACTTCGTTATGGGCAACACCTTCGACTATGTTTACACTCACGCTGATGCCATAGCAGCTACAAAGAAATATAATGTTGTAAGCTGCACATCAGAGACCGTGGAGAGTGGAATCGTAGATTTGATAAACTACGATGTGGTAGACTTGGCTTTAGGACTACAGAAATATGATGAAAACTCTACTGTTTTCTATAAGTCGATACCATCTATGCTTAGAAACAAGCTCTCGGCTTACGTGCTCGGACATGGCAAACTTATTGCAAGTGGTGCTTATATTGGTTCCGACCTACAGCACGATGACGAGCGTGTATGGCTCGAAAGCACATTAAAGGTGGCATATGGCGGAGCAATTCATACCGACACCATAAGTGGCATCAAGGGCATGGGCACAGAATTCGACTTCTATCGTCAGCTCAATCCTACCCACTATGCAGCTACGAAATGTGATGTTCTGATGCCTGTTTCCACGGCTTTCTGTCCACTTCAATATGCCAATGGCATGAGCGCAGGTGTAGCCTACAGAGGCAACGACAATGCCACATTCACCATGGCATTTCCTTTCGAATGTATCATCGACCGCAACAAGCGCCTGAGCATTATGAACGGAATATTGAAATTCTTAGAATAAAAACTCTATTCAAGATAAGGAGCTGGACATCAGTAGAATAAGAAACTAAATAATAATACAAAATAAGAATAAACAAACAATATCGCTATGTATAAAATTCAAGCAAACCAGTCTGGCACTCGCTCTATCGAAGTGAGCGACCAGCATCTTCAGACCATCGAAAAGTATTCACTTCTTCGCGACCTCATAGATAGCAACGGCATCATCGACGAAATGGTGCTCGACAAGCTAAAGTTTAATGTACGCTCTATACTCGAATCGGAATCTGGCAAGGATAAAGACTTGCTCGACCTCTGTCTCGATGTTATCTACAACAACAATATGAAGGCTTTCGGACTTCATAAGCTCGTATTGCTCTACATCGACTGGAAGAGCAAAAACGAAGAGAGTGAGAACGAAGAGAGTGAGAACGAAGAAACAGTAACCAACGAATAAATTTTGGAAAAGCAACTTAGATTATCTGATTTTCTTCCTACCACAAAAAAGGAATGCGAACTGCGTGGATGGGACGAACTTGATGTAATCCTTTTTTCAGCAGATGCTTATATAGACCACCCTTCATTCGGTGCTGCCGTGATAGGTCGCACGCTTGAGGCTGCGGGCTATAGAGTGGCTATTGTGCCTCAGCCCGACTGGCATGGCGACTTCCGCGACTTCAAGAAGTTGGGTAAGCCACGCTTGTTTTTCGGTATTGCGCCTGGCTGTATGGACTCTATGGTGAATAAGTATACTGCCAACAAGCGTCTGCGTAGCGAGGATGCATACAGTCCTGATGGTCGCCACGACTGTCGCCCTGAATATCCTACTATCGTCTACACCAAGATTCTAAAGAGCATCTATCCTGATGTGCCTGTGGCTCTTGGCGGTATAGAGGCTTCTATGCGTAGAATTTCTCACTACGACTATTGGCAAGACAAGCTGATGCGTTGCATCCTGTGCGATTCAGGTGCCGACATTATTATATATGGTATGGGCGAAAAGCCTATCATAGAATTGAGCAACCAGCTGGCTGAAGGAAAGGATATCAACAGCATTCACGACATTCCACAAACGGTTTATCTCACCAAGGCTGAGGATATTCCTGGAGGTATCGACGAAGAGAAAGATATCGTGCTGTTCTCGCACGAAGAATGTCTGCGCAACAAAAAGGCACAAGCCTCTAACGTGCGCCATCTTGAAGAGGAATCAAACAAGATGCATGCGCAACGACTCATACAGGAAGTGGATGGCAAATGTGCCGTAGTAAATCCGCCTTATCCTCCTATGACTACAGAGGAGCTGGATGCGTCGTTTGACTTGCCTTACACTCGTGTGCCTCATCCTAAATACAAGGGTAAACGCATTCCTGCCTACGAGATGATTAAGTTCTCGGTCAATATCCATCGTGGATGCTTTGGCGGTTGTGCCTTCTGCACCATCTCTGCCCACCAAGGCAAATTCATCACTTGCCGTTCTAAGGAGAGCATTATAAAAGAGGTGAAGAAGGTTATCGAGATGCCTGACTTCAAAGGCTATCTCTCCGACCTTGGTGGACCATCAGCCAATATGTATGGCATGCATGGTCGCAACCCTAAGGCTTGCGAAAAGTGTAAGCGTCCATCGTGCATTCATCCGCAGATATGCCCTAACCTCGATACCGACCACTCCAAGCTCATCGACCTATATCGTGCGGTAGACGCTTTGCCTGGTATCAAGAAGAGCTTCATAGGTAGTGGTGTGAGATACGACTTGTTGCTGCATAAGAGCAAGGACGAAAAGGCTAATCAGGCAGCTCGCGAATATACAAGAGAGCTGATTAAAAACCATGTGAGCGGACGACTGAAGGTGGCTCCTGAGCATACTTCCGACCGTGTGCTCCACCTTATGCGTAAGCCTCCGTTTAGCCAGTTTGGTGAGTTCAAGGCTATCTTCGACAGGATAAATCGTGAGGAAGGACTAAACCAGCAAATCATTCCTTACTTCATAAGTTCTCACCCAGGCTGTCGTGAAGAGGATATGGCAGAGTTGGCAGTAATGACCAAGAAGCTCGACTTCCACCTTGAACAGGTGCAAGACTTCACTCCTACTCCAATGACCATAAGCACAGAGACTTGGTATACAGGCTATGATCCATACACCCTGGAACCTGTAGAAAGCGTAAAGACTCCGCGCGAAAAGCTTGCACAACGCCAGTTCTTCTTCTGGTATAAACCTGAGGAGCGTGCCGGTATAGAGCGTGAGCTAAGACGCATAGGTCGCCCCGACCTTATCCCACAGCTCTACGACCATGCGCCTGCTCCTTACAATTCTAACTCCGCCAATAAGTATGGAGCCAAGAAGAAGGAAGGAAAGAATGGCGAAAGTTGGAAGCGCGAAGGCGGAAAGCAAGGTTCGTGGAAGCAAGAGGGAAGACAAAGCTCAAGAAAACAAGACTCATGGAAACAAGAGGGCAAAGGCTACGAAGGATATAAGTTTGAAGGTAAGAAGAAATCCTTCAACCCTAACTTCGACACCAACAACCATCGCACTCGTGGCAGTAAGCCATCGCAGACAAGCAATAAGACAACGCAGTATGGCAGTAAGCCATCGCCAACAGGACATAATAAAAAGCGAAACCGTCGCGACTACTAAAGTCGTGGCGGTTTCGCCTTTTTATATCATTATTCTATCAAAGGGTGATTATTGAAACCTATAATGATAGAGATTATTCTATGCATATTGTTCGCAGCCAATCTTTCAGTATTCCTTTGTATTGGCTTTGCGAATCAGCAATCATCACTACTACCCTTCTGCCATCAGCGAGACGAGGTCCAAGACACATACCTTCGTAGTTGGCAAGCGAACGAGCAAGGAGGTTTAAGCGAGTTTTCCACTCTTCTACCAACGACTTTTGTTGTTTAGAAGGGTTATAGCGGTATAGCTTGCACACCACAGAAGAGCCAATCTTAGCCTTTGGCACATAGAATTCACGCTCCAACACCAATAACGAACCATCGTCCATAGCGCAAACTTCGCTAACACCATGTGCATAGGCTGCCGCCTTTGTGCCATTCTTCTTTGGAGCATCCATAGCATAAGAATACGACTCACGAATGTTGAAAGCATCATCGTAAGCAACAAGCGTGATTGGAGCAGCCTCATTGCATGTCCACAGTCGCTTTGTTGCAGCATTATACGATAGCGACTCCAAGCCACTATTTCCCGGCAAATTCGTATGTGCAATATGCTTAGGAATATCCACGCCTATGCTCTTTCCATTGCGGTTATAAGCACGAATAATATTATCCCTCTCACCACACATCAATATCCATCCACGCTCAGGCATCCACGCAATTCCTTCTAAGTCGCTGTTGCCTTTGTCGCACTCCACAAAGTCTTCACATACTACGTTGCGTATATTGCCCGTAACGGAATCTATATCGATTGTGAAAATATAAAAGCCTTCGTTAGCCGACTTATCGCTAACAACCGCATATTTATCGCCACCAAGCCATGCAATACCACTATAGTCGCCTGCAGGCACCGTCTTAGCAAACGAACGCTGACGGGTTGTCGTAACGTTGTCGTCTGCAGGTATCGTAGCAGATGATGAAGCAAAGACTGAAAATGTTGATGCACAGACAGAAGATGTAGTTGCAAATAACGACAAGGATACTATCGCAGCCTTTAAGCCCGACAAACCAGAATATTTCATCTCCTCCAGCCTATCGTCTTTCTACAATCTCGTCTAAAGCCTTACGCTTCTTTTCTGCTCGTGGACAATCATCTGCAATATGTCCTAACGGAACTATGGCTACAGCCTCAAACTCATCGTTGCCAACAAACTGTGCCATCTTCTCTACGTCGAAGTTGCACACCCAGCAAGTTCCCAAGCCACGCTCAGCAGCAGCAAGACAAAGATGCTCTGTAGCAATAGCCACGTCAATATCGCCATGTTGCTTGCCATCATTACGCACCCAGTTCTGTTCCTTATTTCTAAGACATAATATATAAATAGGTGCTGTAGCAAACCATTCTCTGTTGTAGCATTCCTGCAACTGACGCTTAGCAGCCTCAGATTCCACAACAACAAACTTCCAAGGTTGTTTGTTGCAAGCCGAAGGTGCTATTCTCACAGTCTCAAGGATATACTCCAAATCGCTCTCAGAAACCTTCTCGTCAGTATACTTACGTGCAGAAAATCTCTGCTTGCTCAATTCTAATAGTTCCATGATAATAATGTTTAAGTGTTGAGTATTGAATAAAAACAAAAAAGAGATTAAGCTTGATGCCTAATCTCTTCATTTGTCGGGGCGACAGGATTCGAACCTGCGACCACCTGTTCCCAAAACAGGCGCGCTACCGGACTGCGCTACACCCCGTTGCAATAACTAAGAAGCATCTTTCTTAATTAAAGAAGCGATATTCCTTATTTGCGGTTGCAAAGGTAGTACATTTCTACGAACCCACCAAACATTTCTGCAACTTTTTGTATAATATTAGTCCGATAAATGGCAACTATATAGCTTGCCATTTATCGGGCGTTTTTTGGTTGTGTAGAATTAAGTCACAACAGCCGGGTAGACTGTAACAATCAAAATCCTTAATGACTAATGACTAATGACTGAAAATGACTACCGTCTTCTACTCTATCTGTCGTCGTCACATTCTATCTGTCGTCGTCACACATTCTGAACCTTAATATATTTCTTATCTGGGGTTTCGACAACGAGTCGTTGACGACGCCAGTTCTTGAGCATCTGCTGCACAGCGTTTCGGGAAATATTTGCTCCCTTCACGGCAATGCTGTGCTGCAGGGCTTGCTCATAACTGAAGGTGTTGTCGAGGCGTGAAAAGATGGTGTCGTTCTTTCCTCTTCGTGTGCGCTCCGCAACGTCGCGCGGACAATAGTCTT
>ERZ773202.687-NODE-687-length-28564-cov-6.324880_pt1 | contig 28564 bp, 24 predicted proteins | sample MGYA00580998_ERZ773202 | MGnify/ENA primary metagenome ERZ773202 (study PRJEB29015, sample SAMEA2737803) | human gut metagenome | biome: human gut; feature: human-associated habitat; material: faeces | place: China | collected 2012 ...
TTTCAGTATTGTTCAATTTTCAAGGTCCTGCGCTGTTTGAAACAGCTTGTTTATTTTACTTCATCAAGTCCTGTTTGTCAAGTACTTTTTTGAAATTTTCTTAAACAATCTTTTCAATCAGCCACTGTCTTTCGGACAGCTTTATTAGGATACCACATCAGGTTTGATTTGTCAACAGCTTTTTTGAGGTTTTTCCAAATTTTCTGATGCTGCTTTGTCCAGCCAGGCGCCCCCTATTGGATATCGCATGTGCTATTCAAAGTGGTGTTATTTTAGCATATGCAAGTGTCATCGTCAAGGGCAAAACGTGCAGAAGTCATACTTTTGTCGAATCGCACAGTTTTTATGGCTCCGAATTGGAAAAACAGCCATCATTTTGTGTTTTCTTATTCGCTTGTCAGCTCTTTGCGCATCCATTTCAAAATCTTTCGTTCGCGGCGCGATATCTGTACCTGGGTAGTACCAAGGATTTGTGCCGTTTCACTTTGGGTTTTGCCCGCATAAAAGCGCAGGCGGATGAGCTGCCGGTCGGATTCATTCAGTCGTTTCAATATTTCCGCCAAACTGATCCGTTCCGCCAATACTTCTTCCGGTGAATCCACCGGGATATCCCATTCTCTTGTTCCGTCCTCATCATCCGCCGGGGTCAGGGAGACAACCGGCATAGCAGCCTGAATGGATACCGCCACCTGCTCTGGCGTTGCCCCCAGGTTTTGTGCCAGCTGTGCCACGGTTGGCTCTGCGCCGGTCAGCTTCATCAGGCGTTCCCGTTCCGCTGTCACTTTTAATCCAAGTTCTTTGATCGAACGGCTGACCTTAACAGTTCCCCCGTCCCGGAACAGCTTTTTGATCTCACCCAAGATGACCGGCACCGCATAGGTGGAGAAACAGACCCCGCGGTCCGGGTCAAACCCATCGCACGCTTTGACAAGCCCCAGGCAGCCTGCCGAATACAATTCTTCGTATTCGATGCCGCGGCCTGTAAAGCGGCCAGCACAGGAATGTACAAGGCCAAGGTTTTTCTGGATGAACTCCGTGCGCGGTAATGTGGTAAAAAGTGCGGTGGGATTTGCGGTTGCCATATCAGCTGCCTCCCTGCAATCGGGAACGAACGTCTGCCCTGCCACTAGGCGTTGATTCGTTCCGGTTTTAGCGGGCATATCCGCAACGGTCAACAGATTCCACTCTGCTGTACTGGCTGATTCTGCCCTATGTAGGAGCGCACACGCCAAAACTCACCGGGAATCCAGGTGACGGCTCATGGTAACGCGTGTTCCCCGTCCCGGCGCAGAGGATACATGGACCCGATCCATAAAGCTCTGCATTACCGCAAAACCCAGGCCCGCGCGCTCGTCCGGGTTGCCGGTGGTATACATTGGCTCCATTGCCTTGGCAACGTCCGGGATACCAACGCCTTTATCCGATATGGTAATGCGCACATTGCCGCCCTCATACAAAACAGCCGTCATCGTAATGGGGCCGACGGTATCCGGATAGGCATGGACGATGCAGTTGGTGACAGCTTCTGACACGGCCGTTTTGATATCTGCCAGCTGCGGCACGGTCGGGTCCGCCTGGGCCAGAAACGCCGCAAGTGCCGCACGGGAAAAACTTTCGTTGACGCTGCGGCTGGCAAAGGTCATTTTGACCTGATTCAGCATTTTCATGATGTGACCTCCCCCACGATCAAACGTAATGGATATGCGCCAGATCCAGCATGCGGCGCACGGTATCCGGTGCGTTTTGCACAACAAGCCGCCCACCCAGGCCGGACATCTGGCGCCCGCGGCCCAGAATCAGCCCCACACCGGAGGAATCCATAAAAGTAACGCCGGAAAAATCCATCGTCAGCAATTCCGGCATGCGGGCATCGATCTGCGCATCAATTTCACGCCGTAGGGCCTGCGCGGCATGGTGGTCGATCTCACCGGTCAGGTAAGCCGCCAATGTTCCCTGCGCCGGAACAAAACAAACTTTCGCCAAGGGGGTTGTCCACCTCTTTCATTTTTGGTAATAGCAGCAAAAAGCGCCCTGCTGCTGGGGTATGTTCCCAGTATACAGGGCGCTGTGCGCATATTTTGTTGGAATTGGGGTTACTTTTCCGCTTCTTTGAGCAGCAGCGGACGGGCCTGAGCAGCAAGGTAAAGGCTGCCGCACACCACCACACCAGCCAAGTTGTTTTCATCAGCGTAATCCACCGCAAGGCGGATGGCCTTTGCCACGCTGGGGGCGGCTTCGGCATCCATATGGTACTTGGCTTCCTCCTCCAGTTCTTCTGCCGTCATGGCGCGGGGGCTATCCGGCGTGACGGTAAAGACCTTCTCAAAGCAGGGGGCCAGGTTTTCCAGCATTTTGCTGTGATCCTTATCTTTCAGCAGGCCAAGGACCGCCACAAGGTTGCCGTCATATCCGGCTTCTTTCAGAGTTGCAGCAAGGGCTGCGGTACCATCGGCATTGTGGCAGCCATCCAGCAGCAGCAACGGGTGGCGGCGCATGACCTCGATCCGTGCGGGCATTTTGGCATCCCGCAGACCGGTTTCAATCGCTTCATCGGGGATCTCGTAATGGTATTCCCGCCAGAGGGCCAGGGCAATTTCCACCGCCATAGCGGCATGGTTGGCCTGATGCTTGCCGGGGAATTGCAGCAGAGCACGATAGCCGCCGTAATCAACATAGTTTTCCAGCGGGCGGCACTTGAGCTGCTGCAAATCGGCGGTATCCGGCACCACCAGCGAGGTATGCGCGTTGGCCGCGGCGGTCAGCAGCGGGCCCATAGCCTCCTCCGGCTGCTCGGGGTAGCAAACAACCACGCTACCCTCTTTGATGATACCGGCTTTTTCGGCGGCGATCTCGGCAAGGGTATCGCCCAAAATTTCGGTATGATCCATGCCGATGCGGGTAATGGCCGCAACCAGCGGCGCGGGGATGACATTGGTGGCGTCATAGCGGCCGCCAAGGCCGGTTTCCACCACGGCAAAATCACACTTCTGGCTGGCAAACCAGAGGAAGGCAATGGCGGTAACGGCTTCAAACTCCACCGGGCCTTCCCCGCCCTCAGCGATGATGGCATCGGCAGCATCCAGCACGTTCCGGGTCAGGCTGGCCAGGGTGCGCGGGGACATCATCTGTCCATTGATCTGAAAACGCTCCCGAAAATTGAGAACATACGGACTGATGGTAAGGCCCGTTTTGTAGCCCGCATGGGTCAGGATAGAAGATGTCATAGCGGCAAGGGTCCCCTTGCCGTTGGTGCCCGCAATATGGATGCACTTAAACTGCTTTTCCGGGTTTCCAAGGTGGTCCAGCAGTGCCTGCATACGCTCCAGGGATGCGCCGCTGCGGGGCAGGCGCGGCAGGGCGTGCAGGGCTTCAATCGCCTGTTGTTCTGTCATAAATATTCTCTCCTATCTGGGCTTTCGGGACGGTCATCCGCTGTGTTGATCCGGTCGGCGCGCTGCTGGCGCAGCAGCTCGGCCCGTTCGGCACGCAGGCGGCGGTTTTCTTTTTTCATGGCATGGAAAGAGGTCAGCCCGCGCACGATGAGCAGCAACAGCAGGGCCACGAACAAACCGGCAATCACACCGCCGAAGTCGATCCACACATCCCGCACGGACGAAGTGCGGCCCGGCACATACAGCTGGATGGTTTCATCCAGCAGCGCGGTCGCCATGCCGCCCAGCATGGGCCAGCTGACATGGCGCACAAAACGGCGGGTATAAACCCGCAGGCAGAGCATAAGCAGGAAGCCTTCCAGCGTGAACTCTGAAAAATGCGCCAGCTTGCGCACAACATGTTCGCTCAGCGGGCCGATATTGAGATGTGCCAGGATGGCATTGATTTTTTGCATGACCTCATGGCTGCGGGCCGACGAGATGGAGCTGGTTTCCAGCGAGTTATGAAAGATAAACAGAATGCACCAGACCAGCGCAATGGTAAAAATGATCCGGAACGCAATCAGCCACGGGCTGGTGTGTTTGTGGGCAAGGGTGGTTTCGTCCATATATTCCATATGTTACCTCCTTTGCAGCAGAATACATTGGGCACAACCGGGCTTGCGGGAATGATTCCCACCCGGCTGCGCGTTTGATTATACCATTCCGTACCGGATATGGCAACAGCCCCCGCCGGGCGGCAGGGGCTGAAACTTGTAAACTTTTTACACCAGATGGATATTACCGCTTACTGGATGAAAGCATCATGGATGGCGGCAACAGCACGGTCAGCATCGGTTTTATCAATGATCACGCTGATCTTGATCTCGCTGGTAGAGATCATATGGATGTTGATATTCTGGCTGTAGAGAGCTTCAAACATGGTGGAAGCCGTGCCAGGGTGGCTCTGCATACCGGCACCGACAATGCTGACCTTGGCACAGTCATTGTTGACGGTGATCTTATCAGTGCCAAAGCGGGTCTTGTTGGATTCCAGCACTGCACGAGCGGTTTCAGCTTCGCCCTTGGAGCAGGTAAAGATCACATCCTTGCAGCCAGCGCTGCCGGAAGACTGCAGAATGATATCCACGTTGATGTTTTTCTGCGCCAGCAGGCTGAACACCTTGAAGGACATACCCGGCACATCGGGAACTTCCAGGATCGAAACAACAGCGACGTCCTCATCTTTTGCAACGCCTTTGATCAGCATACCTTCCACTTTGGTTTCCTCCTTAACAACGGTGCCGGGCACCGGATTGATGCTGGACAGAACTTCCAGCTCGACGCCATACTTTTTGGCAAGTTCTACACTGCGGTTGTTGAGCACCTGTGCACCCAGGGATGCCAGTTCCAGCATCTCGTCAAAGGTGATCTCCTTCAGGCGGGTAGCCTTGGGAATCTTGCGCGGGTCGGCAGTATACACACCTTCCACATCGGTATAGATCTGGCAGCGGTCTGCATGCAGAGCGGCTGCCAAGGCAACGGCGGAAGTATCGCTGCCGCCGCGGCCCAGGGTGGTGATATCATCCGAACGGTTCAGTCCCTGGAAACCAGCTACAACTACCACGCGGTTGCGGGCCAGTTCACTTTCCACACGCTCGGTGTTCAGGCGCTTAATGCGGGCTTTGGTGTAAGCGCGGTCGGTGTTGAAGCCGGCCTGCCAGCCGGTCAGGCTGACGGACGGAACACCGATTTCCTGCAGCGCCATGGCCAGCAGCGAGATGGAAATCTGCTCGCCGGTGGCCAGCAGCATATCCATTTCGCGGTGGGACGGATCACTGGTGATCTCGGCCGCTTTGGTAATCAAGTCATCGGTGGTATCCCCCTGGGCAGAAACAACAACAACAACATCGTTGCCCTGGTTGCGGGTGTTGGCCACAATGCGCGCAACATTAAAGATGCGGTCACGATCCTTGACCGAGGTACCGCCGAACTTTTGTACGATAAGACCCATAAAGACCTCTTCCTCCCTGTTCCCTTATTCCACCGTTGCGCCTGTGTTATCGGGCAGCAGGCGGTAAACGGTAAAATGCTTTAGCTTTTCGCTCTGCGGCAGAGCTTCCTGCGCGCGGGCAAAGAATTCCTGATCGTCACGCGGGACAACCGCCATAATGGTGGGACCCGCGCCAGAAATATAAACAGCCAGCGCGCCCAGGTCCTGCGCCAGTTCAAACATTTCGTCCCCGCCGTCGATCAGGGGCAGGCGGTATTTCTGGTGCAGGGAATCCTTGGTTGCCACGCCAAGCAGGCTGTAATCGCCATCGCAGAACGCGGCGGTAGCCAGCGCGGCGCGGGACAGATTATACACGGCGTCCTTATGGCTGACCATATCCGGCAGCGCGGCGCGCGCCTTGGAGGTCAGCAGGCGGAAATCCGGTACAAAAGCGGCAAATGCCAGCTGTTCATCGATGTTCTTTTTTACGCTGTAAACCTGGCCTTCGTCATACACACTGGTAACAAAGCCGCCCAGCATGGCGGGGGCCACGTTATCGGGGTGGCCCTCAATGGCGGTGGCAAGGGTCAGCATCTGGCGGCTGGTCAGCTTGTTGCCCAGCAAAGCGTTGGCACCCAAAATGCCCGCCACAATGCAGGCAGAGCTGGAACCCAGGCCGCGCGCCATGGGAATATCATTGCGCTGGGTAATGCGCAGGCCGCGCAGCGGAATGCCCAGCTGGTCATACACAGCGCGGGCGCTGCGGTAGACCAGGTTGTTTGCCCCGGTCGGCACATGGGTGCCATCCACCGAAGAAATGCGGATGCGGTCACATTCCTCAAAGGTAAACACGTTGTGCATGGAAAGCGCAAGGCCAAGACTGTCAAACCCGGCGCCGACATTGGCGCTGGTTGCCGGTACAGTTACGGTAATCATGTTATGTGCTCCCTTCCCTGCCGGGGCTTATTCCGGCAGCTTTTTCAGCACAAGCGCCAGGCGGCCGCCCAGAACTTTCAGCTTGGTTGCCACAGCCTCCAAGTCCGCAGCCGTGGCAGCTTCGATCAGGTACGCGGCAGAATCGCCATAGTCAAACACCAGCTTGCCGGGACCGGCCACATTGGGCAGCGCGGCGGCGGGCACGCCCGCGGTGCGGATGTAATAAGAATACTTGGCGGTATCCATCAGCTGGTGATCCAGCTTTTCGGCGGGCTTCCAGAACAGAGAATCGTGAATCTTGACGCCCTCTTTCAGTGCGTCAATGACATCGGCCACAACGGCGCTGGCGGTGGGCAGCTTGCCGGCGCCTTTGCCATAGAACACAACATCGCCCAGCATATCACCCTGCATCAGCACAGCGTTAAACACATCGTTCACGCCCGCCAGCTGGTTGGACTCCGGCACCAGCATCGGCTCCACACCGGCGCTGAACGCATCGGCTGCGCCTTCAGGGTTTTCATGGTACCAGGCGATCAGCTTGATGGCGCAGTCCAGCTGCTCGGCAGCTTTTACATCCTCCACGGTCACATCGCGGATGCCGCGGGCGGGGATGTTATCCGGGTAAACATGATGCCCGCAGGCCAGGCTGCTCAGGATGGCGATCTTGCGGCAGGCATCACGGCCATCCACATCGTCGCCGGGATCCTTGGTTTCGGCATAGCCCAGCTGCTGGGCAATTTTCAGCGCGGCATCAAAGCCCATGCTTTCGCGCTTCATCTTGGTCAGCATAAAGTTGGTGGTTCCGTTCACAATGCCCTGGATCTGGCTGATCTGGTTTGCGGCAAGGCACTGGTGCATGGGAGTAATGATGGGGGTACCGCCACCCACGCTGGCTTCAAACAGGAACGCTGCTTTATGCTCCCGTGCAAGAGCCAGCAGCTCTGCACCATAGGTGGCAACCATCTCCTTGTTGGAGGTACACACGCTGCGGCCGCTTTCCAGGCACTGGCGCACATACGGATAAGCAAAGCGGGTGCCGCCGATGGTTTCCACAACGACCTTGACTTCCGGATCGTTCAGGATCACATTGATATCTTTCACAAACAGCGCTGCGTCCGGAGAATCAGAAAAATCACGCACATCAAGGATGTACTTGACCTCCACCGGCTCACCCGCGCGGCGGGCAATGGATGCGGCGTTGCGGCGGCAGACTTCCAGCACACCGCTGCCGACGGTGCCGAATCCCATGATTGCAATTTTAGCCATACTATACTCCCCTTGTTCCTTATGCGGCTGCCCGCATCCGGTATTCCGTTCTGTGCGCCTTGGCGGCATGTGTTCACTTTCAGGTTCCGCGGTGCACTTCCACCACAAACGACTGACGGGCCAGCCGGGTCAGCATTTCCTCAACGGTCATCTGCATGGTTCCGGTGCGCACGGTAACTTCCACCTGCGCGGTACCATTTTCCGGCCGGGACTGGGTGATGGTAACAACCGATGCACCCGCTGCCGAAATACCGGAAAGCAGGCTTTGCAAAGCGCCGGTTTTGTCCAGCAGGGTGGCGATCACGGTAATGGCCTCGCGGCCGGTTTCGGCGTCAAACACATAGTCCTTGTACTTATAGAACGCACTGCGGGAAATGCCCGCCTGACGCGCTGCCGTGGAAATATTGCTCACGCTGCCGGAAGCCAGAAGCTCCTTGGCCTGCAGTACCTTAAGGAACACATCCGGCAAAGCGGAGCTATCTACCAACAAAAAACGGCGCTCGCCCATGTTGTTTCCCTCCTATGTACATGTGTATTCACAACGGGGATAATCATACCACAAGTGTGCGCGGCTTGCAAGCATTTTAGAAAAAATGTTGTGTATTTGAGCATGATGCACAACTGGCCTGTTGGTGCGGTGGAATCTTCCCGTGCTTTTATCTGTTTTTATGCGGTGGAAGTATGTCTTTCATTCGTGCACGTGCATTTGATACGCTTCTGCCCGCCTTATTAAGGCCGCAAAAAGGCCGTGCATTTTCTCCTCACCCGCATGGTTCTCGCTGCTGCCATTATAGCATGTCCTCCATTCCAATACAACAAACGGGCACAGCAGCTTTGTAAACTGCTGTGCCCGATCTGGCTTATTGAATTTTCAGGCTATTGGAACTTTACGCGATCAGCCTGCCGCCGGGTCCAGCGTGTTCACGCTGGGGTCGGTCAGGGTGGAATAGCTGTCATCCGGCAGGTTGTCCTCAGTATAGTAGCCGGTCTCACCACCGCCGGATACGATCGCACCGGTGGAGGTGCTGAACTGCTTCTGCACAACGGAGTCATCATAATAGAAGTCCTTGGCAGGCTTATCGGCCTGGGCAGCTTCCATATACCGCTTAAAGGCACGCTGGGTCGGTTTACCGTTGTTGCCCAGGGTGCCATCCACACCCCACATGCTGTAAGGCTTATCATAGCCCCACCACACAGCGGTGGAATAGTATGGGGAAACACCGGCGAAGGTATAGTCCTTAAAGTCGCTGGTCGTACCTGTCTTGCCGATGGTATCAATGCCCTCGGTTTCCGGCTTCATGCCGTTTGCCGTGCCGGGCGTTTTCCACACGTTGCTCAGCAGACGGTTCATGATGGTAGCGGCTGCAGGGTCAATGGCCTGCACGGTGGTAACGCGCTTGCTGTTATCCAGGTACAGGTTGCCGTCCGAGTCATAGATCTCGGTCCAGTAGTGCGGGGTGGTAAACTTGCCGTCATTGAAAATGGAGTAAGCGCCAGCCAGCTCCACAACCGTCAGGCCTTGGCTCTGGGAGCCCAGCACCAGAGGCGCCAGGTCAACGTCATGTTCGGGATCCAGATAGGTGCAGTTGAGGGTATCATGCGCAAAGCTGAACAGCTCTTCCGCACCGACATAGGAACCGATCCAGACCGCAATGGTGTTGTAAGAGCGGCGCAGTGCATCATACACCAGCATGGTGGCACCATCGCCGCCTGCACCGCCATAGTTGGTGGGCCAGTCGCGCCACACATCATCGCGGGACTGGTTGACTGCATTATACTTGTCAGTAGAAAGGCCAAGCTTCAGGCAGCGGTCGGTATCCAGCACCTGATGGTCGCTCTTGAGGTAATACGGCGTATCCGCCATGGGCGAAGAATAGTTGATGATCTTGCTGTCCACTGCCAGGCAATAAGCAGCAATGGGTTTCATGGTGGAACCGGTCTGGTGGGGCAGCGTGGCGCGGTTGGTGCCGCGGTCTACTTTCTTTTCGCCCAGGCCGCCAACCAGGGCAACGATCTCGCCGCGGTGGCCATCCTCCATGCTGATGGACGCCATAGCCGCCTGGGTGCGCACGCTTTCATAGAAGATCAGGTTGCCGTTGTCATCCTGGCTGGTTTTCAGGGTGGTGTTTTCCTTATCGGCATAGACCGGCACATCATCGTCCGTGAACACAGAAGAGCCGTCCGGGTTCAGCGGCAGGCCGCTCTCGTCATAGGTAATCTCGCTGTCCGCCGGGATACCGGAAGAAACCTCTTCCTCGTGCCACAGGGCCGGGAACAGCTCGCCGTCGCCGGTGTCCTCGTTCAGCATGACCTGCTCCATGCCAGACTGTGCTTTCTGGTCCAGGGTAGAGTAGATGCGCAGGCCATCGGAGAAGATCTTATCCTGTGCTTCGGCACGGGTGCAGCTTTCCTGCTCCATGATTGCCTGGGTGACATCCGCAAACAAAGCGTCGTCAAAATAAGAGTTGCGGGAAGTACGGGTGACCTTTTCGGTGGCCGATTTGCTCTCGGCCAGGGTGATGGGTTCCGCCTGTGCAGCAGTGCACTCTTCATCAGTAATATATCCCTGGTTGCGCATCAAAGCCAGAACATGGTTGCGGCGCTTGAGCAGATTTTCCGGGTTGGTAGCCGGGTTAAAGCTCTTGGGATTCTTGGTGATGGAAGCCAGCTCGGCGCATTCGGCCAGGCTCAATTCCTCCACGCTCTTGCCAAAATACTCCTGCGCGCCGGCTTCCATGCCATAGATGGTGCCGGTCAGCGGGATGGTATTGAGGTAAGCTTCCAGGATGGTTTCCTTGCTGTAGCGGTTGCAAAGGCCCAACGCGCGGAAAATCTCGCGCACCTTACGCAGAATGTCCTGTTCACTATCACCGGTCAGGTTTTTGACTAGCTGCTGCTCCAGCGTGGAAGCGCCCTGCTTGGAGCCAAGCAGCGCGTTTCCGGTAAACTCGTTCAGGGCAGCGGCAATGGTGCGCTTGACGTTGATGCCGGGCTCGCTGCGGAAATCCTTATCCTCAACGGCGATGACCGCATTCTGCAGGTCTTCCGGCATAGCCGAAATTTCGCGCCAGATGCGGTTGTTTTCGCCAGCAAAGGTGTTCACCTCGTTGCCGTCACGGTCATACACAATGGAGGTCTGTTTGAGCTTCTGCTCATCCAGATCCAGCTTGCCGTCCGGGTCCTCGGTCACCTGCACCACATACAGCGAAAGCAGCACCGCACCGGCGCTGGCCGCCATGACGCAAACGCACAGCAGGCAGCCAATGAACCGCATGATGGTGCCGAATATACTGCGGCGCGGCTTATTTTTTTTCTTTTTTCCGTTTTTCTTTTGGGCGGAAGTTGCGGCTGTTTCCGGGCTTTTTGCACTTTGCATGGAAATGTGCCGTTCCTGTTTGGGGTCTATGGGGACCGCCTCCTTTGGGATAATTGCGGCAGGCACGGAGCCTGCCTGCGCCTGCACTGATACGCGGCCGCACAGCGCGGTCACGCAGATGGGCATAAAGCCATAGAATGAATTATATCACAAAGTATTGCCAAAAGTACAGTAGCAGGCAGACAATTTTCACTTTTTTGCGGTTTGGGTGCCGCCAAACCGGGCATACTGCTTGCAGGAGCGTACTATTTGATTTGTGAAATTTGCGAATACCACAAAATAGAGGGAGGTTTTTGCCCATGCGTTACCAACTGCCGCGGGGCTATCGCCGCTACCTGCTGGGGCTGGCCATGCTGGCGCTGCTGTGCATTGCCGCAGCCGTAACAGTGTTTTTTGTTCCGGTGCAAAAACAACAGCCGCAGGCGCAATACTTGTTAAAAGATAACGCCGGGCGGCTGGCCCTGTATACCCCGGACGGCACCGGTCCCCTGGCGCAGTACGATGTATACACCCGCCTGCTGCCGGAGCCGGACTGCCTGGCATTGCAGCAGGGCGTGAGCATTTATACCGAAGCCGAATTGCAGCAAAAACTGGAAGATTACGGCCTGTAGCCCCCTTTTACCCTGTCTGCGCTTGTGTTGCCGGGCATTTTATGGTACACTTCTATTTAATAAGATGTGGTAGTGTCCCCTGCGGCAAGCCGCCATCTTGAATGATTGCTGTCATTATATAATGTGTTTATTTTTGTAAGGAGTGTTCTAACTATGACCGAACAGGCAATTCTGGAAGCTGTACAGGAAATTTTCCGCGATAATTTTGACGATGATACCCTGGAAATCACCCGCGCCACCTGCGCTGATGACATTGAGGATTGGGACAGCCTGGAGCAGATCAACCTGCTGACCGCCATCGAGAAAAAGTTCAACATCAAATTCAAGCTGGCCGATGTGCGCAACCTGAAAAACGTTGGCGACCTGCTGGACCTGGTTGCCCGCATGGTGGGTTAAGATGAACCACTACACACTGGCCGAGATGACCCCCGGCCTGAGCGAAAGCTTTACCGTTACCGTAACGGAAGAGATGATGGCCCGGTTTGAAGCCATCACCGGGGATGTTTCCCCCATCCACATGGATGCCGAATACGCCCAAAAGCGCGGCTACCCCGGCCGCGTGGTATACGGCATGCTGGGTGCCAGCTTTTTCTCCACCCTGGCGGGCGTTTACCTGCCGGGCGAACACTGCCTGCTGCACGGCGTGGAGTGCAAGTTCGCCAAGCCGGTTTTCATTGGGGATACTTTGACCATTACCGGCACCGTGGTAAACGTGAGTGAAGCCGTGGCTGAAGCGGAGATCAAGGCTGTTATCACCAACCAGGACGGCAAACGGGTCACGCGCGGCATCATCAAAGCCGGGCTGGCCAAATAAAAGTGAGGGTAACTTCCATGGCATATACATATCTCATCACCGGCGCCACCAGCGATGTGGGCGCCGCACTGATTCGCCACCTGCTGACCGAAGCCCCCGGCGAGGACCGCACCATTCTGGCACAGGGCTGCGGCGATCTGGCCCGGCTGGATGCCTTAGTGCAGCAATTTCCCGGCCGCATTGTTACCTTTGACGCGGACCTTTCCAGCCCCGAAGCGGTGGATGCCCTGTGCGCCCGCTTTGGCAAAGATTTGCCCTGCCCCACCCATTTTGTACACCTGCCGGCCCTGCCGGTGGTGAACACCAAGTTCAAAGCGTTTGATGAAGCCCGGTTCCAGAAGGACTGGGAGATTCAGGTACATTCCGCCGTCAAGCTGTGCAAGGCGGTGTTGCCCGCCATGCGTAAGGCGAAGTTTGGCCGGGTGTTGTTTATCCAGACCAGCTACACCATTGGCTGCCCGCCCAAAAACACAGCTGCCTATGTAATGAACAAGAGCGCTATCGGCGGGCTGGTGAAAAGCCTGGCTGTGGAGTACGCCCGCTTTGGCATAACGGTAAACTGCGTGGCCCCCAGCATGATGGAGACCCACTTTTTGAAGGATACGCCGGACCTGATCGTGCAGGCCGCAGCGGCAGACAACCCAATGGGCCGCAACGCCACGCCGGAGGATGTTGCCCCGGCCATGGCGTTCCTGTTGAGCGAGGAAGCCCGCTTTATCACCGGCGTTACCCTGCCGGTTACGGGAGGTTCCGCCATTGTCTGACCTTGTGCTGCGTTTAGCCCGCCCCGGCGAGGATGCCCGCATTGCGGATTTCATCAACCAGAATTTTGATATGCGCCTGCCGCTAATCAACCGGGCCGATTTTTACCAGTTCTATTATGCCCACACACCCGGTGCTGCCCCGCAGTTTGCGCTGGCGGAGCAGGACGGCGAAATTCTGTGCGCCGCCGGGTACATTCTGGCCAACCAGAGCGAAACGCCGGACATCTGGGTTTCGGTCTGGGTTGCCGCAAAGGGCCATAACGGTGTAGGGCTGGAGCTGATGGACGCGCTGTCCGGGCTTTTGAATGCCCGCGTGGTTGCCTGCAACAACATCCGCGCCAACACCTGTGTGCTGTACCACTTTTTGGGCTGGCAGGCCGAGCGCCTGCCGCATTATTACCGCCTTGGCGCACCCGGTGCAAAGGGCTGGCAGCTGGCGGTGCCAGGTCCAAATTCTGCTCCCTTGCCGGTACAGGATGACCTGCCCCTGATCCGTGTGCCGGATGCCGCTGCGCTGGCCGCGCTTGGCCTGCCCCACAGCAGCCACACGCCGCATAAAGATCTCTGGTACTTGCAGCGCCGGTACTTTGCCTACCCGCACCAGAGCTACGATGTGTGGGCAGTGCAGGAAGCCGGTGCCCTGCTGGCTTACGCGATCACCCGCACCATCACAGCTGCCGAGACCGGCTGCGTACCGGTGGTGCGGCTGGTGGATTTTATCGGCGATGATGCTGTTCTGCCCCGCATTGGCGGCGCACTGGACAAGCTGCTGCACGATGCGGGCGCGGAATATCTGGATTGTTACAACGCCGGTATTCCTGCCGCCGTATGGGCCGCCGCCGGGCTGACGGAGCGGTGCGAGGACGATGGGGTCATTATCCCCAACTATCTGACCCCGCCGCTGCGGCAGAACACCGAGTATTATTACTTTACCAACCAGCCGGACGGCTTTGTTCTTTTCAAGGCTGACGGCGACCAGGACAGACCCAACCTGCCCTGCGATTGAGGATAACTGCCATGAAAATTGCATTGGTGACCGGTGCTTCCAGCGGTTTGGGGCGCGAGTTTGTGCGCCAGATTGCGGAGCAGGGCAAAGTGGAAGAAATTTGGGCCATCGCCCGCCGCCGCGACCGGCTGGAAGCGCTGCAATCCATCAGCGCGGTGCCCATCCGGGTACTGGCGCTTGACCTGACCCGCCTGGGCGATATGGAGTACCTGCGCAACACCCTGCAGGATGAACTGCCGGACATCCGCATTTTGGTCAATGCGGCAGGCATGGGGCGCATGGGTCCGACGGTGGATATTCCCGCCAAAGACAACGACGCCATGATCGACCTGAACTGCCGCGCCGCCGTGGATGTGACCGATGCGGCGTTCCCCTATCTGCACCCAGGCAGTCAGGTACTGGAGATTTGCTCCACCGCGGGGTTCCAGCCCATTCCGGGGCTGAACGTATACGCCGCCACCAAGGCGTTCCTGCTCAGCTACACCCAGACGCTGCATTACGAGCTTTCCCCTGCGGGCATCCATGTTACTGCGGTATGCCCCTACTGGGTCAAGGATACCGAGTTCATTGGCATTGCGGAAAAAGGCGGGCATGGCTTCCGCCATTATCCGCTGGCCAGCCGCAGCCAGGATGTTGTGCGCCGCGCCCTGCGGGACAGCGCGCTGAACCTGCGCGTCAGCACACCGGGGCTGGTGTGCACGCTGCACCGCGCCGCGGCAAAAGTTACCCCCAACCTGCTTTGCCTGCCGCTGGCCGACTGGCTGAGCCACGTTTGACCCAGCCTTACAATACGGAGGAATCTATTATGGAAAAGCACCAATACATCTGCCCCAAATGCGGCTGCCAGCAGTATGAATCGGACCGGCTGCAGGCCACCGGCGGGAACTTCGCCAAAATATTTGACATCCAGAACAAAAAGTTCGTCACCATCAGCTGCTGCAACTGCGGCTACACCGAGCTGTACCGCCAGACCGGCAGCGAAGGCTGGGATGTGCTGGACTTTTTGCTTGGGCACTAAAACCGCGGGCATTCCATCTCCCCGCCTGCCGAGCGTTGCAACAGCCCGGCATCGCCCCGGTACGTTTTCAGCCCATGCTTTCTATTTAGGGTGTATCTGAAAAGTCGAAAATATCGTCTATTTCTACAAGCGCAGCAGGATTTTACGCTAAATCCTGCTTGTGTTTGCGAAATATCCGTCATTTTCTTTGTTTTCAGATACACCTTAGGCAGAAATAAAAGGAGCAATATTATCATGACACCGGAACTGAACTGGTTAAGTGACCCGACTGTGTTTGCCGTGAACCGGCTGGATGCCCATTCGGACCATGTATGCTACCGTACTGTGCAGGAAGCCGCGCAGCGCCACAGCAGCCTGCGCCAACCGCTGGACGGCATGTGGCGCTTTGTATGGAGCAGCTGCCCGGCCCAGCGCCCGGCGGATTTCTGGCGCGAAGGAGCGGATCTTTCGGGCTTTGGTACCATCCGTGTGCCGGGCCATATGGAGACCCAGGGCTATGGTCAGCTGCAATACACCAACACGCTGTACCCGTGGGATGGACGCAGTGCGCTGCGGCCGCCGCAGGTGGATCTGAACGATGACCCCGTCGGCAGCTATGCGCGGGAATTTGATCTGGATGCCGGGCTGCGCGGGCAGCGGGTATGCATCAGCTTCCAGGGTGTGGAACAGGCCATGTACCTGTGGTGCAATGGCAAGTTCGTGGGCTATGCCGAGGACAGCTTTACCCCCTCGGAATTTGACCTGACGCCGTACATCAAAGAAACCGGCAACCGCATCTGCGTGGAAGTGTACAAGTGCAGCAGTGCAGCATGGATCGAGGACCAGGACTTTTTCCGCTTCTCCGGCATGTTCCGCCCGGTATACCTGTACGCCAAACCGGCGGTGCATCTGGCGGACATCTGGCTGAAAGCGGGCCTGAGCGAGGACAACACCACTGGTCTGCTGACCCCGGAGCTGAAGCTGGATGGAGAGACCGAAGGGGTCAGTGTGACTTTGCGCCTGACCGACCCGGAGGGCTATGCCCTGTATGAAGGCCCTGTGACGGGGGACACGATTGAGTTGGAGGGGATTCAGCCGTGGAGCCACAAGACCCCGGTGCTGTACCATGCAGAGCTGACGCTGAAAGATACACAGGGCACCGTGCAGGAAGTGGTGCCCTATGACATCGGTTTCCGCCGCTTTGAGATGAAGGACGGCATCATGTGCCTGAATGGGGAGCGTGTGGTGTTCAACGGTGTAAACCGCCACGAATGGAACCCTGAAAAGGGCCGCGCTATTGATGCGGATGATATGAACGCCGCCATGGCCGTGCTGAAAGCCAACAACATCAACGCCGTGCGCACCTGCCATTACCCGGACCAGAGCCTGTGGTATGATCTGTGCGACAAAAACGGCATTTACATGATCGATGAAACCAACCTGGAAAGCCACGGCAGCTGGCAGAAGCTGGGCGCGATCGAACCCAGCTGGAATGTGCCGGGCAGCCTGCCGGAATGGAAAGACTGTGTGGTGGACCGTGCCCGCAGCATGCTGGAGCGCGACAAAAACCACGCTGCTGTGCTGATCTGGTCCTGCGGCAACGAAAGCTATGCGGGCGAGGATATTCTGGCCATGACGCAGTTTTTCCACGCCAAGGACCCCAGCCGTCTGGTGCATTATGAAGGTGTGGTGCATAACCGCGCGTTTGCGGCCATTACCGATATGGAAAGCCGGATGTACGCCAAGCCGTGGGAAATCCGGGAATATCTGGAATCCAAGCCGGAAAAGCCGTTCATCCTGTGCGAATACATGCACGATATGGGCAACTCTCTGGGCGGAATGGAAAGCTATGTGAAGCTGGCGGAAGAATACCCGCAGTACCAGGGCGGCTTTATCTGGGACTATATGGACCAGGCCATCTGGCATACGGACGTCATGGGCCGCAAGGTACTGGGCTATGGCGGCGATTTTGGCGAGCGGACGACGGATTATAACTTCAGCGGCAACGGCATTGTATACGCCGATGGCGCAGAGAAGCCCGCCATGCAGGATGTGCGTTACTGGTACGCCAGCCCGGCGGACCGTGCGGTGCAGGATGCCGCCAACGCTGCTGCGGCAGCACAGGCAGACCGCACGCTGGCCGAAGCCTGGCAGAGCCGCCGCGCCTACCCCCTGGTGGTGACCCAGGGCGACGGCAACCTGGGCGTAAAGGGCAAAAACTTTGAGATGCTTTTCTCCATTGCGGGGGCTGGCCCGGCATCGCTGAAGGTGAACGGCACCGAATGGCTGTGGCGCGCACCGCGCCCGGCGTTCTGGCGGGCCTCCACCGACAATGACCGCGGATGCGGCTTCCCGCTGCGCGCGGCGGCCTGGATGGCGGCGGATGTGTTTGTAACATATAACGGCATGAAGGTGCTGGAAGCAGGTCCCGACTGCGTAAAGGTGCAGTTCCAGTTTGGCATCCCCACTGTGCCGGGGGCCAGCGCAGAGCTGGTCTACACTGTGGAAGCACAGGGCGCATTGCGGGTGGATGCCGTTTACCACGGCGTAGCCGGTGCGCCGGAGCTGCCCTGTTTTGGTGTGAAATTTGAAACCTTTGGCCCGGTGACCCGCACGGTGTGGACCGGGCTTTCCGGCGAAACCTACCCGGACCGCTATAAGGGCGGTGTGTTCGGCTTCCATGAGGAAACCCCGCATGTGGAGCCACATCTGGTTCCGCAGGACTGCGGCATGCACATGCAGACGCGGCAGGCCATGCTGGAACAGCGGGATGCCTGCGGCCACACGACTGCCGCGCTGACCTTGCAGCAGGTGGATGCACCATTTGCGTTCAGCGCGCTGCCCAACACGGCGCAGGAGATCGAGGCGGCGCAGCACATTACGGAGCTGCCCGCGACCGGCCGCACCAGTGTGATGGTGCTGGGCGCAGTGCGTGGCGTTGGCGGCATTGACAGCTGGGGCACCGATGTGGAAGAGCCTTACCATGTTTCTGGCGAGGAAGACCACAGTGTAAGTTTCCGCATTGTGCTGTAAACGTGGAAGTTAGGGCAACACCGCATAATTCTAAGTGCCGATACAGCGAGCGAGGTGCGACAGCTGCTAAGCCAAAAGCGCAGATAATACTGGATGCTGCAAAGGTGAGCGCCGCCAGTGGCGGAAACAGCGAACCGAAGCAGGGGCAGCGGTCGCAGAGTGCGAGGGGCTTTTGCCCCCGAAGCACGATGCGGGTACCGCAACCCGACATTATCGAGCATTTTGGCAACGCAGATGCCGTGCCGCAGCCGCCGGAGCGGTGCTTGAGCCGTTAGGCGGGAATTGTGCGGTATTGCCTTAGAGATTAGAAGAAACGGACAGCCGGGGCGATTGGCCCCGGCTGTTTTTTGGTGGGATGGACAGGCAGAAAAAAGTGTTTGCAAGGCGGGGGAGTTTAATCCCCAAAGTGTTGTTGGGGTTATAGGTTGGCGGGCGCACAATGTGCCCCTCCCTATGAGAGAATAGGGTACACGGAGCGGGGCGGATACATTGTGCGGCGTTTGGCACCCAGCAGAGCAGGGGAAGAAAATGAAAGGATTGTAAATTGTGCGCCAAAACAGCACAAAGAGGAAAAAAGCGTGGACAGGCACCGGCTGTTTGTGATATACTTAAAAAATACAAAATAGTTACAAAGTGGGCTGGTGCGCAGCATGTGCCGGCCTATGTGGAGGTGTATGGTTACGGAAGCCATTCGGAGCCGTATGGTGTGGGTCATCACGGGGGTACTGGCGCTGCTGGTGCTGCTGGCGCTGCCTGCAAAAGCGGAAAGTGCGGACTATGAAACAACGCTGGACCGCTTGGGCCGCCTGCAAGCGCTGGCGGAACAGTATATTGAAGAAAAGAACAGCGGCGATGACCCCATTGACCTGACTTTGAGCTTTACCCGTGTGGGGGATTATAACACGGACATCTGGCAGCTGACGGCGGGCACCCGCGATGGCGAATTTGAAAAGTACGCCACCGATGCAGACCCGGACCTGTGGGATTTGCAGGGGATGAACACCGTGGAACTGCCCAACGGGCAGGGCATTGATTTCGGCCACCTGCTGGCGGCCATGAACCTGGTATACCGCGGCATGCCCATTGCCGGCAGCTGGGGCGGCGACTGCATGCAGCTGGCGCAGGTGTATGCCGGGCAGGCCAGCGATGCAGACGGCTATGCCAGCCTGATGCAGCAGACCTTTGCCATTGAGGATGACGGCAGTGCTTCCAAATTTGGCGACCAGGACCTGCGCGCTGACCTGGACTCCGTTGTGGCAGGGTCCGAGCTGAAAAGCGGCAGCAACGTTGCCGATGTGCTGCGGAACTATTACACCAACCTGACGGATTACGACCGCTGCTACCAGTTTATTGCCATGAGCTTTGGCAGCATGAACACCAGCGACAGCGAAGCGTTCCGCAACAAGGTGTACAGCACCATGACGGCGGATGCCGGCATGCAGCTGCTGCTGTATAAGATCGGCATGTGGTCCAGCAGCGGCTGGCAGGTGGATGCCGATGCAGAACCCGCCCTGCGCGGTGCCTGCAATGAACTGGCTGATTACCTGAGCCGCGCTGTGAACGGCGAAAAGGTCAAAAGTGCATCCAGCACCCTGATGCACACGATGGCTGGGCAGGCCCTTGTGGATGCCCTGAATGCACTGGGAGATGGGGAAGCAGCTTCCGCTGCACAGAGCGCACTGGAAGCGGATTCCGGCGCTGCAATATCGACCAGCAGCGGGGACGCTGTGGATGATGCCCTGAACACCGCAACCGAAAAGCTGAAAACGGATTTTAACGCCCAGGCCTTTGAGCTGGGGCTGCTGGTATTGGGCGCTGCCGCCCTGCTGGGCATGGTGGTGTGCATTGCCATGCTGATCAGCCACCGCAGCAAACGCAATCGCTGAGCCGGGCAAACGAAAGAAAAAGGAATGGGGCGCTGCCGGGTGAAACGGCAGCGCCCCATTTTATGTGGAAAGAAAGTAAAAAGTGAATGGCGGAAATCAAAGTTCGCGGTAGGTGACCTGTTCCATCAGCTGTTGGATGGTTTCCAGGCTGGCAGCCTGAGTACCGGTGCACATTACGCTGGCGGCACCGGCGGCAGTGGAAAGGCGCAGCGTTTCTTCCAGCGTCAGGCCGCGCTCTTCGGCAACAGCCAGGGCGGCGATGACGGCATCCCCGGCACCAACGGTATCCTTGACGGGAACACGCAGGCCGGGCACAAAGATGGTCTGCTCCGGCAGAACATGCAGCATACCGCGGCTGCCCATCGAGACGATGACCTTTTGCACGCCGGTCTGCAACAGCTCACGGGCGGCGGCGGTCAGCTCCTGCTGGCTGTCCAGCGCGCGGCCCATCAGGTGGGAAAGCTCCTCGCTGTTGGGCTTGATGAGGAACGGCTTTGCCTTAACGCCCTCCACCATGCCGGCACCGTCAGAGTCCAGAATGACCTTGGCACCTTTTTCGCGGCAGGCATCGCCCCACACGCGGTAAGTGTCGGCAGGAGCATTCACCGGCAAGCTGCCGGCCAGCACCACGATATCGTCGTGGCGCAGCAGCTTCAGCAGGTGGTCCAGCAGGCTTTGCAGGGTAGCCGGGTCCACGGGAACACCGGGTTCGTTGATCTCGGTGCTGGTGTGGGCGATGGGATCCACCACTTTCAGATTGATGCGGGTGTTGCCCTCAACGGGCAAAAAGTCACAGGTCATGTTCAGGCCGGACAGAGCTTCGGAGATCATCTGCCCGGTGCTGCCGCCCAGAATACCAAGGGCGCGGCTGGTGCTGCCCAGTGCGGCAACCACCTTGGAGACATTGATGCCTTTACCGCCTGGATCGGTGCGGATGGAAGCAATGCGGTTTACGCCGTCCGTGGTAAAGGAAGGAATTTCAACGGTTTTATCCAGTGCCGGGTTCAGGGTGACAGTATAGATCATGAAAATGAGCCTCCTTATGGGGAGAAATGTCAGAATAAGGGCAGTGGCAAAGGCAATCGATAATTGTCAATCTTTTATCATTATACGCTGAATTGTGAAATATCGCAAGTAAAAGCGCGAAAATCAGAATAATCTTAACAAACTGTTTACACGGAGGAGAACAACATGGCACAGGGAATGGAACTATTGGATAACGGCACCAAGGTGTTTACCGGGCCGGGGGCAGCCTTTGGTACGGACGCCTTGCTGCTGGCCCGGTTTGCCATGCCGCGCCGCAAAGAAACAGCGCTGGACCTGTGCAGCGGGTGCGGGATCGTATCGCTGGCCTGGCACGATGCCGGGCACCGCGGCCCATGCACAGCGGTGGAGCTGGATGCCGATGCTTCGGCCCTGTGCTGCCGTGCTGTGCAGGAAACGCCGGGTGCAGAGCATATTACCGCTCTTTGCACCGACCTGCGGACGTTCTGCAAAAGCGGCCCGGAACAGGGGAAATATGACTTCGCCGCCTGCAACCCGCCCTATTTTACCGGCGGATATGTCAGCCCGGATGCCCGCCGCGCCACGGCCCGGCATGACGGCAGCTGCGCGATGCAGGATGTTGCCGCCTGTGCGGCCCGTGCCCTGCACGATGGCGGCAAGCTGGCCCTATGCCACCGCCCGGAACAGATGGCGGCGGTGTTTGCCGCGCTCTGCGCCGTTGGGCTGGAGCCCAAGCGGGTGGCTCTGGTGCGCAAGGATGAACACAGCAAACCCTGGCTGTTTTTGGTGGAAGCCCAGAAGGGAAGAAAGCCGGGGATCCGGTGGGAGGAGGACGTTTTAACGGGGAATGGGGTTAGGTACGGGAGATGATAGTTAGGAGTTAGGAAGTAGGAGTTAGGAGTTGGCGGCGGGGCGAAGCTGCGACGCGGGGAAAATGAGGAATCGGATTGGGGACGGGTACAAAACGGGATGGAAAAGGTTCCGGGATGCGCAGTGATTCCCTAAGTTCTAAATGGATAGATATAAAAAACCGCCCGTCACACAAAATGTGACGGGCGGTTGAGTTTTAGGGGTTAGGTATCAGGATCAGCCGAACATGTTGATCAGGATGCCGGCGGCGACAGCGGAACCAATAACACCGGCAACGTTGGGACCCATGGCGTGCATGAGCAGGTAGTTGCGGGGGTTGTATTCCTGGCCGACTTTCTGGGAAACACGGGCGGCCATGGGAACAGCGGAAACACCGGCGGAGCCGATCAGCGGGTTAATCTTGCCGTGGGTGACAACGCACATGACCTTGCCCAGCAGAACGCCGCCTGCGGTGCCGACACCGAAAGCAACAATGCCCAGAACAATGATCTCAACGGTCTGGATGTTCAGGAAGGTTGCGGCATTGGTGGTGCAGCCAACGCTGAAGCCCAGGAAGATGGTGATGATGTTCATCAGTTCGTTGCCGGCGGTCTTTTTGATACGCTCAACAACGCCGCATTCCTTCATCAGGTTGCCCAGCATCAGGCAGCCAACCAGGATGGCGGCATCAGGCAGGGTGAGGGAAACGATGATGGTAACAATGATCGGGAAGAGGATCTTCTCAGTCTTGGAAACCTTGCGCGGGCTTTCCATCACGATTTGACGCTCTTTTTCGGTGGTCAGAACTTTCATGATGGGCGGCTGGATAACAGGCACCAGCGCCATGTAGCAGTACGCGGCAACCGCGATGGAGCCCAGCAGATGCGGGGCCAGCTTGGTGGTAACGTAGATGGCGGTGGGGCCGTCCGCGCCGCCGATGATGCCGATAGCGCCGGCCTCCTGGTTCGTAAAGCCCAGGATCTTAGCGCCGACGAAGGTGAAGAAGATGCCCAGCTGTGCGGCAGCGCCCAGCAGCAGGCTGGACGGACGTGCAATCAGCGGCTCAAAGTCGGTCATGGTACCGATGCCAAGGAAAATCAGCGGGGGATAGATACCCAGCTTGACGCCTAAGTAAATATAATCCGCCATACCGCCGGATGTACCCAGCAGTTCCCAGTTGATGTGCTGCGTTTCGTTGATGAAGATATCCATATGGAAGATGCCGTCCAACGGCAGGTTGGTCATCAGCATGCCGAAGCCGATGGGCAGCAGCAGCAAAGGCTCAAACTGGTGGACAATGGCCAGGTACAGCAGCACGCAGGCCACGCCGATCATGACGGCATACTTCCAGCCGCCCTCGGCAAAGAAGATCTGCGCCCAACCGGAGTTGGCAAAGATCTCAGCGATGTTGGTAAAAATTGCTCCCATTGTTTCGTCCCCTTTCCATCACATAAACGGCGTGGTGTTCTGGGTAACGCCGGCGTCGCCCCAGGTGCCGCGGCGGGAACCAGTAGCCGTCTTTTTCTGAACGCGGTGAATGCCGCGGATGGTCAGGTTTTCACCCAGAGAGGCAACGGCTGCAGCAATGGCAGCAACGATCTCGCCGGGGATGGAGCCGTCAGCAGCGGGTGCTGCGGGGGCGGCAGGAGCAGCCTTGGCGATGTTCTGTGCGGCCGGTGCAGCGGGCGTTGCAGGGGCGGCAGGTGCCTTGGGGGCGGCTTTGGTGCCATTCTTTTTGTTCTTGATGGCGTCAAAAATCTTGCCTTCCACAGTGATAATGAGGCAAAGCGCAACCAGCATGGCGAACACCAGCGTGATGCTGGTCAGAACCACAGTGCCGTCAGCGGCCTCAAGGGCGAGCAGAGCGATAGAATTGCTCATTGGGCAGTATCCTCCTTTAGCTTGCGGTGCACAGCACCGTTGATTTTCCCCCGTACACGGTACAAAAACCGAGCCGGGCAAATTTTACCCAAGTATGGTTTTATTATAACACAGCGGCTCAATTTTTGGTAGCGGGTTTTGAAAAAATGTGACAAAAATATTGTGAAACCGTGTCTTTACGATGAAAAATGTAAATTTGCGCGCAAAACACCATGCAGAATAAAGTTGACAGCCGGGCAGAAAATGCAGGTTGCACAAACGAGCGGAAGAACAAAACGGGGAACACTGTGCAAATTGCACATTTTGACAAAAAATGAAAAGTTTTGCTTGACGGCGGGGCTTGCCGGGGTTACAATGTGGGCAAATCAAAACCACGGCAATGGCGCCGGGCAGGTACATCCTGCCCGGCGCTTTTGTTATTTAAGCATCTGGCTTAATGCGGCTTAATGCGGCAAGAAAAAATAGAGGAAGCGCCGTGGTTTGATCTTGAGAGGAGTGGTTTGAATATGTACAACTCATCAACCGTCATCTGGGTGCTGGTTGCGGCATTCCTGGTGTACTTTATGCAAGCAGGCTTTGCTTTGTGCGAAGCTGGCCTGACCCGTGCAAAGAACACCGGCAACATCCTGATGAAAAACATGATGGACTTCTGCATCGGCACACCGTGCTTCTGGCTGGTCGGCTTCGGCATCATGTTTGCAGGTTCCGGCCCGCTCATCGGCGGCTTTGCCCCCTTTATGAGCGGCGACTACAGCGCCATCCTGCCGGAGGGCGTGCCCCTTTGGGTTTATGCCGTGTTCCAGACCGTGTTCTGTGCAACGGCAGCAACCATTGTTTCCGGCTCCATGGCAGAGCGTACCAAGTTCAGCGCTTACTGCTGCTACTCGGCCGCTATCAGCCTGATCGTTTACCCCATCTCCGGCCACTGGATCTGGGGCGGCGGCTGGCTGGCACAGCTGGGCTTCCATGATTTTGCCGGTTCCACCGCCGTTCACTTTGTTGGCGGCGTTACCGCCTGCCTGGGCGCCTGGATGCTTGGCCCCCGTATTGGTAAGTACGGCAAGGACGGCAAGGCCCGCGCAATCCCCGGCCACAACCTGACCGCCATGGCCTTGGGCGTGTTTATCCTGTGGTTCTGCTGGTTCGGGTTCAACGGTGGCTCCACCGTGGCAATGGCAAGCGATGACGCCATGGTTTCCGCTGGTCTGGTCTGCTTCAATACCAACCTGGCCGCTGCGCTGGCTACCGTTGCCGCGCTGATCACCAGCTGGGTGCGTTACGGCAAACCCGATGTCTCCCTTACCTTTAACGGTGCTCTGGCCGGTCTGGTTGCCATTACCGCAGGCTGCGATATGGTTGATCCGTTCGGCGCTGCCATCATCGGCATCGTTGCCGGTGTGCTCTGCATCTTCTCCGTTGAATTCTTTGATAACGTTGTCAAGATTGATGACCCTGTCGGCGCTGTTTCCGTGCACTGCATGAACGGCATGTGGGGCACCATTGCAACCGGCCTGTTCTCCACCAGTGAGGGCCTGCTGTACGGCCATGGCTTCCGTTTCTTTGGCGTTCAGGTTTTGGGCGTTATCTGCGTGGCTGCCTGGGTGCTGGTTTCCATGACCGTCATCTTTACCATCATCAAAAAGACCATCGGCCTGCGTGTGACCGAAAAAGAAGAAATCGACGGCCTGGATATCCACGAGCACGGCCTGGCTTCCGCTTACTCCGGCTTCTCCATCTCTGACCCGACTTACGCTGAGATGAGCGTGAACGAGAACACCGACCTGGGTGAAGACGACATCACCAAGGCAAGCGAAGCCAAAATCAATGCCGCCGTCAAGGTCGTCAAGGAAGAACCCCTGCCCGCTGAGCTGAATTCCGGCATGCACAAGGTCGTTATGATCGTGCAGCTGGCCAAGTTTGAAGCTTTGAAAGCTGCCATGAACGCTGTCGGCGTGACCGGCATGACCGTTACCCAGGTTATGGGCTGCGGCCTGCAGAAGGGCAGCGGCGAGAAATACCGTGGTGCTGAGGTTGACGCAACCCTGATTCCCAAGGTCAAGGTTGAAGTTGTTGTCAGCAAGATCCCGGTAGACAAGATCATCGACACCGCCACCAAGGTTCTGTACACCGGCCATATCGGTGATGGCAAGATCTTTGTTTACAATGTGGCCAAGGTGGTCAAGGTCCGCACCGGTGAAGTAAACTACGCCGCTTTGCAGGATGTTGAATAAATATCTACCTATTATATAGGCAGTTGGCAAGCAGCTGCCTGTATCGGGTGACGAAAGCCTTCAATATCTTCCCATAATATAGAAGTCCGGCGCTCTGCATGTGCAGCAGAGCGCCGGACTTTTTGCTATGTCTATTATGATTTGTGTTTCAGCATCTGTACCTTGAAGGCAATGATTTTATTGCCATACTTGCTGGTGAAAATGGCACCGACGATCAGCATGCCCAGTCCAATGCCCAGGCAGGCACCCTGGATGGCCTGCAGCACGGGCGAACCGGAAAAATCAAAGTGGTCCATGACCAGGTAGATCAGGACGGTGGCAATCGAGATCAGGTACATGTAATGGAACCGGTGGGTCACTTTTTCCATCACGTCATTGCTGTAGTCCGCAACCTTGCGGGCGGTCTCTTCGGTGGCACTTTTGGTTTCGGGGGTGTTCATAGCATCAGGCTTCCTTTTTCCGTCTAACAGTTCACGCAGCTCCACGCCGTAAAAATCGGCAAGCTGAATGAGGGTGGGGAGGTCGGGCAGGTTGACACCGTTTTCCCAGCGGGAAACACTGCGGTTGGTCACGCACATGATTTCAGCCAGGTTTTCCTGGGTGAGCTGGCGCTCCTGGCGGAGCTGCTTCAAGAAAGTGCCGATTTTCTGTTGATCCATTGGATTCATCCTCCCTATAGCTGCATGATACCACAGCCGAAGCAAAAAACACCACGACACAGTGCGGGAACCGGGGCAAAAGCGGCCGGATATGGGGCGTCGGGTTGGGAAGAGTATAGCATAAATGGGAGAAAGATTGAAGTTAGGAGGGAAAACAGTTAGGAGTTAGGAAGTAGGAGTTAGGAGTTGAATGGGGCGGGGCGAGTGGCAAATAAAAGAGCCCGGCGCGGGGCCGGGCGGGATTAGACGTTGAGTTTGACGGTGTGCTTATAGACGAAGGCGGCGGGGAGGGCACTGAGAAGCTCGGTGACCCAGAAAGCGTGCCACACGCCGACAGGTCCGAACATGCGGCAGAGAATCCACGCAGCGGGGATCATGATGATGATGTAGCGGCACAGCGAGATGATGAGGGACTGGGTGCCCTTGCCCAGTGCTTCCAGCGAGCCGGAGGCCGTGACCGAGAGGGTGGATACCAGGAAGCCCGCGCTGATGATGTGCAAAGCAACCTGACCGGCGGCGATGGTATCGGCGTTGGTGGTGAACATGCCGATCAAAGCGGGGCTGCCCACCAGGCAGATGATGGTGCCAGCGGCCATGATGGCGGCGTTCATACCCATGGCAAGGTTATAGATCTTTTTCACGCGGCCATGCTCCCCGGCGCCGTAATTATAGCTGATGAGGGGGCGCATGCCCTGCACAATGCCGCCCGCGGGCAGGTACAGGAAGGTTTGCAGCTTATAATAAATACCCAGAATGACCACATACCCCTGTGAGTAAGCGGCCAGCAGAGAGTTGAGGAAAGAAACCAACACCGAGGGCAGCGCCAGGTTGAGAATGGCGGGAACGCCGATGGAGTAAAGCTTGGCATCCAACCGCCAGTCCGGCTTGATGCAGCTGAGCCGCAGCTGTACGGGGAAGCGGTGGGTGCAGTAAATAATAAGGTAGACGCTTAAGGTGACGCACTGTCCGATGCCGGTTGCCAGCGCCGCGCCGGAGATACCCAGCATGGGAAAAGGCCCAAGGCCGAAGATGAGCACGGGGTCCAGAATGATGTTGGTGATGGAACCGCACAGCAGGGCGGCCATCGTTTCGTTCATGCGGCCAACGGCCTGGAACAGCTTTTCAAAGCAAAGTTCCGCCATGATGACCGGGGCAAAGAAGAACGCAATACTGGAATACCGCACGCCGAGGGCAATGACGGCTTCATCGCCAGTGAAAAGCCGCAGAAAGCCGGGCATCATGGCGATGCAGACAACGGCAGCAATCAGGCCATGCAGGATGGAAAAGACCAGGCCGTGGGTGGCGGCGGTATCGGCACGGCAACGGTCCCCCGCGCCGGAATACAGCGCGACCAGGGCGTTGATGCCGACGCCGAAGCCAATGGCAATGGCGTTGATCATGTTCTGCACCGGGTACACCAGCGAAAGCGCCGTCATGGCCTGCTCACTGATCTGGGCAACAAAAAAACTGTCCACAATGTTGTACAGCGCGTTCACTGTCATGGAAAGCACCATGGGCAGCGCCATGGAAACCAACAGCGGGAAAATAGGCCGCTCTTTCATAAAAGTATCGTTCACGGGTAAAGCATAGCTCCTTTTTAGTTGGAATGCAGTGGGAATGGCGGGCAAAAACGGCACAAAAAAACCACACAACCACGCGTTAGCGCGGTTGTGTGGCGAAAAGTAGCAGTGCTGTAAAAATCCACACCGGGTTTTAGTAGGTATAGAATAGCATACACGGTGCGGGGTGTCAAGTGGCGAGGCAGAATGTTTTTGCGCCAGGGGCTTTGCAGGCGGGCGGGGGCGTGGTATAATCAAAATGTTCCAACATTATTATGGCAATACCGCATAATTCTAAGTGCCGATACGGCGAGCGAGGTGCGGCAG
>ERZ773202.688-NODE-688-length-28564-cov-5.985899_pt1 | contig 28564 bp, 31 predicted proteins | sample MGYA00580998_ERZ773202 | MGnify/ENA primary metagenome ERZ773202 (study PRJEB29015, sample SAMEA2737803) | human gut metagenome | biome: human gut; feature: human-associated habitat; material: faeces | place: China | collected 2012 ...
TATTTACTAGTAGAACACCTTTCTATAGAGAAGAAAGATAAAGTAGAATTAAAGAGTGAAAAGAATAAACATCGCATTACTTCTATTATTAACTATATTGATGATAACTATCAGGAAGATCTCACAATAGAAGTACTTTCTGATGTATTTCATCTATCAGAAGGACATCTTTCTAAACTCTTTAAAGAAAATCTTGGTATGACAATAAAAGCCTATATATCACAGACACTTGCAAAAGAAGTGAGACAAGCTTTGCTTGATTCTGATCTACCACTTATTGATATTGCGATTATGTGTGGATTTCCCAATGTTAAATCGATGAATAAAGTATTCAAAGATTTGTATCATTGCACCCCTAAACAATTTAGACATGACTGTAAGTAAATACAGGTTTATTCCTGTATTTTTATTATGTGTAAATATGTGAAAAGTGACCTAATTATATTAGTTTTTTACCTAAGTAAAGCGTTTACATTTATTATAATTATTCCTATAGGAGGAATGAAAACAATGAGAAAGATTCTTGCAATGCTTCTCGCTGTCGTGATGGTCCTGGGCCTGTGCGCCTGCGGCGGAAATTCCGCAGCTCCTGCCGAGACCACCGCTGCTGCAACCGAGGCACCCGCTGCCGCTGAGAATGCAGATGATGTCCCCGATGAGATGACCTCTTCCGACGGCAAGTACGAGATTGCCTTCGTCACCGATGTGGGCCAGCTGAAGGACAAGTCCTTCAACCAGGGCACCTTCGACGGCGTGAAGCTCTATGCCGCCAACAACGGCCTGAGCTACAAGTACTATCAGCCCGCCAACGGCGATCAGGCTACCGATGACGACCGTTACGACGCCATGAAGGCTGCCGTGGACGGCGGCGCCAAGGTCATCGTCTGCGCCGGCTTCATGCAGGGCACGGCCCTCGAGAAGGCCGCTAAGGAATTCACCGACACCAAGTTCGTCTTCATCGACGGTTGGTCCCTCGGCCTTGACAACGTTGCGGGCATCGCCTTCAACGAAGAGCAGTGCGGCTACTTCGCCGGTTACGCTGTCGTCAAGGAAGGCTATGAGAAGCTCGGCTTCACCGGCGGCGGCGGCGGCACGAACCCCGCCTGCATCCGTTACGGCTGGGGCTTTGCTCAGGGCGCCAACGACGCTGCTAAGGAAATGGATAAGACCGTCGACCTGAACTACTCCTGGGAGTACGGCGCTTCCTTCCAGGCTTCCCCCGAGCTGCAGACCATGGTCTCCGGCTGGTACTCCAACGGCACTGAGATCGTCTTCGCCTGCGGCGGTTCCATGTTCCAGTCCGTCGTCGCTGCCGCTTCCGCTGAGGACGGCAAGGTCGTCGGCGTTGACGTCGACCAGTCCAGCGAGTCCGAGACTGTTGTGACCTCCGCCATGAAGGGCCTGAGCGACGCTGCCTCCTGGGCGATCGCTAAGGTTTACGATGGCACCTGGGACGAGATCGGCAATGCTGCCACCTCCCTGGGCGTTGCCGAGAATGCTGTCGGCCTGCCGACCGCTACCTGGTCCATGGAGAACTTCTCCGTTGCCGACTATGAAGACCTCTTCCAGAAGGTCCTCAACGGCGACATCACCATCGACAACAACTCCGAGATGGCTGACCCCTCCACCGCCGGCCTGAGCAACGTCAACGTCAACTACATCGGCGGCTAATTCCCAATAGCGCATACATAAGAAAGAACGGAAGACTTCGGTCTTCCGTTCTTTTTCACATTTCTGACAGGGAAAGACATGCGAAAACCTTTTGCTTTTCATCGGAAAACGTGATATAGTATAATGTAACTATGGTTTCCGTCCTCGCAGCGCAGCGCGTGCGGGCCATCAAAACGGAAGGAGGGCGAAAAAACTTGGAGAATCAGTATGCGATCGAAATGCTGAATATCACGAAGAAATTCCCCGGTATTATCGCCAATGACAACATCACCTTACAGCTCAAAAAGGGCGAGATCCACGCCCTGCTCGGTGAAAACGGCGCGGGAAAATCGACCTTAATGTCGGTTCTCTTCGGCCTTTATCAGCCGGAGGAGGGTATCATCAAAAAGGACGGCAAGGTCGTGTCCATCAAGGACCCGAACGACGCCACCGCGCTCGGCATCGGCATGGTGCACCAGCATTTCAAGCTGGTGGACGTGTTCACGGTGCTCGACAACATCATCCTCGGCGCGGAGACGACGAAGTGCGGCTTTTTGCAGAAGAAGGAGGCGCGCAAAAAGGTCGAGGAGATCTCAAAGCGCTACGGCCTGAACGTCGACCTTGACGCCAAGGTCGAGGATATCACGGTCGGCATGCAGCAGCGCGTCGAGATTTTGAAGATGCTGTATCGCGACAACGAGATCCTCATCTTCGACGAGCCGACCGCGGTGCTCACCCCGCAGGAGATCGAAGAGCTGATGGCCACGATGAAGGAGTTTGCCCGCGAAGGCAAATCCATCCTCTTCATCTCCCACAAGCTCAACGAGATCATGGAGGTCTCCGACCGCGTGAGCGTTCTGCGCAAGGGCAAGTATATCGGCACGGTCAACACGAGCGAGACCACCAAGCAGGAGCTTTCCAACATGATGGTCGGCCGCCCCGTGCAGCTCGAGGTCACGAAGGACGAGGCCAAGCCTGCGGGCGAGGTCTTGAAGGTCGACCACCTCTGCGTCCACTCCCACGTGCAGAAGCGCAACGCCGTGAATGACGTTTCCTTCACCGTCCGCGCGGGAGAGATCGTCTGCATCGCCGGTATCGACGGCAATGGTCAGACGGAGCTTGTCTACGGCCTGACGGGCCTTGACAAGCCGTCCTCCGGCACGATCACCCTCTGCGGCAAGGATATCTCTCATGCCTCTATCCGCCACCGCGGCGAGCACATGAGCCACATTCCCGAAGACCGCCACAAGCACGGCCTCGTGCTCGACTTCACACTCGAGCAGAACATGGTGCTCCAGCGCTTCAACGAGCCGCGCTTTGAAAACCACGGCTTTATCAACAACAAGGCTGTGCGCGACTATGCCAACTACCTGATCGACAAGTTCGACGTGCGCAGCGGCCAGGGCGCGATTACGCGCGCGCGTTCCATGTCCGGCGGCAACCAGCAGAAGGCCATCATTGCCCGCGAGGTCGACCGCGACAAGGACCTCATCGTCGCCGTGCAGCCCACGCGCGGCCTTGACGTTGGCGCGATCGAATTCATCCACAGCCAGCTCGTCGCCGAGCGCGACCGCGGCAAGGCGATTTTGCTCGTCTCGCTCGAGCTGGACGAGGTCATGAGCCTCTCTGACCGCATCCTCGTCATGTACGAGGGCGAGATCGTCGGCGAGCTCGACCCGAAGAAAACCACCGTCGAAGAGCTCGGCCTTTACATGGCCGGCGCCAAGCGCATGGCGAAGGAGGAGGCGGCCGTATGAAAAAAGAACACTTCCTGCAAAGCGAAGGCTTCAAGACCGTCGCGGCGTCCGTCCTCTCAATCCTGATCGGCCTCGCCGTCGGCAGCATCGTCATTTTGATCGTCGGCCTCACGAGCCCGAACCTCTCGCTCTCCTCGGCGTGGGACGGCATCCGCATCGTGTTCGGTGGCCTGTTCTCCACGGGACGCGACGCCTCCGGCACGCTGACGTGGGGCTTCAACCCGACGAATATCGGCAACATGCTCTTCCGTGCCGCGCCGCTCATCATGACGGGCCTTTCCGTCGGCATGGCGTATAAAACAGGCCTTTTCAACATCGGCGCGCCGGGCCAGTACCTCATCGGTACGCTCGTGTCGCTCTCCATCGCCCTCGGTCTTCCGTCCGAGACGATGTCCACCACGCTCATCTGGCTGCTCGCCTTCCTCGGCGGCACGCTCGCGGGCGCGATCTGGGGCGCGATCCCCGGCCTTTTCAAGGCCCTGCTCAACATCAACGAGGTGCTCGCCTGCATCATGACGAACTGGATCGCGGCGAACCTCGTCACATGGCTCTTTGATATCAGCAACTTTAAGAACGTCACCGAGTCCACCAAGACCGGCTACATCTACAAGACGACCTACAACGGCGTTGCCACCGCGAAGATGGGCCTTGACAAGCTCTTCCCGAACTCCCAGGTCAACGGCGGCATCCTCATCGCCATCGTCTTTGCCATCGCCGTTTACGTGATGATGTCCAAGACGACGTTCGGCTATCAGCTCAAAGCCTGCGGCTCCAACCGTCATGCCGCGCGCTACGCCGGTATCGCCGACAAGCGTAACATCGTCATCTCCATGGCGATCGCGGGCGGACTGAGCGCGGCGGGCGCTTCGCTCTACTATCTCTCCGGCAACACAGAGTTCTTCTGGTCCACGTACCAGTCGCTCCCTGCCATCGGCTTCAACGGCATCCCTGTTGCGATGCTCGCCTCCTGTAACCCCATCGGCATCATCTTCACGGCGCTGTTCATGTCGATGCTCGATATCTCGGGCCTGCAGCTGACGAACCTGACGGCCTATAACGAGTACATCACGAACGTCATCATCGCCGTCATCGTGTACCTCAGCGCCTTCTCGCTGGTCATCAAGATGTGGATCGGCAAGCTCGGCAAAAAGAAGGACGACGGCGCGGATGCCAACGCGGAGCCCGCCCCGGCGGCAGTTCCCGCGCCAGCCGGTGCACAAGCGGAAACGGAGAAAGGAGGCGACGCGAAATGACATTCCTCATTCAGCAGACGCTCATTTATGCCGTCCCTCTGATGATCGTGGCGCTTGCGGGCGTGTTCGCCGAGCGCAGCGGTATCATCAACCTGGCGCTCGAAGGTATCATGGTCTTCGGCGCGTTCATCGGCGTCTGGTTCGTGCGCATTCTGCAGACGAGCGACGCCATCCTCTCCCTCAAGCAGAGCGGCAACTGGGTCGCGCTGCAGGGCGTGGAGCTTCTCACGATGCTGGTCGCGGCGGCCTTCGGCGCGCTGTTCTCGCTGCTTCTGAGCTTTGCCTCTATCAACCTGCGCGCCGACCAGACCATCGGCGGCACGGCGCTGAACCTGATGGCCCCCGCACTCGTGCTGTTCTTCATCCGCATCATCGCCAACCAGAATACGCTGCAGATGCTCACGGGCGACGCGGCGAGCTGGTTCATGATCAAAAAGTCTACGCTCGGCATCGACAAGAACACCGACCTCGGCTTTTTCGGCGAGACGTTCGTCAACAAGGTCTACCTTGCGACCTACGTCTGCATCCTGCTTTTCATCATCCTGTCGATCCTGCTCTATAAGACGCGCTTCGGCCTGCGCCTGCGCGCCTGCGGCGAAAATCCCCAGGCGGCGGATTCGCTGGGCATCAACGTCTACAAGATGCGCTACGCGGGCACGACCATTTCCGGCGCGCTCGCGGGCATGGGCGGCTTCGTCTATGCGCTGACAACGGCAAACTGCGCCTCGAACGGCGACGTTGCGGGCTTCGGCTTCCTCGCGTTGGCGGTTATGATCTTCGGCAACTGGAAGCCCGTGAATATCGCGGTCTCCTCGCTGCTGTTCGGCCTCTTCAAGTGCATCGCGGCAAGCTATGCGAGCATCGACATCAACGGCGACGGCGTCTTCATGTTGGCGGAGATCGGCATCAGCGCCCATCTCTACCGTATGTTGCCGTATATCGTCACGCTGCTCGTGCTGGCGTTCACGTCCAAGAGCTCCCGCGCCCCCAAGGCCGAGGGTATCCCCTACGACAAGGGCAGCCGCTGAGTCAGACGCCCGTTCCATTCCGCACCTGCCGGGTACCCGGCAGGTGCGTTCCATTTTGCGGTCCGATTTGACCGTCCATGTGTTTTTGTCAAAATCGCACAAACAAAATGTGCGTTTCCTGTGAAAAGCGCAAGAATATACAAAATTCACAAATTGGTCATAAAACTGGTTGACATTTCGTATGGACGACCGTATACTGAGTTTGCTGAACAAAGCATGATAGAGGCGCGGACGTCATCAGTACCCTCGCTCACCGGCAGGTAACCGGGAGGGGAAAGGGGCAGCCGCCGAAGGGTCTCGCAGGTTCCTGCCGCGGGATTGCCTGGGCCGCCGGAGAATATCCGCCGGACTGCCGCATACGCGGAGCGCTGTCATTGACCAGGAGTTTCAAGTGTCATGAACAGTATGCTCTGTTCATGACATTTTTTTATAGGAGGAATTTCAAGATGAATTCCAGACGCAAGATCCTGGCCGTACTGCTGCTCGTCGTGATGGCCGTCTCGCTCCTGAGCGTGTGCGCGCTCGCCGCCGATGACGGGGACGATGTGGCAAAGTCCATCACCTGCACCACGTGCAACGGCACCGGTGTCTCACAGGGTGAAGAATGCGGTGTCTGCGAGGGCACCGGAGAGATCACATCCACCAGCCGCATGGCGTTTTCGTTCTGGGCCCTCGTGCCGCCGATCGTCGCCATCATCCTCGCGCTCATCACGAAGGAAGTTTACTCGTCGCTGTTCGTCGGCATCCTGCTCGGCGCACTGTTTTACTCCAACTTCAACCCGCTCACCGGCCTGGATGCCATCATCAACGACGGCATGGTGCCCGCCGTTGCCGACAACGCCGGTATCATGCTCTTCCTCGTCATCCTCGGCGCCCTGGTCGCGCTCATCAACCGCGCCGGCGGCTCCGCCGCCTTCGGCCGCTGGGCCGAGACCCACATCAAGACCCGCGCCGGCGCCTTGTTCGCTACCTTCTTGCTTGGCATCCTCATTTTCGTCGATGACTACTTCAACTGCCTGACCGTCGGCTCGGTCATGCTGCCCGTCACCGACCGGCACAAGGTCTCCCGCGCCAAGCTTGCCTACCTCATCGACGCCACGGCCGCGCCCGTGTGCATGATCGCGCCGATCTCCTCCTGGGCGGCCGCCGTGTCCGGCGTCGTCGAGGACTACAACGGCTTCGACCTGTTCGTGCGCGCCATTCCGTACAATTTCTACTCGCTGCTCACGTTCGTGTTCATCATCGCGCTCATCCTCATGAAGTTCGACTACGGCCCGATGCGCCTGCACGAGATGAACGCCCGCTTCAAGAATGACCTCTACACCACCGGCGACCGCGCCGATGCCAACAGCGATGCCATTGAATGCAACCAGAACGGCCGCGTCATCGACCTGATCCTGCCCGTCGCCGTGCTGATCGTGACCTGCTTTGCCGGTCTGGTCTATGTCGGCGGTTTCTGGGACGCTGCCGGTGACTACTACCACGACTTTGTCGGCGCTTTCGGCAACACCGACGCCTTCGCCGCGCTGCCCTGGGGCTCGCTGATCGCGCTCGTGTTCACGATCATCTACTTCCTGTGCCGCCGCCTCATCAGCTTCAAGGCTGCCATGGACTGCCTGCCGAAGGGCTTCATCAACATGGTCCCCGCCATCACGATCCTGACCTTCGCCACCTCGCTCAAGAACATGACCGGCCTGCTCGGCGGCAAGTACTTCGTCGCCTCCGTCATGAACTCCGCGGCCGGGTCGCTGTTCAGCTTCCTGCCGGCGATCATCTTCATCGTCGCCGGTGTGCTGAGCTTCTCCACCGGCACGAGCTGGGGCACGTTCGGCATCCTGCTGCCGATCGTCACCTACGTGTTCGACCCGACGAGTGAGCTGTTCATCATCGGCGTGTCCGCGTGCCTGGCCGGCGCCGTGCTCGGCGACCACTGCTCGCCTATCTCCGACACGACCATCATGGCCTCTGCCGGCGCGATGTGCAACCACGTCAACCACGTGTCCACGCAGCTGCCGTATGCCGGCACCGTCGGTATCATCTGCTTTATCAACTACATCCTGGCGGGCTTCATCCAGAACGTCTACATCTGCCTCGCCATCGGTGCAGTGCTCGTGGTCGCGGCCCTGTTCGTCATCCGCGCCATCACCGCCAAGAAGCCGGTGCCCGGCTTCGAGGACGTCGCCTGAAGGATGCCGTAACCGATCATTGTAAACGCCGCCTCCGGACTTCGGAGGCGGCGCTTTCTGCCGTTTGGCAGCGGTGCAAAAAGGCTTGACCTTTGACAGGGAGTGTGGTATAGTGAATCTACCTGTCAGTCGAGAGGTTCCCTTTTTATGCCCTTTCGGCCCATACAGGGAGGCAATCACGTCCCGACAGGGACGAAATCAATAAGGAGGTGCCGAAAAATATGGCTAAAGCTGGATCCCGTGTCAAGGTGACGCTCAGATGCGCAGAGTGCAAGCAGCGGAACTACGATACCATGAAGAACAAGAAGAACACTACCGAAAAGCTGGAACTGAGTAAGTATTGCCCCTTCTGCCGCAAGCACACCAAGCACGTTGAAACCAAATAAGACTTTCGAAAGGACGGAATGATTCATGGCTGATAAGAAACCGGAAAAGAAAGAAACTTCCACCGAAGCCGTCAAGAAAGTCGATAAAAAACTCCCGTTTTTCAAACGCATCGGCAAATGGTTCCGCGACATGAAGAGCGAGCTCAAAAAAGTCGTGTGGCCGACGCCGAAGCAGACGGCAAACAACACCGCGGTCTGCCTGGTGGTCATGTTCGTCTCCGCACTGGTTCTGTGGGGCTTCGACTCGCTGGCCGATCAGGGCGTGCAGCTTCTGCTGAAGCTGGGTGGATAACATGTCTGAACTTGCAAAATGGTATGTTGTCCATACCTACTCCGGCTACGAAAACAGCGTGGCCGCGAATATCCTCAAGGCGGCGGAAAACCGCAAAATGCAGGATCTGATCCAGGAAGTCAACATCCCGATGGAGACGGTCAAGGAGATCACTGATTCCGGTGAAAAGACCGTCGAGCGCAAGGTCTTCCCGGGCTACGTGCTCGTGAAGATGGTGCTGACCGATGAGAGCTGGCATCTCGTGCACAACGTGCGCGGCGCCGCGGGCTTCGTCGGCTCCGACGGGAAGGCGATCCCCCTGACAGAACAGGAAATCTACGACCTCGGCGTCGAGCACCACGAAGTGGTGGTCGGCTATGAGCTCGGCGACTCCGTCAAGATCACCGACGGCCCGCTCGAGGGCTTCATCGGCACGGTGGACGAGCTTGAGCCCGACAAGGACCGTGTCCGCGTCGTCGTTTCCATGTTCGGCAGAGAGACGCCCGTCGACCTCGAGCTCGATCAGGTCGAAGCGATCAAGGATTAAAATCTTACAAGAAAGAGGTGCTTTCAAGTGGCACAGAAAATAGTTGGATACGTCAGATTCCAGGTTCCCGCCGGCAAGGCAACGCCGGCTCCCCCGGTCGGCCCCGCGCTCGGCCAGTATGGCATCAACATCGGCCAGTTCACCAAGGACTTCAACGAGCGCACCAAGGGCGACATGGGCATGATGATCCCGGTCGTCATCACCGTGTACGCCGACCGCAGCTTCTCGTTCATTACCAAGACGCCCCCGGCAGCCCTGCTCATCAAGAAGGCCTGCGGCATCGAGCATGCTTCCGGCGTGCCCCAGAGAGATAAGGTCGCGACCATCAGCAAGGAAGACCTGCGCAAGATCGCAGAGCAGAAGATGCCCGATCTCAACTGCTCGAGCATCGAGTCTGCTATGAGCATGATCGCAGGCACCTGCCGCAGCATGGGCGTTCTGGTCGGCGAATAAGCCGTCAGATTCCGCTCCCTGATCGTGGGAGGATCATCCATCCGACGAACCACTTTATTAGGAGGAAACTGAATTGTTCAGAGGTAAAAATTATAAAGAGAGCGCTAAGCTCATTGATAAGCAGGCTCAGTACGAGCCGCAGGAAGCCTTCGAGCTCATCACCAAGACCGCCAAGGCCAAGTTCGACGAGACCGTCGAGCTGCACGTGAAGCTGGGCGTTGACTCCCGTCACGCCGATCAGCAGGTCCGCGGCGCTATCGTCCTGCCCCACGGCACCGGCAAAGTCACCCGCGTGCTCGTTTTCTGCAAGGAAGAGCAGGTCCAGGAAGCGCTCGATGCCGGCGCCGATTACGCCGGCGGCCAGGATCTCGTTGCGAAGATCCAGGGTGAGAACTGGTTCGAGTTCGACACCGTCATCGCCTCTCCCAACATGATGGGCGTCGTCGGCCGTCTCGGCAAAGTGCTCGGCCCCAAGGGCCTGATGCCGTCCCCGAAGGCCGGCACCGTCACGCCGAACATTGCCAACGCCATCAAGGAAGCCAAAGCTGGTAAGATCGAGTACCGTCTCGACAAGACCAACATCATCCACTGCCCGATTGGCAAGGTCAGCTTTGGCGCTGAGAAGCTCACCGAGAACTACAACGCGCTCATCGGCGCGATCATCAAGGCCAAGCCGGCCGCCGCGAAGGGCCAGTACATCAAGTCCTGCGTCACGGCGTCCACCATGGGCCCCGGCATCAAGATCGTCACGAAGATCTGATTGCCTGACAGCAAAACACCCCGCCTTCGGCGGGGTGTTTTTGCGTTTTCATAGTTAGTGCCATTGGTTCTGTTTTTCAACGCATTCAAATATTTCCTGCCTCGCGGCAGACGTTTGCTTTTGCCTTGCACAGTAGCCTGTGCGGCTTGCATCTAGGAGGATGACGGATGAACAGACTGGACACCCTCTTTGCCTCAGCGTAGCCTGTGCGGCTTGCATCTACTACTTCCCGGAGCGCAAGGCGAAGATGCTGGAGCTGGGCGATGCGTTCATCGCCTTTCCGGGCGGCACGGGCACGCTCGAGGAGATCGCGGAGGTGATGTCCCGCGTCGCGCTCGGGCAGCTGGACGCACCGTGCATCTTCTACAACCTCAACGGCTACTATGACGGCCTGCGCACGCTGCTGGCGCACATGATCGAGCTGGGCCTGTCCAGCGAGGCACGGCAGCGGGGCATCTATTTTGCCGACGATCTCGATCAGATCCGGCAGATCCTCGCCCCGGCGTGAGCCGGGGGCAAACGCGTGATTTCAGATTTTTTAAGGGCGCGGCCCTCTGCGCGGGTGTATCATAAGTGGGAAACAAAACGAACAACGCTTATGAGGGAACGCTTATGAAATGGTTCAACGTGTATGGGGCGGTTCTGGTCGCGGTCATTCTGGTGCCGAATGTGCTTTTCGCGCTCAAGTGCAGGGACGGGTTTGAAAACCGCTGGCAGAACAAAGCGGTCGAATGTATCGAGCAGATCGGGCGCTTCGGCTGCTTCGGCTTCATGATCTTCAATATTCCGGGCACCTGCTTCGGCTGGTGGTCGGACGCGGCGCGCACCGCGTACCTGGTCGTGGATGCGGTGCTGGCGGCGGCCTACTGCGGCATCTGGGCGGTCTGCTTTCGCAGGAGCAGCGTGTTTCGCGCGCTGGCGCTGTCGATCATCCCGTCGGTGCTGTTTTTGTTCAGCGGGATCATGAGCCGGTCGGTGCTGCTGACCGCGGCGGCGGTGCTGTTCGCGCCGAGCCATATCCTCCTCTCCTATCAGAACGCAAAGTGAAAAACCCCACCGGCCTGCGGTAATGCGCGGGCCGGTGGGGCGTTTTTTCTGTTTTTGCGCTTATGCGCTCTTGTGCGTGAACTCGTTTGCGATGGCGAAGCCGAGAAACAGCACGACGCCGACGATCTGCACCGGGGCGAGCGGCTCGCCGAGCAGCAGCACCGACACGAGCACGGACACGATGGGATCGATATAACTCAGCAGCGACGACTCCTGCCCCGGCAGCGCCCGGATGGCGGAGAAATACATGCAGTACGTCAGGCCCGTGTGTACGAGGCCGACGATGAGCAGATTCACCCACCCGGTCGTGGACATCACGCCCGGGTGAAAGCCCGACGTGAGTCCGACATACGGCGCGAGCACCAGAATGGCCGCGAGAAACTGCACGAACGTGCGCTCGAGCGCTGGAACGCCGGTGATATACTTGTTGAGCAGGATGACGGCGGCATAAAACACCGCGGCGCTCACGCCGAAGCAGATGCCGCGCACGTCCGACGCGCCGCCATGCACGCTGCCGGAGCCGATGATGAGTGCGACGCCGATCGTGGACATGAGAAAGCAGAGCACCTGCGTGCGCGTCATTTTCTCGTGAAACAGCAGCGGGCACAGCGCCGTGACGATCACGGGTGCGAGATAGTAGCTGAGCGTGGCCAGCGAAATGGTCGTGTATTGATACGCCTCGAACAGCAGCATCCAGTTGATGCCCATGGCCGCGCCCGAGGCCAGCAGCAGCCAGAGCGACTTTTTGATTTCGCTCAGGCGCAGATGCCTGCGCGTGACGAGAAAATACAGCATCAGAAACACGGCCGCGAGCCCCGCGCGGCAGAGCGCGAGCTCGGCCGAGGTGATCTCGATCCGGCGCACGAACAGGCCGATCGTGCCGAACACCGTCATGGACACGATCAGCCCCAGCCGCGCGCGGCCGGTGCCGGAAGGGGTAGTTGACGTTTGCATAGGCGCCTCCGTGGGAAGAAACTGAGGTATAGTTTAGCCGCTTTGCCCGCGCGCGTCAATGGCCCATACCGCCCTTTTTCGCGGGGACTTGACGCGGGGCGCAAATGCGGTAAAATAATGCCATCGAGACACGCGGGAGGGACACGTATGGAGCTGAAACTGGGCTATGATACGCCGGGGGCGGTGCGCGAACTGTTCACGGAATACACGCAGATGCTCGTCGCGCATGACCCGTATTTTCAGGCCTATCTCGACCTGCAGCATTACGACGCCGAGGTCGCCGACCTGACGCAAAAGTACGGTCTGCCGGACGGGCGGCTCTACATCGCGTGGTGCGATGGGCAGCCGGCCGGGTGCATTGCGCTGCGCCGGCTGGACGACACGACGTGCGAGCTCAAGCGGCTGTATGTGCGTCCGGCGTTTCGTGGCCGGGGCATCGCCGGGGCGATGATGCAGCGCATCCTCGATGATGCCCGCGCCATCGGCTACACGGTCATGCTGCTCGACACGCTGCCGTTTCTCACGAGCGCGATCAAAATGTACCGCGCGCTCGGGTTTTACGACATCCCGCCGTACAACGCCAGCCCGCTGGACACGACGATCTTCCTGCGGCTGGACCTGTGACTTTACGCAAATTTGACGCGCCCGCCGCTTGCCCGGCGGCAGGATGCGTGGTAAGCTGAGAGCAGAAGCAACGAGAGGAGAACGGACATGAAAATGATCGATTTCAACGCGAAAAAAGGCTTCCTGTGCGACATGGACGGCGTGATCTACCACGGCAACCACATCCTGCCCGGCGCGGCGGAGTTCATCCACTGGCTGCAGGACACGCACAAGGAATACCTGTTTTTGACCAATAACAGCGGCATGACCCCGCGCGAGCTGCACCAGAAGCTCTGGCGCATGGGGCTCGACGTGCCGGAGGAGCATTTTTACACCAGCGCGCTGGCTACGGCGGCCTTTCTGGCCGACCAGGCGCCCGGCTGCTCGGTGTACGCCCTTGGCGAGGCGGGGCTGCTCAATGCGCTGTATGACCGCGGCATCACCATGAACGACGTCAACCCCGACTACGTTGTCATCGGCGAGGCGCGGGCGTATTCGCTCGACACGCTCACGAAGGCGACGAATCTCGTGCTCGCGGGCGCGAAGCTCATCGGCGCGAATTCCGACACCTGCGGCCCGACGGACGAGGGCATCGCCCCCGCGTGCCGCGCGCTCATCGCCCCGGTGGAGATCGCCACCGGCAAGCAGGCGTATTTCTGCGGCAAGCCGAACCCGCTCATGATGCGCACCGGCCTGCGCATGCTCGGCTGCCACTCGGGCGAGGCCGTCATGATCGGCGACCGCATGGACACCGACGTTATCTCCGGCATGGAGAGCGGCATGTCCACCGTGCTCGTGCTCAGCGGCGTGTCCACGCGCGCAACATTGGACGAGTTTGCCTACCGGCCGAGCGTCGTGCTCGACGGCGTGGGGGACATCCCGCGGCTGGCGCAGCAGGGGTGACCGTGCCGCGGCATTCGCCATCTCCTTGAGGAGATGGCGCGAAAACGCCCGGGGCCATTTTTGGTCCCGGGCGCTGCCTTTAAAAGAGAATGCGCCCGCGCGGTGTCGCGCAGGCGCTGCAGAGCAAGCAAAAGTTTTGTGTGTGTGTGGGGTAAAGTTGTAAATAACCGGTAAACAACCTTATGAGGAAAGCAAGCTCTGTCTCACGAAAACTTGTTTCATTTCCGTTCTGCCATAATAATGCGCCAACTTCTTTTTTTAATGCATGGGCGCAAAAAAATTTTTGAAAATTTTTTGACACGGCCGCGCCGCGCGGCAGGAAGCCGGTTTCCCGGTTGCCGGGCGGGGGGAGAACATGGTATAATCGGGTGACAACGCCTTGCAAAGGGGAGAACTTTCATGCAGGAGAATCTGGTCGTCAAAAAGGCGACGCCGCTCGGCGCGCGCGTCTGGACGAGTCTGCTGGTGTTCGGCTTCATCGGGCAGATCGCCTGGATGGTCGAGAACGTCTACTTTTCCACCTACATTCAGAAAAACATCACGGCCGCCGGCTGGGCCACGTCCGCAACCGTCGCGGCCAGCGCCATCGCCGCCGCACTCGCGACGATCTTCAGCGCCGCGTGGTCGGACCGCGTGGGCAAGCGCCGCGCCTTCGTCTGCTGGGGGTACATCCTCTGGGGCATCACGACGGCGGCGTTCGCCCTCTTCGGCAACGGGCAGGTCGGCGGCGACGTCGGCCTCGCGGTGACGCTCTTCGTCGTCATGGACTGCGTCATGTCCGCCATCGGCAGCACGGCCAACGACTCGGCCTTTTCCGCCTGGGTCACGGACGTGACCGACGTCACGAACCGCGGCGTCGTGGACATCGTGCTGAGCATCATGCCCATCCTCGCGCTCATCGTCATCTTCGCGGGCTTTGACGGCATGACCGTGCATGGCAACTGGACGGGGTTTTTCCTCGTGCTCGGCGGCCTGACGAGCGCGGCCGGCGTGCTCGGCCTGTGCATCTTCCGCGACAGTCCGGCCCTGCGCCCCGTGCAGGGCGACACGTACCTGCGCGACGTGCTCTACGCCTTCCGCCCGGCGAACATCCGCGCCAATAAGATGATCTATATCTGCTTTCTCGGCATGATGTTCTCCGGCCTTGCCATGCAGCTGTGGCAGCCGTACATGATCTCGCTCGTCGAGGTCACGCTCGGCATCGAGAACTATATCCTGCCCATCGGCATCGTCGTGCTCGCCTCGGCCGTGCTGTCCGTGCTCGCGGGCAAGGTCATGGACCGCTTCGGCAAGGAGAAGTTTTATTACCCCGTGGCAATTTTGCAGGTGCTCGGCGGCCTGATCGCTTATTCGATCAAGTTCGTCGGCCATGCCATGCCGCTGCTGTGCGTCGGCGGCACGTGCATCATGGCCGGAAACCTCGCCATGGCGGGGCTGTTCACCGCCTCGTCGCGCGACTATACGCCCGCCGGGCGCGCCGGCGCGTCGCAGAGCGTGAAGATGGTCATCTACATCATGCTGCCCATGGTGCTTGCGAGCATCATCGACCCGCTCATCATCAAAGCCGTCGCGCTCGAGCCGACGGCGGCCATCCTCGCCAAATACCCGAGCTATGCCGGCAGCTACCTCTACCCGTATGAGCTGTTTCTGGCCGCGGCCGTGAGCGCGGTGTTCATCCTCATCCCCGCGTACTTCGTCCGCCGGGACGCCGACCGCATCCGGCGCGAGAAGCTCGCCGCGCTGGAAAAATGATGTCATGCATGAAGTAGAGAGACAAACCGCCGCGCGAAAGAAGCGGAAAACATTATATCCCCACATAATTTTAATAATAGAAGGGCGAATCGCATGCATGATAGCAGCACTGTTTCCTTGCTTTCTTGCATATTTGATTATCCGTGAACTGGTTTTTGGGTGGGTAGCTTATTTCTTCACTTTACTCATGGTAGTTCTCGGAACCTATGTTGTTTATATTCTTTGGCCACTGTGTTTTGGGGAATTAACCCTAACAGAGGGCTATGTCAAGTGGCACGCACTCTTCATGCGCAGCGTCAAAATTCCGTATTCGGAGCTTCGGCACGTAGAGATCCGGCAATTCCGGGAAGGAAATGTGATGTGGGGTTCGGACATGTACCACACGGGCTACGAGTTTGTCCTGATGTCCGCAGACCCCTTGCCCAAGACCCGCATCGACAAGATACGCCCCGGACACGGCGTGATTAAATTTCAACTGTTCGGCAGAATGAACGCACCTCTGGGCGCGTTCATTCCCGAGCCGTTCGACCGGATGTTCCGCACGCGGGCGGAAATCTACGCGCGCGAGAAAAGAGCCATGGCGCGCGACTGGCAGAAATGGAAAGCAAAGCGCAAAAAGGCACGCGAAAAGCGCCGGAAAAAGCGGCAGGCAGAAAAGTAAGAAAAGCATGGATCACAGCGGGCGGTGCTGATGCACCGCCCGCGCTTTATCCGTCCCGGCCGGGTATGCGGGGGCTTGCTTTTTCGGGCGCGGGCTGGTATAATATCTCCCGTAAAATTTCAAATCTGGCTTGAAGGCACGATACACGGATGCACAGCATTCGGATACGAAACGGTATGCGAGCGTGGTGTGTGTCGGCTTCCGAGGTTTGCAGGCACACGCGCGGCGTGTGCCGTTTTTTGCCTTTGGGCGGAAAATCGGAGGCAAGCATGAACGAATCCCAGTCCAATTCCTTTCTCGCCGAGCAGCCAGTCGGCGCGCTGATGCGCAAATTCTTGCTGCCGTGCATCCTGTCGCTGCTCGTCGGCGCACTGTACAACATCGTCGACCAGCTCTTCATCGCCAACGCGAGCTACCTCGGCTCCTACGGCAACGCGGCCAACAGCGTCGTGTTCCCGCTGACGGTCATCGCGCTCGCCATCGCCACCATGATCGGCGACGGCTGCTGCGCCTATGTCAGCATCCGCCTCGGCGCGGGGGAGCAGGAGCAGGCGCACCGCAGCGTCGGCAACGCCATCGTGCTCACGCTCATCGTCAGCGTCGTGCTCACGGCGGTGTACCTCATTTTCATGGATCCGATCCTGACGGCGTTCGGCGCGACGGTCAACGCCGAGACGTTCGCCCTCTCGCGCGAATACTGCTTCTGGATCGCGCTCGGCATCCCGTTTTACATGTTCGGGCAGGCGATGAACCCCATCATTCGCTCCGACGGCAGCCCGCGCTACGCCATGCTGTCGCTGCTGGCGGGCGCGGTGTGCAACATCATCCTCGACCCCATCTTCATCTTCCCGTGCGGGTGGGGCATGATGGGCGCGGCCATCGCGACGGTCATCGGCCAGATCCTCTCGGCCGTGCTGGCGGCGGCGTATCTGCTGCATATGAAGGCCGTGCGGCTGCAGCGGAGCAGCTTCCGGCTGCGGGGTGAGCTGCTGCGCGCGTTTCTGCCGCTGGGCATGACGAGCTTTTTGTCGCAGATCAGCATCGTGTTTTCCATGGCGGCGGTGCTCAATATGTGCCGCAAATACGGCGCGCTCGACCCCGTGTTCGGCCAGGCGCAGTATGCGCAGATCCCGACGGCGGTCGTGGGCATCGTCATGAAGTTTTTCCAGATCGTCATCTCCATTGCCATCGGGCTCTCGGCCGGGTGCATCCCCGTCGTGGGGTACAACATCGGCGCCGGGCGGCGCGACCGGGCGCGGGCGCTGCTGCACCGGCTGCTGCTGGCCGAGGCGGTCGTGGGGCTCGTGGCGACGGCGCTGTTTGAGAGCTGCCCGGGCGTGTTTGCCGATCTCTTCGGCGCGAAAAACGAGAGTGCGTACTACACGGACTTCGCCGTGCGGTGCATCCGGTGGTTTCTCGGCGCGGCCGCGCTCTCGTGCGTGAACAAGGGCGCGATGATCTACCTGCAGGCGCTCGGCAAGGCGTGGACGAGCACGGCGCTGTCGCTCCTGCGCGAGATCGTGCTGGGCGTGGGGCTCGTGCTGCTGCTGCCGGTGTGGTTCGGGCTCGACGGCGTGCTGTATTTCATGGCGGCGGCCGATGCGGTGACGGTTATCGTGACCGTGCCGGTGCTCGTGCGCACGGACCGGGTGCTGCGCGGCTAAGACGAAAAATGCGCATAAAAACCCGCCCGCAGGCACTGCCTGCGGGCGGGTCAGCATATCCGGATTTACTTGCGGAAGAACGCGATCACGCGGTCGAAGAAGTCGCCGATGGCGGTGATGACGTCCTTGACCTTGCCGGTGAAGGACGCGACCTTGTCCTTCGCGCCGGCCAGCTGCTTGAGCGTGTCCTGCACGGCCTGCACCTTCGAGAGCAGGGCGTTCGTGTCCAGCTTTTCGAGCGAGCGGCAGAGGTTCACGAGCTGGGTCATCTGGTCGTCCGTGAGCGTGACGTCGTACTCGGCGGCGATCTCTTTGATCTTGGCGCGCAGTTCGGCGTCGGTCATGTCCTTCGTCTCGTTGAGGATGAGCTTGAGCTCGTTGACGATCTCGACCGAGTCATAGTCGCCGATGGCCTGCGCGAGCTCCGCCGTCGTGGCCAGCTCCTGCGAGGAGACGGCCTTGGCGGTCTCGTCGAGCTTCGTGCCCGTGATGTCCTCATACGCTTTGTACACGCCCGTCAGCGCCGCGGTGCCCGAGACGTCGAACGGCGCGGCCACGCTGATCTTCGCGTCCGTGATGCCGGCCGTGGCCAGCGCGCTGATGTACATCTGGCTCGTGCAGTAGGTGATGTGCGACGTGGCGACGGTCATACCCTTGCCGGCCTCGAGCACCTCGATGGAGATGCAGGAGATGGATTTCGTGCCGATCTGCGCGTCGCTGATGACGCCGCTGAGATACTGCCGCTCGTCCTTGTTCGTGACGGTCAGCTCCTTGACGCTGCCGCGCTCGATACCGAAGGTTTTGTAGACGGTCTTGATCTGTTCGTCCGTGAGGTCGGCGCCGATGACGGTGCGCGTCTCGCCGGCGTCGATGGCCGACACGGCGCAGAGACTTGCGAGCAGGCACACGGCGAGCACAATGGGCAGGGCCCGTTTGAGAAATTTCATGGTGATGGTTTCCTTTCCCCGCGGCCGGTCGGCCACGGTGCTTTACAGGATGAGACGCTCCCATTGTAAATTGGTTCCCGAAAAAAGGATGACGATTCTGTGAAGAATCGTCTGAATTGTTTGTTAAGATATTGCGCGCCGCATAAAAAAGGACAGACAGAGCTGGGGGGACTCTGTCTGTCCAAAAATGTTCACTGCCCTTTGGGGTGGCAGCTATGGCACTGCGCACCGCAATGGGCACAGTTGCCGCCGCAGGAGGATTTCCCTTGCCGCTTCTGGCGGATCAGGGAAAGGGAAATGAAGGTGACAATGGCGATGAGTACAATCGAAATCAAAATCGTAGAGAGGTTCGCGCCAATCCAGCTGAACATGGAAAATCACTCCTTTGCGTTTACGAATTTTGGAAAGGCTCAGGCCTTGAGCGTGGTGGCTTCCTTGTAGGGACGCACCAGCATGTAGATGATGCCGGCCAGCGCCAGGATCGCGCAGATGAGGCCGATCACGTTCAGGTTGCCGGTGAAGGCGCAGCCGAACTGGTAGATCATCAGGGCGATCAGGTAAGCGAAGCCGCACTGATAGCCGATGGCGAACCACGTCCACTTCCGGCTGTTCATCTCGCGCTTGATGGCGCCGATGGCCGCGAAGCACGGAGCGCACAGGAGGTTGAACACCAGGAAGCTGTAACCGCTGATGCCGTTGAAGGCAGCCGCGATGTTCTGGTACACGCTGCCGTCGCCGCCGCCGTAGAGGATGCCGAGCGTGCCGACAATGTTCTCCTTGGCGACAAGGCCGGTGATGGAGGCAACTGCCGCCTGCCAGTTGCCCCAGCCGAGGGGCTTGAAGATCCAGGCGAGCACGCCGCCGATGGCAGCGAGGATGGAGTAGTCGATCTCGTCCTCGGACAGCATGCGGAACGTGCCGTCGACCGTGCCGAAGTACGTGGTGAACCAGACGAGGATCGTGGACAGCAGGATGATCGTGCCGGCCTTCTTGATGAAGGACCAGCCGCGCTCCCACATGGAGCGGAGCACGTTGCCCAGCGTCGGCCAGTGGTAGGCCGGCAGCTCCATGACGAACGGAGCCGGATCGCCGGAGAACATCTTGGTCTTTTTGAGCATAATGCCGGAGAGGATGATGGCAGCCATGCCGATGAAGTAAGCGGAGGTGGAGACCCAGGCGCTGCCGCCGAACAGGGCGCCGGCGATCATGCCGATGAACGGCACCTTCGCGCCGCAGGGGATGAAGGTGGTGGTCATGATCGTCATGCGGCGATCACGCTCGTTTTCAATGGTACGGGAAGCCATAACGCCCGGCACGCCGCAGCCGACGCCGATGAGCATCGGGATGAAGGACTTGCCGCTCAGGCCGAACTTGCGGAAGATACGGTCGAGCACGAAGGCGATACGGGACATGTAGCCGCAGGCCTCGAGGAAGGCCAGCATCAGGAACAGGACCAGCATCTGCGGCACGAAGCCGAGCACCGCGCCGACACCGGCGACAATGCCGTCAAGGATCAGGCCGCTGAGCCAGTCGGCGCAGCCCGCCTTCTCCAGACCGTTGCCGATCAGGACCGGGATGCCCGGGACCCAGACGCCGTAGTCGGCCGGATCGGGCGCGTCAAAGCCGTTGGCTTCGAGGTAGGCGACCGCGTCGACATACGTCATGCTCACGGTGCTGTCCTCGTCGGCGTCATCGGGGATGGCGTCGTAGTAAGCGGTCATTTCGTTCTCGGCCAGGGTCTCCTCGTCCTCGACCATAACGGTCGCGGTGTCGGAGCTCGGCACGAAGTCCTTCATGTCCGCGAGGGTGGCGTCGGCGTCGAAGTCTTCGGCTTCGGTGTCGAGACCCAGGAACGCGTCGACCGCTTCGGTCGCGGCGGTGTATTCGTCGTTGGCGTCGTTATAGGCGCTCGAGCCGATGCCCAGCAGGTGCCAGCCGTCGCCGAACACGCCGTCATTGGCCCAGTCGGTCGCGGGCGCGCCGACGGCGACCATGGCGACCCAGTAGACGAGGAACATGACCACGGCGAAGATCGGCAGGCCCAGCCAGCGGTTGGTGACGATGCGGTCGATCTTATCGGACGTGGACTGCTTGGCCTTGGATTTCTTGCGGTAGCAGGCGCGGATGACTTCCGCGATGTAGACATAGCGCTCGTTGGTGATGATGGACTCGGCGTCGTCGTCGAGCTCCTCCTCGGCGGCCTTGATGTCCGCCTCGATGTGCTGGTGCACATCCTCGGGGATGTGGAGCTTGGCGAGCACCTTGTCGTCGCGTTCAAAGATCTTGATGGCGTACCAGCGCTGCTGCTCTTCCGGCATCTCGTGCACGGCCGCCTCTTCGATGTGGGCGATCGCGTGCTCGACCGGGCCGGAGAACGTGTGCATCGGCACGGTCTTGGTGGACTTGGCGGCCTCGATGGCGGCTTCTGCCGCGGCCATGATGCCGTCGCCCTTCAGGGCCGAGATCTCCACGACCTTGCAGCCGAGCTGCTGCGACAGCTGGTTGATGTTGATCTGGTCGCCGCTCTTGCGCACGATGTCCATCATGTTCACGGCCATGACCACCGGGATGCCCAGCTCGGTCAGCTGCGTGGTCAGGTACAGGTTGCGCTCGAGGTTCGTGCCGTCCACGATGTTGAGGATGGCGTCCGGGCGCTCATCGATCAGATAGTTACGGGCGACGACCTCTTCGAGCGTGTACGGGCTGAGCGAGTAGATGCCCGGAAGGTCCATGATGACGACATCGTCATGCTTTTTCAGGCGGCCTTCCTTTTTCTCGACCGTGACGCCCGGCCAGTTGCCCACAAACTGATTGGAGCCGGTCAGCGCATTGAACAGCGTCGTCTTGCCGCAGTTCGGGTTGCCGGCTAAGGCAATCTTGATTTGCTTTTCCATTCGGATGCTCCTTTGTGATATTCTCCTCTGTTGATGGGGGATCCTACCTTATGTAATCAATATTTTTTGCTTACAAATGTTTACGCCTGAATTTCGATCATCTCGGCGTCGGCCTTGCGCAAGCTCAGCTCATAGCCGCGGACCGTGACTTCCACCGGATCACCGAGCGGCGCGACCTTGCGCACATACACTTCGGTGCCCTTCGTGATGCCCATGTCCATGATGCGGCGCTTGATGGCGCCCTCACCATGCAGCTTCACCACCTTGACCGTTTCGCCGATCTTGGCTTCTCGCAGCGTTTTCATCGTGCTTCCTCCCTTAAATCATGATTTTGCGTGCCATTTCATCGCTGATGGCAACGCGGGATTCTTTGACCTTCACGATCAGGTTCCCGCCGATCGCCGATACGACCGTGGCCGTCCCGCCGGGGACGAAACCCAGATCGGCCAAATGCTTTCTGGTCTCCGGGTTCCCGCCGACTTTCAGAATCAGTGTCTCCTCGCCGATGTTGGCGAGATTCAGCGGCATCATAGATATCCCTCCACTGGTAAATGGTTAGAGCGTGCTAACCCTGGATGAAAAAAGAACGGTTATATTTGTTTAACATAAGTTAAACTTCCCTAACCTTGCTAAAGTTTAATCTATCTAACAGCGCGTGTCAAGGGGTATTTGTAAAAATTTTTGCATTGCTTGCATTTTTGGTTAAGGTGTGCTAACCTAGAAGCAATTTTACGAAAAGGTTGGTGGAATCCGCTATGCAGATCTTGAGAGCCGCGGAGGACTATCTGGAGGCAATGCTGATGATGCAGCAGAAACACGGTTACATCCGCTCGATCGACATTGCGGAGCACCTCGGCGTCACGAAGCCGAGCGTGACCTACACGACCAAGCGTCTGCGCGAAAACGGCTACATCACCATGGACCGTGACGGGTTCATCACGCTCACGCCGAGCGGGATGGACATCGCCTCGCGTATGCTCGACCGGCACCACACGCTGACCAAGTTTCTCATGGAGCTCGGCGTGGACGCCAAGACCGCCGAGGAGGACGCCTGCAAGATGGAGCATGACATCAGCGAGCAGACGTACACGGCGCTGTGCCGCCACGCCATCGGCAAGCTCGGCATCCTCGGGGAGGACGACGCGGGCCTCGGCGAAACGGCCGAGACCGACGAGAATTGAAACCGCATCCGGACACGTCCGCCCGCGGCAGCCAGCGCTGCCGCGGGCGGTTTGCTTCTGCGCGGCGGGCATTGACGCGGCGGCGTGGATTTGCTATGCTGAAAAAAGAGAAAATACCCCCCTTGACTCTGACACGGTGAGAGGGCTTATGCTGTGCGTGAGCTCAAAAAAATACGACCGGCACGGAGGTACCGCCATGCTGAAAATCGGTGAATTTTCAAAACTGTCCAGAGTCAGCGTTCGTATGCTGCGCCACTATGATGAGGTGGGGCTGCTCGCCCCGTCGGAGGTCGATCCCATGACCGGCTACCGCTACTACAGCGAGCGGCAGCTCATCACCGCCGGACGCATCGCCGCGCTGCGCGCGCTCGGCTTCGGCCTGAGCGAGACGCGCGAGCTGCTGCGCCTGTACGACGACCGCGCGGCGCTCGCTGCGCGCCTGGCCGCGCAGCGCACCCGGCTGGAGGCGCTCGCCGCCGACACGGCGCAGAAACTGCGGCTTCTGGACACAGCCCGTGAGCGGCTGAGAAAGGAAGCAGACATGAACTACAATGTGACCATCAGGACCCTGCCCGAGCGCTACGCCGCGTGCGTGCGCATGACCATCCCCTGCTACGACGCCGAGGGCATGGTGTGGGACGTGCTGTGCCGCGAGACCGACCACATGCACCTCGTGCCCGACGACCCGTGCTATTGCAGCGTGACGTTCCTCGATGAGGAATATAAGGAGCGCGACGTGCTCATCGAGGCGAGCAAGACCGTCCGCGGCCGCTACCCCGACACGGAGCACGTCCGGTTCCGGACGCTGCCGCCCGTCACGTATGCCGGCTGCGTGTACCGCGGCAGCTACGCGCAGATCAGCGACGTGATCGCGGCCGTCGCGGCGTGGGTCGCGGCCAACGGCTACGAGAGCGCGGGGCCGATGTTCAACATCTACCACGTCAGCCCGCACGAGACGCAAAACCCTGACGAATTTGTGACCGAGGTGTGTTTCCCGGTGCGGGAGGCATAACCCCATTCTTCCGGAGGTGCCCCCCATGCTCCAGACCCGCAGACCGGCCCTGAGCGGCAACGCGCTCAAGGGCATCGCCATCCTCGCCATGACGCTCGACCACCTCACGTGGACGCTCTGGCCCGGCTACGCCGCCGACTGGTGGGTGCTCGTGTGCCACCTGCTCGGCCGCGTGACGGCGCCGATCATGTGGTTTTTCATCGTCGAGGGCTACCACTACACGCACGATGTGAAAAAGTACGCGGCGCGCCTGTTCGCGCTCGCGTTCATCTCGCACTTTGCGTATGACTTCTGCTTCGGCATCCCGTTCGTGCCGCTGTCTACCGGGCCGTTTAACCAGACGGGCGTCGTGTGGTCGCTCGCGTGGGGCCTCGTGCTGCTCGTCATCCACGACGATGCGCGGCTGAAAAACTGGGTCAAGATCGTGCTGACGTTTGGAATCTGCGCCATCACCTTCCCGTCGGACTGGAGCTGCGTGGCCGCGATGGCCGTGCTGTTCATGGGGCAGGCACGCGGAGACTTCCGAAAGCAGATGTGCTGGCTCATGGTGTGGTCAGCCGTGTACGCGCTCGTGTATTTCTTCTTTATAGATAAGGTATATGCGCTCGTGCAGCTCGGCACGTGCCTCGCCATCCCGCTGCTGCGGTGCTATGACGGCACGCGGGGCCGCTGGCGGGGCATGGGCAAGCTCTTTTACGTCTATTATCCCGCGCACCTCGCGCTCATCGGCGTGCTGCGCGTGCTGCTCTGGGGCGCGGGGGCGTCCACCGCCGCCGGCAGCCTCTGACGGCAATGTGCACAACGGCATCCGCCCGGACGGGGGAAAACTTCGTCCGGGCGTTTTTGTGCCGGTGGTGGTATTCCACCGGGGTTCGTGGTAAAATGCTGTGCAATGTGAGACAAAGGAGGCGGCGCGCATGCGCTACCAGTGCCTGGTGCTCGACCACGACGACACCGTCGTCAACAGCACTGCGACCATCAATTACCCGGCCTTCGTGCAGACGCTGCAGAAGCTGCGGCCGGACGTACACATGACGCTCGACGACTTTTTTTCCTACTCGTTCGAGCCGGGCTTCGGCGCCCTGTGCAGCGACATTCTGGGCTTTTCCGACGCGGAAATGGACATCCAGTATCAGACATGGCTGGACTATGTGCGCACGCACGTGCCCGACACGTTCCCCGGCATGCACGACCTGCTGCACCGGTTTCGCGCTGCGGGCGGGCACATCTGCGTCGTGAGCCACTCCGTGCTGGAAAACATCCTGCGCGACTACCGCGCGCACGACCTGCCCGCGCCGGAATTGATCTACGGCTGGGACCCGGACCCCGAGCGGCGCAAGCCCGCGCCGTGGCCCATTTACCAGATCGAGCGCGAGCTCGGCCTGCGGCCGGAGCAGCTCGTGGTCATCGACGATCTCAAGCCCGGCAAGGACATGGCCGACCGCGCGGGCGTGGACTTCATCGCGGCCGGGTGGACGCACACCGTGCCGCACATTATCGAAACGATGCAGCGCATCTGCCCGCACTACTGCCGCACGGTGGCGGAGCTGGCCGCGCTGCTGCTGGACGAAACGGAGGCATAACGATGGATAAAATCATGCGCACGGCGACCCTCGCCGACCTCGACGCCGTGGCGGCGGTGGAGGCGGCGTGCTTCCCGGCGGCGGAGGCCGCGACGCGGGAGGAGCTCGCAGACCGTCTGACGCACTACGGCGACCACTTCTGGCTGCTGTTTGACGGCGGCACGCTCATCGCGTTCGTGGACGGCATGGTCACCGACCGCGCCGACCTCACGGACGACCTCTACGCCGACGCGTCATTGCACGACGCGCACGGCGCGTGGCAGATGATCTTCGGCGTGAACACGCTGCCCGACTACCGCCGGCACGGCTACGCGGGGCAGCTCATCGAGCGCGCCATCGCCGATGCGCGCGCGCAGGGCCGCCGCGGCCTTGTGCTCACGTGCAAGGACCGGCTCGTGCACTACTACGCGAAGTTCGGATTCGTGAGCGAGGGCGTGTCGGAATCTACCCACGGCGGCGTCGTCTGGTATCAGATGCGCCTGACGTTCTGAGCATTTTCCGCCCCGGCGCGAAAAAAATCCGCGCCGGGGCAAACAAAACCTTGACTCTACAACCGTTGTAGAGTTTAGAATGGCGGTATTCCACGCAAAGGGGCAAGCACCATGGAGAAAAATCTCACGACCGGCAGCGTCTTTGGCAACATCGTGCGCTTTTCGCTGCCGTATCTGCTCTCGTACTTCCTGCAGACGCTCTACGGCATGGCCGACCTGTTCATCATCGGCCAGTATGAGGGCGTGGCGGGCACGACGGCCGTGGCCATCGGCAGTCAGGTCATGCACATGCTCACGGTCATGATCGTCGGCCTTGCCATGGGCGCGACGGTCACGATCGGTCAGGCCGTCGGCGCGCGCGACCGCCGGGGCGCGGCCGGCTACATCGGCAACACGACGACGCTGTTTCTGGCGCTGAGCGTCGTGCTGACGGGGCTGCTGCTTGCGCTCGCGCGGCCGATCGCGGCGGTCATGTCCACGCCGGCCGAGGCCGTGCCCGGAACGGTCGCCTATCTGCGCATCTGCTTTCTCGGCGTGCCGCTGATCACGGCGTACAACATCATCGCGTCCATCTTCCGCGGCCTGGGCGACTCGAAGCGCCCGATGTATTTCATCGCCGTCGCGTGCGCGGCGAACATCGCGCTCGACTATCTGTTCATGGGCGCGCTGCACATGGGCCCGGCGGGCGCCGCGCTCGGCACCACGCTCGCGCAGGCGGTCAGCGTGGTCGTGTCGCTGCTCGTCATCCGCCGCGAGCGCGACGGCATCGCCCTCACGCGGGGTGATTTTCGCCCGCAGCGGGCGGTCATGGGCCGCATCCTGCGCATCGGCGTGCCGGTCGCACTGCAGGACGGGCTGATCCAGATCGCGTTTTTGTTCATCACCGTCATCGCCAACCGCCGCGGCCTCACGGACGCCGCCGCCGTCGGCATCGTGGAGAAGATCATCAGCTTTCTGTTCCTCGTGCCGTCGTCCATGCTCTCGACGGTGTCGGCCCTCGGCGCGCAATGCATCGGCGCGGGCAAGCCCCGCCGCGCGCTGCAGACGCTGTGGTACGCCATCGCTATCGCGTTCGGCTTCGGCATCCTCATCTCGGTCATCATCCAGTTTGTGGCCGAGCCGGTCGTGGGGCTGTTCACGGACGACGCGGCCGTCGCCGCCGCGGGCGGGCAGTACCTGCGCGGGTATATTTTCGACTGCTGCTTCGCCGGGCTGCACTTTTGCTTCAGCGGGTATTTCTGCGCCATCGGCCGCTCGGAGCTGTCGTTCCTGCACAACATCACGGCCGTCGTGCTCGTGCGCGTGCCGGGTGCGTATCTGACGAGCAAGTGGTTTCCCACGACGCTGCTGCCCATGGGCCTGGCGACGGCGGCGGGCTCGCTGCTGTCGGTCATCATCTGCGTGATCGCGTTTCTGGTGCTGCGGCGGCGCGGCCGGCTCGTGCCGGAGGAGGACTGACATGGCGCGCACGCAGGAGCTCTTTTCCATCGGCGACGTGGCGCAGCTGTTTCACCTGAGCGTGAGCAGCCTGCGCCACTATGAGACCATCGGCCTGCTCACGCCGGAATACACCGACCCCGCGACCGGCTACCGCTACTACGGGCCGCGGCAGTTTGAGGTGCTCAATACCATCCGCTATCTGCGCGCGCTGGACATGCCGCTCGGGCAGATCCGCGCCTTTCTGCGCAACCGCGACGTCGGGCGCATCGAGCAGCTGCTGCGCGAGCAGAAGGCCGCCGTCGCGCGCAAGCAGGCGGAGCTGCAGCGCGTGGAGCGCAAGATCGACAACCGCCTGCGCCAGCTGCACGCCGCGCAGACGGCGGAGCTGGATACCATCCGCCTCGTGCGCAGCCCCGCGTGCCGCATCGTGTGGATGTCCGGCGCGCTCGAGCTGCACAGCTTTCTCGACATGGAGCCGTCCATCCGCATGCTCGAGCGCTCGCAGGCGGAGGCCGTGGTGTTCCTCGGCAAGGTGGGCGTGGGCCTCTCGGCCGAGCGGCTCGCGGCCGGGCAGTTCGCGCCGTATGACCGCGCGTTTCTCGTGCTCGACGACGAGGACGCCTTCGACGGCGACGTGACCGTCCTGCCCGAGACGACGTGCGCCGCCGTGTGCTTTCGCGGCAGCCACCCCGAGGCCCCGGCGCAGTATGCGCGCCTGATGGACTACCTGCGCGCGCACGCGCTCGCCCCGGCGGACTTCTCGCGCGAGATCACGATGATCGACTACGGCCTGACCAGCGACCCGGAAAAATTTGTGACCGAGATCCGCATCCCCGTCCGGGCGGCGGAATAAGTGCATATGCAAAACAGCCCCTCAGATCCGAATGGATCTGAGGGGCTGTTCATTTGGTTGATTACTTCTTTACGTTCTTGCAAAACTCCATCAGGATCGTCGCGACCTGTTCACGGGTCGCGCTGCCCTGCGGCTCAAGATAAGTCTGGCCGCCGTTGCTCGCGCCGGAGATCAGGCCGAGGGCCACGGCATCCGCCAGCGCGTCCTTCGCCCAGCCGGACACGCTGCCCGCATCCGGGAAGACGCTCAGATCGGCGGGCGTCCACGTGCGCTCGAGCTTGAGCACAC
>ERZ773202.704-NODE-704-length-28050-cov-29.814431_pt1 | contig 28050 bp, 46 predicted proteins | sample MGYA00580998_ERZ773202 | MGnify/ENA primary metagenome ERZ773202 (study PRJEB29015, sample SAMEA2737803) | human gut metagenome | biome: human gut; feature: human-associated habitat; material: faeces | place: China | collected 2012 ...
TAGTGCACGGGCTTCCCAAGCCTGTGAGGCGGGTTCGACTCCCGTATCTCGCTCAAATACTGATAATCAGCCACTTACATTATTTTTCACCATTAAAAACATAGTAAAATCCATCATTTTTACCCACAAAATAGGTACAAAAACGTGCATAATGTACGCCAATGTGAGTAGTTTTGTGAGTAATATGTGAGTAGAATTTAGTTGTGAGTAAAATTGTGAGTAAAATCTGTGAGTAAGTATGAATAGCATCAAGACATACGTTGAAGGAAAGTCACTGAAGGTTTTCTTCATCATAAGTTACAACGGAAGGAGATTCCAGGTCTATACCGGCATCACGAGTACCGTCAAGTTCAGCGGGATGGTATTCCCGAAGAGTGTTCCGAACGCAAGAGCCAAGACGGCCATGCTAGCAAGGCTATTTGCGTCCGTGGAAGAATATGTCTATATGAATGGCGATCTTCCGGCAGCAAGGATGAAGGACGAAATCAAAGCCATCATCAACGGAAGGGCTGCATCGGTAGAGAAGAATATCCTCTACTACATCGATGAGTTCATCAAGACCAAGGCTAAGGATAGTACCAAGGAGATATTCCTCAGGACCAGGAAGAGGATAGAATCCTTCGATGAGCATGCGGACTTCGATAACATCGACAGGGACTGGCTTGAGAGATTCCAGGCGCATGAGCTTCTGAAAGGCCGTATGAGCGGAGGAATCGCCATCGACCTCAGAAACATACGTACGGTGTTCAACTGGGCCATAGACAACGAGATTACCACCAAATATCCTTTCCGTAAGTTCTCTATCAAGACAGAGCGACAGCAGTACCTGTATCTGAACGCCGAGGAGATGAGAGAGTATCGCGACTTTCCGGTAGAACCTTTCATGGAGAAGTATCGTGACCTATTTATGTTAGGATTCTATCTGATTGGTATCAACCTCTCCGACCTGCTCGAACTTCCTGCTGACTGCATCAAGAGAGGGCGCATTCAGTATAAGCGCAACAAGACCGGAAGACTATACGACATCAAGGTTGAGCCGGAAGCAATGGAAATCATCAAGAAGTATAAGGGAAAGAATCATCTTCTGTGTATTCTGGATGACGGAACGAAGGAATCAAGTTTTAGAAGAACGCTAGGCGATTACCTGAAGAGAATCGGACCAACAGAAATGAAGAAGAATAAGCGTGGTGCATTGGTCAAGAAGGAGATCAAGCCACTTCACAAGGATATAATATGGTACACTGCCAGAAGAAGCTGGGCCACCATAGCGGCGAGCATTGATATTCCGAAAGAAGTTATCGGAAAGGCTCTAGGTCATAGCGAGTGGGATAACGATACCACTTCATTGTATATTCAGTTCGATAACAAGAAGATAGACGATGCGAACCGAAAAGTCATCGACTATCTGAACGGTTAACAAAGAAAATACCCACGCCATCGGAAAATGACGTGGGGAAAGTTGTTTTATGACAAGTATCTATTTATCGAGTTCGTTCAATTCCTTGGTAAGCTCAGAGATTTTATCCGAAATCTCACTGATTTCCTTGTCGGTTCGATTCATCACTCGTGCTAGTTCTTTCGATGTTATCTTGTATTTACAGTAATTCAACTTTGCGTGCTCACATTCAAATTGTGCATTTCTCTTCTTTACAAGAAGGCTGTAAAGTCCAATCAGTTTCTTTCTCCAAGCACATCGCTGATTGGAAACATCTAACTCTTTCTCTGTATCGTTACGTCTCCAGTTGGCTTCAATCAGCTCATTCTTCAGCTTCTCGTTGCAGCGAAGTGTGTAGCAGACTTCGGTAATTAGAAATGTCATCACAAAGCATTGCGCAAACCCCTTCCAGAATCCCATATAAGCCTCCGCTACTGTGAGGCAGCACCCGAATACAATGCACACGACTAGGATGTCGATGCGGTCAAAAATCATTTTTAATCTTTCTTTCATATACTTAATCTTTTTGGTTTGACAACTTGTTGTTGAGCCTGATATAGAAGTCTTCATCAGACTCTCCGTTCTTCTTGAAGCTCAGATTATTCTCTTCGATAAAGTCAAGAATAATACATATACTTTTTTTGCCAAGATTTCTAATCTTATCCAAATCAGACTTACCATGGAATTTGCGGAGTAAATCGCCTACGGTATATACGTCGCACCATTTGAACATATTCAGAATACGAACAGGAAAGCCACAGTCGTTTACATCTTTACCAAGTATCAATGGAGGTAGTATTGCATCACTGATAGGAACATTGCCTTTTGCGCGTCTGTACTCATCATAGCTAGTCTTCACAGCCTTCAATTTCTTCTTTAGACCATCAATTACGTTTCTTAAATATTGATTTGTAGCAATCTCTGCAATGGCGGCATCCTCGTTGTACGTCAGCTTATTGCATGTCTTCTCTACAATCTGTCTGATTCTCGTAGGTGTCAGGTCGTACTTTAATGACAGCTCATCGTAGTTCATTCCGTTAATGATATCCTTGAGTATATGAGACTCACGATATGTCAGATTAGGTACGACGCCGAGGTGTGACATCGTGTTGATTACGCCGAACAGCATGCCAACAGCGTTTGCAGCCAGCTTTCCGTTTGCGGTAGCTCTGTTTCTCAGCTCAGTGAGCTCTACGTTGATTGCGCGCTTTCGATACTCGACTTCCTTGAGTTTCTCGTCAATCATCTTCTCGTTTGCTGCAATCATCTTGTATTTCTGTGCATATTTATCGATATCCTCGCTGTTGACATACGTGATGCCGTGTTCGCCTACGTAGCTTCCAAGGATTCCTTCCTTGATGTATTTGCTGATAGTCTGTCTTGATACTCCCAGTATCTCGGCAGCTTTGTTTCTTGTTATTCTTGCCATGTTACTAATGTTTTCTATGTACATACGCAGAATCTTGCGCATGTATATTTTTATTTATATTCAAAATTGGTGGGGATTTTCCCCCATTTTAGAACCCGAGCGTCTGAGGAATCTCAATGCCGACAAATTTCAGCAGATCACAGAATCTGTTGTCGTACCACTTAATCTGGGTCTGAGACTGAAACTTCGGATCCTGTATATTCTGACCGAAGCACTCGAAGCCCTTGTTGAGCACCTTCCACTTCCAAGGCTTGTTCTTATCCCTGCTAGGACGTGTAGCCTCGTGGATAACGCCCTTAGCCATCAGGATTCTGTTGAATGCAACAGGAGTGAAAGGAATGTTGTTTTCCTTAAGAAGGTCTTTCGCAGCGTGGAGCGTAGGATCCTCTGTGCCGGAATTAATACCTTGTGGAAGTAAACCGGCCATACCGGTATCTTTTCCTATCTCCTGAGCAATTATCAGCTTGCTTGCCTCGTTGAGATTCAGAAACCCGACAACCCAGTTGGCATAGATAATCTTCTGCTGAGTCTTCTCTATCTCCGTCATCTCTCCAGAAGCAACCTTATGGAACACTCTACGATAAACCTCAAACACTGGGCGAACCTTGCGAGCAACGAAATACTCCAAACAAGCGGAAGTGAGGTAGTAATCGTCGGTTGGTCTTCCTGCACTGGAATTTTCCGCATTATTGCGGATAACTATAAAGTCCACATTCTCAATGAAGTTAGCCTTCAAACCACGCACGGCATTATCCTTTCGCTCGTAAGCTAACTGCCACACATCGTCAAGATTCACAGAAAACTCCTTATTCTGCTTATCCAACTCTAAAACACCACGGAAGTAACGCTCGATATCCGATGGGTTACTCGTCTTTGTCAAAGTCATATTTTTCATATCTAAATATTTTTAATCTCAAATCATTAAATACCGTTGTTGGCGGCATTGTGCTTCTGTCTTCTGCGGAGATTCTTCTTCCTGTTCTTCTCTCGCTTCTTCTCCACCTTTCTCCTCTCTTCAGGAGTAAGCTGAGTAAAGGCATTCTCCTTCTTCATCAAATCGATGATAACGTTCTGCACCTTTTCGAGCACAAATTTTGGAGCCTCTGAGTCTCTTATAAAGACAGGGTTCTTATGTTTGTGGCGGTCGTAGAACAAACTGTCGTCCTCACCCTCAAGCTTCACGTTAATTCTGTGATGTCCGAAAGGGGTTATGATGAGATTTGGGCTACCTTTCACGCCTCTCTCAAGAGAACGAGGAACGTGGTGACTGAAATTATTCTCATCCAACCAAGCTTCCAACTTTTTAAGTTTTGTTACATTCTTCATAATCTTTTTTCTTCTTTTTTTCTCTCACGCGCATAGTGTATAAGAGAGATTAAACAATACAATATAATTAAGCACTTACTTATAGTGTGAAACCGTCAAAAACAGAAACACTAACATTTAATCGGGCAAATTGCCCAAACTTCGCATCGGAGAGTAGAGCTCTCTCCCATGCCTTGTTATTCCTTTCTTGCTAGCCTTTTTGCCGGCATAACCATAGATGATGTGTCTTCCGCAGCTTGCCTTTGCATTTCTGTCTGTTATTGCATACGAACAAGGAATGCAGACGTACACATTATTGTCTCTCACGAAAGATGGATTTTTTCTTCCGAACTTTACCAGAAGCTTTTTCACCTGATCCTCACATCTGCTGTCTGCCATGTGCAGCTCTGCAAATGTAGAGGAAATCTCTTTCTTTCCTTTGAGGCGTTTCTTTATTCCGCTAATTGAGCCATGGGACATGCCCACCGCACTCTCCAGCTGAGAGAAAGGAATGTGTGAGTAGCGACACGAGCGGTTGTTTGCACTTACGTGTGAGCTGTTCGCCTCCATACTTCCTATCTGATGAAGGAAAAGCAATTCGTTGAGCCTGTTGTATATTTCTTTTATCGTAATCTCTTTGTTTACTTCTATGGTAAACATATTCGCACCCTTAAATACTCTTCCCTTCTTGTTTCGCTTTATAGTATTATCCTTGAAAGAGTTCACTATGAAGCGCCCATCTTCCTGAACTGAGAATAACTCGGAAGACCTGATGGCTTGGAGTATCATTTGTGCTTTCGTATGCCCAATATGAAGTGTCCGCATCAAATCACGCGTACCCATATCAAACATTACGGAATTGCTATGCTGCATCTTGCACCAGATGGCAAATGATAGAACGGTCATACGCTTGCTGCGCTCCACCCTGGAACGCCCCCTTGCGTACCGCTCTACCAATTCAACCAATATGTGTAAGCATTTTCTCTGCATAGCATAAAAATAAAAGGATTTCAAAAAGTGAAGCACCACTTAATGAAATCCATTTTTCTATTCGGTTCCTTTCGGACACCTACTAAATTTCCTTGCAAATAATACCAATGTGCTTCTTGCGTATTAATGCGTCGATGCAAAGATACATTATTACTTTCATTTGTGCAAGCGTGATTTTTTTGTGTTTTCATACTCTCATTCAAGTAAAAAGTAAAAACAAAACTCTCGAAAGTTCCGATTTGTCTAGATGTTTTGATTAGAGTAAAAACAATATTTTGTGTTATTCATTAAAGTATAGAATATTTACAATTAACGTAGTTTAAGAAAAATGTGTGATTTTCGTTGCTTTTTGGGTGGTTATCTTAATAAAATAGCCGCCTATCTGTTAAGTGATAAGCGGCTATTGTGTTTCTATTTGTCTGTATCGAAGCGAAGTCCTTGCTTTGCTTCCTCCGGGGAAGAGACATCCTTCTTCAGAAGGTAATGTATGTGTCCGTCATAATTCAATTCGGTAACGAACTGCCATCCTCTCGCTGACATGTAGTTAAGAATGTCGGTGAGGTTATTGAACTCGATCTTCTTTCCTTTCTCGTCACGAAGGGCTACCAGCTGCTTCTGCTCGCCCCATTCAAGATCCAGTCTAATCTTATTCGCCAGGTTGCGTGTACCGCTTATGGTGCAGTAATAAGGGTGTCTCTCCTGCGCAATAGATGATGCCGTTGCCAAGACAAACATTAATAGAAATAAAATCTTCTTCATTCCAAAGGACTTAACCGTGTTGTCGAGGGCTTAATTGGTTATTAATTGCAGGAGCCGAAGCTCCCTATTTTTGGCTAATCGGGGCCGTTTTAAAAAATCCCCTCCTACCCTCACGGGCAAGAGAGGACAGCCATTTAAACTAAATCTAGTATATGAAAACTAGAAGTATATCATTTCCCGCCTTTGATGATATCGAATACCCGATGCTCACCATCAGCGGAAAGTCTGTTACCGTCTTCGTCGCATATATGGCCATCTTCGTTGACCCATATCTTCTGGTTGAACATCTTCTCACACATGCCGAGGGCAAGAAGGTATTCCTGTGCTTCAATGGAAACATTCTTGCCAGTATTCTCTGCCTGCCTGAAGTTTTCTATGAGCTCCGGGTTAAGGTCAGGCGCCGTATCGTCGTACTCGTCCATCTCCTCGTGGTATTGGAAGTTCAGTGACTCCAATTCCTTTACCATAGCGGAGTTCGTAGAAATCTCGCCTGTGAGTGCCTTTATGACCGTCTGCTTTATAAGCTCGGCATACTTTTCCTGGCACTCATTGATGAGTTCTTTTTTATTATCTTCTGCCATATTCGTTATTTAATTGGTTAAACAATAGCAGGAGATGGCTAATGGCCATCTCCAGTTTTAGCTTGGTCCTCATCTAGACCATCATCCAGATCCTTATCGTATACACCGAACAGTCTCAGGGTACTGCTGTCAATCTCCGTCTTCCCGACAATGTACCGCTGCGTCATCTGGATATTAGGCTTACCGTTACTAGTATGCCCCATCATGACGGCAATCTGTTCCAACGGTACGCCTTTCTTGGAGAGATTCGTGGCGAACGAACGTCTGCCGGTGTGTGAAGAGATGAAGAGGTACTTCTTTCCTGTCTCTTCCTTACCTGCATGGAACACCTTCGTATTCTCGTCTATTCCGCAATCACGGCAGATGTCACGAAGAGTTCGGTTGAAGGTCATCTCGCTGATTTCACCAGGAAGAGGCTCTACACCCGTTCCGCATACCAGGAACGGACGGAGCTTCTTGTGAAGAGGAACCCTTACCTCAGTCTTTGTCTTCTGTGCAACATACACAAGGAAATGCCCGGTATCATCGATGTTCTCAGGAGTTATCCTCTGACAATCACTATATCGTGCTCCACAGAGGCATTCCATGAGGAACATGCGCTGGACATATCTCCTAGTCTGTCCCCTCGGATTGTAATTGATGATTCTATCTATCTCCTCATCCGAGAGATAGACGGACTGGACAGGCACAGCCTTCGTTCTGAGTATCTTTCCGAACGTCGGGCTGTTAATCTCCTTAGTCGAATCATTTTCACGTATCACAGCCTTTATAGTGGCGCATACGGTCTTTGCGGAATTGGGAGCATAGTTCTCCTTTATCTTCTCAAAGAGGTCACGGAGATTGTCGTCAGTGATGTCTTCCCACAACGGCTTGCGCCCCAACAGCTCCTCGAACATTCTCACGACCTTGATGTACTTTGGATACTTCCAGATATAAGCTCCATAGAAGGTGTTATGCCTCCATGCGTTACTGTGATAATTCGAGAACCAGCCCTGCTTGATAGCGAGCTTGTACTTCTCCTGCTGAACAGGGCTCAACAGTCGTTCCCAGTCCCTTGTCTTGATTCTTAATTCTTCTGTCATAATTCTAATATTTTGGTTACTAGTGGCAAAGATACTGAAAGTTTATAAAATAAACCATCATCTTTGCCGTTTTTAACGCTAATTTAACCTTCCGAAGCAGTCTGCTTCTCTACTGATACGAGTTCTATCGTATCTTCATTCCAGTCATTCCACACTTCTGCATAGTCGTCTGCCTTATCTTTGGCATCTCTTTCTGATTCTGCAAGGAAAACATAAGGCTCATCCATGTCGGCCGTAGTTCCGTCGTCATAGATGAATCTGTACTTTGCCACATAAGTGCTGACGTATCCACTCAGTTCGTTATTCAGCCCGGTCGCAATATCAGCGAGTAGCTCGACCGATACGCTATCATCCAATGCACCTACCTTGTGAGGTTCTTTATAATAGCCTGCACCGACACTTATGGTAAAAACCGGTATGTCGGTATCACCACTACCTACCTCTACAATATCTACAAGACTGCTATTGTTGACAACTACAGGCCAGCCAAGTTCTTTCTTCTTCACATTGTGCTCTCTCATTATCTCACGGATGGTGAATGCAAGATCCATCTTTGCTGTTGAACGTAACTCATCAATCTTGTCTTTCAATACTTTTCTATCCATAATCTTAATATTTTGGTTTGACTTGATGCCCACCGTTCCCGGCAGGCTTGTTTGGCTTAGTCTTTTCTTTCGATATCAAGACCCGTAAGCACGCCTTTCATATAGGCTAATGTCTCTTCCTTGCATTCCGATAGAAACTTCTGGCAGCCATCAATGATAACGCCGTACTTACCGCTCGGATAATTCTGTATAGAGCACGAGTGGTAATGCTTTCCGGATTTCTCCTCGATTTCTCCTGCGAGTCGCTTCCCTTCGTCGGTCTCATTTGGACGATTTTCTGGGTACTCATCGTAAAAATACTCGTGCCATAAATCTAGTAGCATATCCTTGCAATCCTCCATATCTTGCAAAATATCCGATAATTTGTATGGCGCGCCGTTAGCACCATGTCCATCATCGCCAATCCATTTACTGGCTTCCTCGTCAGGATCGAAGTCGCTATAATATTGATACAACTTATCCATAAAGTCAGACTTATTGCCATTCTCGAACCAAATTGTGGCGATGAAATCTTGGCCTTGTTGGGAATACTTCTCTAACTCGACGCAAACCTCACCTCTTTCGTTAGGTGTATCGTCAACATTATAACTCCATCCTAAATTCTCTGCTAATTTCAAAAAATCATTCATATCTTTAATTTTAATTGGTAAAACTTTGCACCCTCCGGAGAGGGCTTTTAGGCTTCCTGGTAAGCGAGAATCTGTATGTAACGCATCTCGAAATTGACGAAGATGTTAAGATATATGCCATCGTCAGTAAGGAGCGTGGTTCCGTTGTTCTGCTCTGTGATGATCTTCTTTTTCTCTGTGCCCATGAGGTTATTTACCAGGTCGTTTGCCACCATGGCCAAGCGAATCTTGTTAGCACTATCTTTTATCCATCTGACAACCATTGCGTTGTCATAGACCTCTGCATGACAAGCGTTTGAATAAATAAAACCGACCGCTTCGTTGCAATAGTTGTCCGTATACAGACCTTCATCGAACATCTTTTCCCACAGAGGCTCATAATAGAGTTCGTTCTCCATGTCATACTTGTCAAACTTGCTCACATTTACATCTACTATTTCCATAATCATTCTATTTAAATTGGTTAATACTAGGAGCGTGAAACAGGGTGTTCCACGCCTTGTTTGGCTTTACACCGGCAGAGACACGATGTATTCCTTCTTTTTCTTTCGTGTTCTGCCCGTGACGGAATATCCGCAGATGTTTCTCAGGGAGAGTGCAGCTTCCGTAAGAAAAGGCTCGTTGACAAAGATTATCGGTCTCATCATCTTGTTCCGTACCATCAACTGATAGTCGATGAAGTCGAATGGATCGTCGGGATCTTCCGCCTTCTTCTCCCAGATGCTTACGTCCAGCATTTCGATGAAGTCTCCCTCTGGTGGATTCTCCATGTCGAGGAATCTCTTCGGAACAAGCAAAATTGTTTCCTTTGGTTCATGTGTCAAAAAGAAATCTGATACAGCACTACAGAATATGTTCAGATTGAACACCTTTGGCTTCAAGCCCTTTGCTTTTAAGATATCATTAACGTTAACGATTCTTGCTACTGCCATAATTCACAAAATTTTAAATGGTTAGACATAGTACCCTCCGAAGAGGGCTTTTGGCTAGTGTGCAAGGAATCCTATCGCATGACCTTTCCCGATAGACCAGCATAGCCTGTCTTCCTTCAGGCACTCTGTACAGTTTCCGGTACATAGCAACGTTCCTTCCGGTGCTGATGTGCCGCTCTCGAAGATAGGATGCGCTTCAGGAAAACCGTGGCGGTTGTCCATATTGAGGCCAAGCCATCCGCTGAATAGGATGTGCATGTTCTCAGGAATGACGTTGCCCTCATCAAGGTACTCGTTACACACATCGAACATTTTCGTGAACGCCAGGAACTTGGTATCCTTATGCTTGCGAGCAATCTCGCACATTTTGTCAAGATACCATTTGTCCTGGATGTCGCCGCCGATATGGAATCTGAATGCTCTATGGTAGCGGTAGTCGAGATACCCGTCAATCTCCTTGAAGTATCGCTCTGGATCATCATGGTAGATTGCAGAGTTGATGGCTCTCGTCTTGATGACCTCCTTATAGATGAGGTCGTTTCGGATGTCATAGCAGCTCTTCGCACAGATTGCGCAGTTACCGCAATCCATTACAGGTATAAGAGATACAGATGGGATTGCTCCCAATTTGCTGTTACCCTCACTGATTTTGACGTGCAGGTTCTCTACATTCTCCAATGCGTTCTCGTAAGCTGCCTGTGCCTTAGACAGGCGATTCTTCATACCTTCCTTGTTTAATGTCCAGTAATTTCTACTCATAATTCTAATTTAATTGGTTAATACTTGGGGAACAAAAAACCGGCGTGTCTCACGACAGACCGGCTTGAACCATTTAAACAAAATCTAGTTATGATAATGAGTCAGCCGCTGTTAACGACTGACATGTTTGGCTAATCTTCATCTACTTTTACATTGTAGTGAAATCTTACCGTAAGGTAATCTACACTCAGAAAGAATGTGTAGATTAAATGCTCTGCCTGGCGTTCGTCGAGATACTGCTTCGTCTCGTAACAATATATGTTGTTCTTGGACTCGCCTGTTAGTCGTTTGACAATCTCTCTGCCCCACTCTGATGTACTCCACGGGCGTAGCTTCTTGATAGATAGATAGTTTCCATTATACTCTATCATAGTAGGTACACCTCTAACAAATCCCAAGGAGAACTTGTTGCTAAGATATTGCGAATCATCAAATATAGCATCTAGAAGTGATTCTTCAACGACATTATTTCCATCAATATGAGCCTTAATATACTTTCTTGTGTCTACATTAATCTCTTTCATAATCCTTCATTTTATTGGTTAGACATTGAATCGGTTACCGAATCAGTAACCGACTTTTGGCTAGAATGGTCCCCTGCTGGCGCCTTACTATATAAGTTCGATCTAGAGAGCTTTAGCTCGAAGGATTACCTCCAGTAGTAACTGGAGGAGATCCTTCGTTGAAGAAGCTCTTGTAAACACATAGATGCCGGGCCACCATTCTTCAGGAGGCGAACCTTACGTCTTACTGATGATTACTTGTTCTCGCTCTTGGCTATCTTCCACTCAAGAATCTTGCCCTGGACGCTGATATTATTGTCCTTGATAAGCTGCTTGAGAACACCTAGCATTCTCCAACCCTCGTCATCGTATAGCTCGGCTTTAGACTCAAGCTCCTTCAATGAGTTGGTCTCTGACATCTTTCGTCCGTTCTTCAGGAATCTTGCTCCGTGGAACATTATGATGTTTCTCATCGTGTAGTAGGAACCTGAACCCTTGTAGGCAGTAATGAACGCATCAGCCTGCTTTGTGTCCCATGCGAGATGCTTGCGCTTCTTGTTGAACTCGCGAACTGCATCGTAGAGCTCCTTGTAGGTCGGTACTGCACCCATCTTGTTGGCAAGGTCACGGAGAGGATTGTATACCTTTCTATCCAAGTCAGAGACGAAGATGTTTTCGTTCTGAAGACGGATATAAGGATTGCCCTTGCAGGTATGCTTGTATGTCTTCTTCTTGTTTCCATCCTTGTCTTTCTTGACAGTGTAGATGCACTTGTCTTCGATATAGCTGCGGAGCTTGCTGATGTAGTCAATAGCCATGTCGTGTGCTACGCATCCGTTAAACCATCGATTTCTCGCCTTGATGTTCTCGTAGTCCTTGTGGTCACACATCTTCATCTGAGCATACAGTTCGTTCTCCAACATGCGCCACTGATACTCGTAGCCCTTGTACTGCAACACCTCGTTGAATGTGCGTCCGTTCTTATCCATGTCTCGCAACATGTGGAACATCTGACTCATCACCCAACGACGGAAGAGTTTCCAGTTACTTACGTATCCACCATCGACAATCTGCTTTCCTACCGCATCTATGGTTGCATCGTCCATATCAACAGGAACTGCTGCACCATTTTCGATTTTGATAAGCTTGTCATCACCGAGAGGGAAGTATTTACTAGTATCAACACCTGCTGCCTTAAGAGCTTCGAGACGCATCTGCGCCTTGGTCTTCTTACCGGTAGCTGCTGTAGCCTCTACATTGTTAGTTACGATGTTCAAGTTTTCACCAGTGATTGTTACAATCTGTTTCATAATTCAAATAATTTAAATTGGTTATACTAAAAATTTATTTAACTCTTGCGGATGAGGCTTACACCTCACCCTTGTTTGGCTCAATCCATTCTCTGAGTATAATAAGGTCCTTGTCGTTCTTGGAACACCAGAACCACGTTCCCCATGAGTTGTCCCACCATAGGTTGCCTCTGAGTAGCTGCATAAGAACGTACAGCTCCAGCTTGCACCTCGCAACTTCACGTCGCTCTCCGTACATCATATCTTCGTCTGAGAGCTCTTTCTCTGGCAAAGCCTTGAAGTAGTACCGTCGATGTGATTCAGAACGCTCAGACGGAACAGAATGCTTGTATGCTGCATATCTCTGCTCTATCGCGAACAGGACTACTGCATGTGTCAGGTAAGGTGTATCTTTCGGCTTATCTTCCTCGGACATCACTATCTTGCCATTCACTCTACATGTTCTCTTCTGGAAGTTGATGGTGAACTTAGCACCATTCTCAACTGCATTGATAATCTCTTCGTATGTCATAATTCTATTGTATTGGTTAATAGGGATAGTGCTTATTCTAGCACTATCAAATTGGCTTCTTCGAGTTCATCCTTACTTAGTACATCTTCGTTTTCTCCGATGTGGATATAGAACTTATCTCCGTTCGCCCACTCCATTGCACGCATATACAACCAGTGAGCATCCTCTATAGAGAATCCGTCTGCGCTTACAGAATCAAGCATCTCGCCCATGCAAACTTCTTGCGTTTCGTACTCTTTCTTGATTTCATCAAGCTTCTTTAGTAATCTGATGTTCATAATTCTTAAATATTGGTTAATAGGAGTGCGCTCAGAGAATCTGTTTCGTAACTATAACGTCTTGATTAATACTGTATCTGAGTCCTGACGGATCCAGGTAATCACCTGGATGCTCAGGATGATTGATACCGTATTGTACAATATATTCTACTTGCGCACAATTAGGCTCGAAATAACCTAGTCTGACTCAACCTGATACGTTGCATTGCTTTAAGTTTTTGATTAATGGCGTGGCATTGTTATGAAGACAACCATCAGGAAGCGTACGCTTCCACATCCTTGGCTTCAGAATCAATGAAACGCTCGATGAACACTCAGAACTTGTCAGACATCGCTGCAATGCGCATGACTTATCTCATGTATTCTGTTGCATGGATATATGTTCTCGATTCGATCCCGTGGATTGGATACCTGCGCCTTCGGAGATATCGGCAGGAGCAGGTATACCACTCACGTGATATTAAACCTCATACTCTTGATAAGTCGTGATGCAATTCACATGGTTGTTTGTAGGTACACTCATATGTCTGTTGTCTTGCTACAGGCTGATGATTGGAACCAGCTGGGTTTACGCGGGGAGCATCGTTGCTCTAAGGATGACTCCCCGCGTTATTTACCCAGCGGGTATAAATACGCAACATCCTTGTGTACCTCGTTTGGCAATAACGTTGTCTTCATCTGAGAGTGTGGCACGTAGCTATAACAGCTTGATTCGAGGGCTGTTGTAAGCCGCCGGAGTACCCGGATAGTGTTCCGGGGAGGCCGGCGGCATGGAAACAGCACTCATAAATTCACTCTCCTCTGAAGACTACCCTCGTGCTAGGGTAATTCCATGACCGATGGCTCGGCACAATGCTTTATGTTTCTGATTTGACACAGGATTCGCCAGAATAGATGATCCAGGACGTCGTAAGTAGTATACGACGACGTCCAGGATCAACTACTCTGGTTAAGAGACCTGTTGCATAAACTTCAGCCATCCATCAGGGAGTGGTGGTGTGCGCCACCGGTGGGAGTCATACGGACTAGCACATTTCTGTACTTCGTTGATGAGCTACGCCTTGTGCGCGAATTCGTCGACAATCCGTCTCAAGTTGCAAACTTGCGAACTTGGACGCATCGTCGACAAATCCCGTTATAGAGGCGTTGCCTGAATCTGTCTGTCCTTCTCCCACGTCCGTGTGCTCGGTTACAGAGTCTGCCGGTCAGAAGATACTGCGCATAGCTTTATCAGTTTGATAGCATCCTGGTGGAGAGGATCGCAGGACCATCTCTGATTCAGAGATAGGTCCGCGATCGTGCGAGACCGGATGTTTAAAACATTCTTCTTCATTCCGGCAAATCCTTGCGCTAGGATGCTCATCTACAGTGTATTCACCAAAGTGTTGTACGCTGCCCTGCTCGTTCGTAAGGCATTCTGGGCACAACCTATCGATAGATACCCCTTGATTTCGCTCTCTGTCTTACTCCTGTTGGCTTTCACGTTTCTCCCTCTGCCTCTGTCTATACAACCGACATTCTGAGTCTTCACGTATCCGAGTCCACCGACCTTTCTCTTACCTGTCTTGACCGCACGGATGCAGTCCATGACGAAGGTATTGAGCTTGTCGATGTCCTCTTTCACGTTGATGACCGGAAGAACCTGAGTAGCCCAGGAGTAGTCGCAGTACCCCTTGTAGAGATACCTGTTGACTGCATTGATGGCTTTCGTCATCGTGGTGTCACGCTTCTTTACCGTCCTCTTCTCAATTTCCTTCTGAAAGGTCTTGATACGTGTGGACGACAGAGATATATTGTGACCCTTGATGGAATATCCCAAGAACTTGAACCAGTGATTAGCGTCAAGATACTCAACCTTCTTCGGATTGAGCGTCATCTGCATCTTCTCCAGTTCGCTCTTCAGGATATCCATGGCTTTCTCGTAGTCCTCACCAACAAAGAGAATATCATCAGAGTAACGGACGTAATATCCGTTCAGATTTGACAACATCTCATCTATATGGTACAGAACCACGTCTGCCAGCCATGCAGCAACAGAGCATCCCTGCTTGAGGGACTGATACTTCTCACAGAGGTTGTTGTCCTCATCGAAATAGATATCTGTGTGATAGTAGTCACGAATGACATCTATCAGCGCAGACTTTCCGTGCTTCTCCTCTACTTTGTCAAATACCCAGTCGATGAATCGTATAGGCACATTGTCAAAGTACTTGGATAAGTCGGACTTGAATCCGATGATTTTCCCATCTGCTGAGTATATTATCCGAGACACTTCCTGCACCACACGACCGCAGCCGATACCTTTCTGGTACGACGTGCAGCGTGGATGCACCATCTCTGGCATCAGCTCGAACAGGAGGTCGTTTGCTATACTCAGGAGGATTCTGTCCACATTTTCATTCACGTAGACCGTACGGAAATCTCCGTTGTCTTTCGGAATCTTTGCTGTGTGTGGCGGCATTATCTTGTAATTACCGCTCTTGATACTCTGATACATAGCCAGACGAGCCTCCGGCGTTGTAAGCTGATACATTACTGCTTTGTTCATGTCCTTGAATAAGCCTTTCTCAATGGCATACTGCCATCTGGCTTTCTCGAAGAACATCTCTAGGATTCTGTCTTCATTCATAATTCTTCTTGTTTTGGTTTGAGTGGTGGCGCATAGCCACCTTTTAGCTAAAACCAATATTCTCCGGAGCATTCGTCATAGTGAGGGTAATAATCGGATGATGCCTGGTCTGCATCGTAATCCATCTGGGCCATCTCCTCCGCTACTGCCCTATCTCCGCACTCACGGAAATATTTCTCTTCCAATTCTTTTTGCATTTCTCTTGTCATAATCGTAATGTTTTGGTTAATAGTACGTGGGCGAACCCACGCTTTTGGCTAGTCGATGTGCTGGAGTACTGTGTTGCCATTTTCTTCTGCTTCTCTCCAGTACTCCTGATCGTCATCAATCTCAAATTGCTCACCGCTGTAGTTATCTTCGCGAGTGAGTTCAATTACTCCGTCGCTATACTCGTACTTGGCTTTGTCTATAGCTTCTTTCTCACTCTCAGCTTCGACACGCACTACGGTGTTGAGCATTTCAGTTACTGATACATAATACTTCATAATCTTTAATAATTTGGTTAATAATGGAAGTACGCAGAATGTGCGTACTATTCAGGCTAAGTCCAATCTACGGCAAGGACAAAATGAATAAGGTTAATATCGTATCCGTTTTCCACTATATACTTGATAATGGCACGTTTTACGAAATACTCTTTGCTTACATCATTAGGCATGTTGTATGCTTCTGAGAAATACTTGAACCCGAAATAAACGGATTCTTTCAAGACGTATCGCTTAAACTCAGCTGCAACAAATTTCCTGCCGCCATTTCTGTCTAAAATTTCATCTATAATCATAATTATCTATAATTTGTTAATAGTGATAGCCCGAAGGCTATCTTTTAGGCTAATGCGTTCAATACTCTGTGGGCGTTGTAAGCGACAGGATTGCTGTACTTTGCTTTCTCCCACTTTTTACGCTCACAAACTTTCAGGCAATACTCATGTGCTATATTCTCTGATAGTGCATCGAACGTGTTGTGTGTAATATCTGATGGCTTGCCGAAATAAACTCTGTAACCATCCCTGTAGCATACTATACGTCTGCCAAGTTGTAGATTGTTCTACTGCCTTTTTCAACAAATGTAATTCTTTCCATAATTCTCTGTATTTGGTTATTGGTAGGTAGCCAACTGGCTACCAATTTTAGGCTTCGCTCCATGCTTTCCACGCTTCATTCGTGTTCTTGGTGATTGCCTCGTTCCAAAGCTTCTCCATGTTGTAGAAAATTTCCTGAAATGCTTTAGGGGTATCCTTCGGATCAATCTTCTTGCCGAAATACGGGCGTCCACATCTTCTTTCGTCGTGCTCCCAGATGCACCGTATCATTCCCGTCTCCGTTGGAGTGCATCCGAGGAATGTTCCCATTGTACCGTATGTCTTTTCTCTAAGCCACTTCGGATAAGGAACGTAGATTGTCCACGCATCCACGCAGTCACGGAACTTCTTTCTTGTGTCGTGATAAAGTTTCAATTTCATAATTCTATTTAATTGATTAATAGAAGAGGAGCATGAAAGCTCCCCTTGTTAGGCTGTTTCTTTTAGTTTGATTCCATTCTCTTCGAGAGCGACTTTAATCAGCTCGTCAGAGTCCTCGTAGTACTCTCCCCAGCAGGAATCAATCTGTTCCCAGTCGTAGTCGTCCTCCGGCTCACGACCTATTTCCGTGAAGACTTTCTTGTAATGGACTTTCTTCTCCAAGACGAATCCCTTGACATCTCCCCACATCCAAAGACCTATGCACTTAACCTCATGCTCAAATAAGTCCAAGGCTCGCTTTCTCCAGTTTTTTGTATTAGTGCCACAATACTTGGAGAAGCGATTCTTGTCGCAGTAGGCATATCCGCTGACATAATCTCCATGACTGTAGCCAGTAGAGGACCACTCGTAGAATGCAATATCCTTGCAGTCATGCAGAAGATACGTGAAATCGTCCTCTTCGAGGATATCACAAAGCTCCTCTCTATAGTCGAATCTCTTCAGGTCGCTCGGGCAGAACTCTTCGTGGTTGTACCACTCACCCTTGTACAGATTCTCAAGATACCACATGTGCTCGCTCTTGTCATAACGCATACGGAAGCTATCGACATTTTCGCTATTGATGTAGTCGATGATCTTCTTTTGTGACACATATTTGCAGACAAGCTCTTTCAAAGCATCCTCTGCATTTTTAGCGTCAACTTCGCTGCTGCAACCACGAGACAGACCTCTGTTGTATCCGTAGTCGGAATAGTCCCAGAAGTAAACTCCTACCAAATCCCATGCAGTGCAAGGGCAGTCGGCATCCTCATCCTGGTAAATGGTGATTCTGTAATCACCGATTTCCTTCTTTGCAAATTCGTAACTCATAATCTAATCATTTAAATGGTTTAACATTGAATACCCCCATGCTAGGGGATATTGTTAGGCTTCCTCGTAAGCTTCCACCATCATGGAGTGAATCTCTTCAAGCTCGTTGGAGAAATTGTACTTGATGTTGTACGTACCGAATGCTTCGAAATACCATTCTTCGAGGTACGCTCTGTCCTTGCTAGCCTGTTCGCTGTCCTCTGCGGAATCGAGTCTGGCTACCATCTGAGGGTAAAAGTCGTAGTAATCTTCACCATCGTAGTCTGATGCCCACCACACACCTGTTCTGTGCTTAGGGTAGTCCTCGTACAGATTGGCAAAATTACCATCCATGTGCTGGTCATTAAGATGGAGATATTTCTTCATCTCTCTGTTTGCCTTATGGGTAAATTCCCACGCAAGAGACTGGATATTCTTTTCGAATATATCGGCAATGTATTCTTCTAGATCCTCTGCGTCATCGAAATTTTCAAGACACTCACGATAGAGACTCTCGATTAACGCGGCAAAGCTTTTTACACCGATATAATCGGCTACTTTCTCGATAACTTCACCCTTGTTGTTCATAACAACTTCTACAATATTCTTTTCCATAATTCATCTGTTTAAATGGTTGATAATGGTTCCCTCCGAAGAGGGATTTTAGCTGATTAAACTCTCATTGAGCGTGTACGTATCAATGTCGTACTCGTAATCGGTTTCGTTGGTACACTGGGATTGATGGCGGTAACCGCGCAAATCCTCAATCTGCTCTTTTGTCGCTCCATCGTCCTTGGCTACCTTACAACATCTTCTGATACTACCTGCTACAACAAGTAATTCGCGACTTACGTATGTATGCCATTTGTCTGTGCGATAGAGAGCATAAACTTTCTTTGCCATAATTCTATTTTTTAAATGGTTCATAATTGTTCCCCACATTATCGTGGGGAGTTTTAGCTAATTATGGCGATATCGCCACATTTTCTGTAGAAATGCTTGTATGCTTCAAGCTCATCTGTCTCTGGAACATCTGCAACCTCTAACTTACCGGTATCCTTGTTCACCTCAGCTATTGAGAATGTATTGTCGTGTGTCCACTTGATAAGATCCACACGTCTTGCTGCATTCTCTACTGACTCAACGATTTCGCACTTCAGTAAATCGTCATTCAGGATTTTCTCTAATTCACTCATAATTATAGATTAATTATAGTCACACATTATTTCTGTCTCACTGATAATTTCAGCACAATACTTGCAGCGATGGCACATTATGTAGCCTTTTGCCAGTAATTTGCTGAACCTCGGGTATGGGCATTTCTCGCCCATGCCAGTTCTCGTAATCTCAATTTTCTTCATATTTCAATCTTTTTGGTTAATAGAAATCCCCACCCGCGGGAGTGAGGATTGGTTTGGCTAATCGAACATGAGCATATCTATCATCTTGTAGAATCCTTCTATGCTATTAACACAGTGAAGATGATCAATAAACTTACGTCTTTCTTCCATCTTTAGCGCATGATAATAATCCTTGAAGTCTTGAAAATTACCATTTATGTAAGCTGACTCCATTATAGACATCATCTTTTGTTCTTTGTAGTCTCCCTCTACCTCGTAGTACTTAGCCTGCTGTAGTAGAGTCTTGCTTCTTCTCTTTGTCATAATTCAAACAATTATTTGGTTAAACAATAGAAAGTACGCTCACGCATGGGCGCACCTTTTTAGGTAAATGCTACTATTCTTCTTCATCCTCTTCCTCTTCTTCATTGTCTTCTTCTTCGTCAAAACAATAATAGCTGTCAAGCTCATCTGTGCCGGAATAGCCTTCATCTTTACACTGCTCGTAACTGCGTAACCCTGTCTTGGCAAAAATAATGTCTGTCATCGTTTCCTCGTTCCAGCCATTTATGTTCGTGACAAGTCTAACCTCGTCCTCTGTGGCGATATTGTTATCAACAATGAAATCCCACAGCATAGCCTCAATACTTTCTTTCATATCCTTTGAATATTTAGTTAATAATAGCTCCTACGTGTCTCCACGCAGGATTTTTGTCTTAACGCTCCTCTACTTTCACGCTCACGGCATAAGGCAAGTCATCTCTGTCAACCTCCTCCCATTCATACTCAACGATAGTGCTCATGTATCTGTTCTCCATCTTACTGATTGCGCCATCTATAGTTCTCTTACTGATGGTGCATCTCGTCTTCTCGACCTTGAACTTGACGTGAGCCTCGTATCCGTCATTAGTGAACTCAACGAGTCCTTCTCTTCTCGCAACTGCCACACATCCGTGGAATGCGTTAATGAACACGTACTTTTCTCCATCGAAATACACGTCAACGCGCGTATTGTTCTCTGTCCTCTTAATATACTCCATATCTATTGTATTTTTGGTTAAACATGGTTTCTGTGCAGATAGGCTTCACAGAATGTTGGCTAAAATCTTCTAGGACGCATGTACGCACGCTCAATTTCCTGAGCTTTCTTGTACACACGAGAGGCACGTCTGTAATACTCGCTCTTGTCGAGCTTCTTTCGTCTGCACTCCTCACTGATTACTTCCTTGTGGCTCGCTACGAGCCTGGCAAGGAACCTTCTGTCTCCGTCTGTCATAATTCTAAAGTATTTGGTTAATAATTGGAGGCGTAGCAAATAACTACGCCGGGTCTGGTCTAAAGCTGTACGTTTGAAGCCACTCACAATTTAAGGCACAGTGGAAATCCCTTGCGGCTTTCTCTCCCCATCCTCGTGGTTTGTACGCGTCTTCTTTCAAATACTTCTCTACAAGCTTCTCTAGCTGAGTCTTTTCTTCTGCTGTCATAATATATTCTGTTTTGGTTAATAGCAGGCAGCACATTATCGTACTGCCCAGTTCTGGCTAGAGATTGTACACCGGACTTTCTGAAGCACACAGAATCGTAGGACCGGTGAGAATGGAGAATGCACAAGGGTCGAAACTCTCAATTTTCTTCATGCTCTCGATATGCTTCTGAATCTCTGCTCGTATGGATGACATATTCCATCTGCCGTCGATACGCATGACAGAATCCATGCCCACCATTTCCACGATACTGAAATCCTCTGTAAATCTCATGTTCACAAGGTCAAACTTGTTGATCTTGTGGTAAAATTGTACCCATTTGCTCATAATTCTACATTTTGGTTTATAGGAGAGGGAGATAAAACTCCCTCAATTTTCAGGCTGAGTACTTCTTGATGAAATCCGTGAGATCTGCTAACTCGGAATCAATTTCCTCACGGCTATCTAAGCAGGACAGATTTAGATAAAGGGCATCATCGGCGGAAACATTTGTATACACGGAAATATATTCTCCTTTTTTGCCCACGCTTATCTCGAAGATCAGCTTCTCGTTACCAAACAAGTCACGCTGCATCTCCTGTAAGCGTGGTAAAACCTTACTGCGCAGATAATCTCTGCACTCTTCCCACTTGGGATTTTCTAACTTCTTCATAATCTAAAATATTGGTGAATAGTATGCGTGACAACCGCCACGCACATTTCAGCTCATGCACAATACTGCAATCTCGGAGAAACTCTTTGAGATAGCCTCCTTGCTACGGAAATCTCTGTAGCCCTTAGTATTGTTGCTATGCCACTGGCGTGCAGCAATCTTGATCTTCTCAATCTCATGCATAAGCGCACGCTCAAAATTCTTCTGTGATTTCTTGTCTAACATAATTCTTCCGTTTAAATGGTTTTACATAGTATGCCCAGGAAAATGCCTGAGCACATTTTTGGCTACAATAAATCCAAGCAGATGATAACGACCAGTTTGTCACAGTCTTTTGTAGGTAATACCATTATATTCTCATCTGTAAGCTTGTCTTTTATCCACGCGCCTACATACGGCATGTTGCTATATTCTGTATCATCTATCCATAGAGCACAATATGCTCCAGGCTGCAATACACGACGGAGTATATCCTCACATCCATACCATTTGTCTGGATGGACAGGACAAACAAATACGTCTACATTGAAATGCTCGTTATCTACTCCATCTCTATAAATACCCATCATCAGGTCAATGACCTGCACCTTGCTAATTGCTTTCATATCTATAATAATTTTGTTAATAGAAGAGAGGAGCGGAAACTCCTCTCAGATTTAGCTCATAATTCTGAAAAATTGGTAAATACGAGGGGCAGTGTTTTTTCGTTCCATATTGGGTATGTGGCGCCATCACCACGCTAGATTAATTACTTCTTAATACCTGTGTACATTATCGTACTCTCGGTGTGCTGATTGTTGCCAAGCTCAGAAATCTCATTCGCCTGGCTGATAACTGTCTTTCTCAGCATCACGTTTGCTCTGTGACAATTATACAGAGTAATTGATACTGCAAACAATGCAAAGCACACTACGACAAATAATGCCACGAAAATTTTCTGTTTCATAATTCTGTAATTTAATTGGTTATATTATCGTACTGCCCAAATTGAATGAGCAGTTTTTAGGCTGAATGTTTCCAAGCACAATTTTCGTACTTTCTAGATTTACGAAACTCCAGGCAGTATGAAATTCTCCAAGCGGAGTGTAGATCTCCACAGCTCACGGAAATACCACTTGCCCTTTTTCGTACTGCTCCAAATATGCACAAGCAGAATTCCGTAAAGAATTCCAAGCACATTCAGGAGAATTATCGTACTTGCCAAGCACAAGAATGCCGGCACACTCTGAATAAATCCAAGCACAATTATCGTACTTGAATAAATAATCTGTCTTGTTTTCATAATTCTATTTTTATTGGTAATTGTTCCGTAGCCACACACGACAATTATCGTACTGGCTACAGATTTTTAGGCTCACGCCACGCAGAATAATGTAAGCACACCATTCTGCAAAGACCCGAATTCTACGTGACTTAAAATCTCCTGAGCATCTGCAATGATACTCTCTACCTCTTTCATATCGAGGCATTTAATTCTCATCGTACTCATAATTCTGTAATTTTGGTTATTGTTCCCTACAAATGTAGGGAGATTTTAGGCTACTGAATTCCGGCAGACCAAGCGAATCTTTCTTCTTCATCATTCAGTCTGTAGATACTGGAAAGCATACCAAACAGGCGAGGACTGCTGTTAACGAGTTCATCGTAGGCATCCTCTGCACTCTGGTCTGTTACATTAATACGTACAAGCGTCTTTCCTATCTTCTTCAAAATCTGTTCTTTCATAATTCTAATTTTATTAAAATGGTTCATAATTGTAGAGCGGAGATTTCTCCCCGCCCCGTTAGCCAGGATGTGCATCTTTGCACCACGTTTTATCTTTATCGTATTAACTACGTGGCTCACACCCTACAGTTATTATGGACTGCATCCAGTCAGTTTCTCTCGCTGCAAACTATTACGTTACCTGTGCCAACTGACAACACATTTCAGATAGCTCTCTTTTTTCGGATATACCTCACGTGGAATATAGCTACATTATCCACGGTGATTTCACGGATAACCACTCCGCACGGCTCACAACACCATATAGAATATGAATTATGATTTCTTTCTAGAACTCTCATCTCGCTAGATGATACAAATTCCCTAGCCGTCGTGCCGTCTCATCTCATTCGACGCTCACGCCAGGAATTTTTGCGTATCTCTCGGATGGATGTCTCTGAGTAACTCGTTACTCTCTCCCATCTCGGTGTGCCTCTCGCACTCTCGATTTACCGAGATACTTCTCTTGAATTTTGGCAATTAGTCCCCTGAGGGAGAATAAATTCTCTCTCTAAGGTTAAGCCCACACACCACGACAAGGTTTCCAAAATCGTGTGGGAAAAATAAGGATACGACGATCCGCTCCAAGTTGAAAAACCTGGAGTAAAATTTCCCACTGGCTACCTGCTAGATAGTCAGTGGGGAAAATGTAAGGGGTAAAAGATAGGTAGTTGTTAGCTACCTATCAAGTTTACTTACTTTTGCGCTTCTGCCAACTTTGCCTGTAATTCTGCAATTTGCTTCTGTAAATCGCTGATACTCTCTGTTTTCTTTCTAGCTACCTTTGCGCCGTCCGCAAATTTGTGGTGTAAATCTGACAACTTACTACCTAAACGCTGCAAACTATCTATAATGCTAGTTTGTTTATCTTTGCCGTTTGTATCAAACCAAGCAAAGAAATTTGGTAAATTGTGCGTGCGTGAAAACTCACTAACAGCGGTGCGCACACACTCTGTTTGTAGGTTGCAATACGCACTATCTGAAAGTACGTACTTTGTAGCGAGTTTGTTGTACTTTGCACGTGCGCTATCTAATTCTTTCTTAGCTGTTAATAACTCGCTATCTGTAGTTTCAGAAAGCAATTTCTTTCTGTAGCTATTGAGTACGTCCAAACTCTGTGATAGCACCGCACTTTTCTTGCACTCGCTTACATAACTAGCAACCTTTGTGCTTACGTGCTCGTAACCTTGAGCACCTTTTGAATCTTTGTCCATTATCTATTTGTTTAAATGGTTGCAAAGGAAAATCCCTTTGTACCTACATAACTGCAAAGGTAGTGCCAAACAACCAGTTTAAAAATAGCTTATTTATGCATTTAACATATTGTAAGTACCTTATAATAAGATAGTTATAAAGTTTGTAATAATTCCACCATTTGGCAGTATTTGTGAGTTTATGTTAATGTTATAATATTTTAACTCATCTGACAAAATGGCAAAATGTAACTACCTAATAATCAATACGTTATAAAGCGCATAGTGTCAGTATTTGTTAAATTTATAACCTTTTTAAGTTAACGAACATTAATCTTTACAAACGTGTAACTAGCTAATAATCAGATAGTTAGAACTGCCAAAGTGTCAGTTAATGATATATAATTTTAACTATATATGTAATACTATTTTATTATTTTAGTTAAAATACATTTAGTATGTTAAACACTGAATATTTATGCAAGAATAAATATGGTAAAGATTTATTGGGTCAACTAATTTGTAATAATCTTTTGTGTTCCACGGTGTATATTTATGCAAAATATGGAATTAAAATGCAGTGTAAGTGACTGATATTTAAGTGGTTACAAAAGTTAGTTTATAATATAAACCAACAATGTTAAAAAGTGCAAAAATGAGTGTTTCACGTTCGTTTATATAGTGTAAACTAACGTAATTTGTACGATATTTTTATTATAGACCACATACCCCCTTATATAGCTATAAATCAGCGCGGTAGTCACCTCATCTAAAAATTTTTTCTTCCGATTTTTCAATCTACTTGTAAGGTTTAATTACTTTTACTATAGAAAACATATTTGTGCATATTCATACACTCACCTATTTTTAACATTTGGCAACATTAACTTCCATATTGGTGAGCAAAACCATAAATGTATATCTATTATTCATTAAATGTACTACTATAATGTATATTTATATCCTTTATTTACTATGGTTATAGGATATATTCATTATATTTTCCGTATCTTTGTATTGTCGTATTATTATAGAGTCGACTTGTTGTAAGGGTGATCAGAGACGTGTATATCTTTCTGAAAGCCCCTGTTTATCGGGGGTAACCCTACACAATAACGGATAATTAATGTTATTATTGTGCATAAATGGAAAATGGTATAGCTATAGACACGTTGCATGCCCAGCTCCTGGAGCTTTCGAGGCGTGAAGAGTACGGTTTCGATATGCTGAGGGGTCAGGACTGGGGCAAGGCGAATTCGGAAAAGTACAACAAGATGAAGTCCTCCTTCATCAGGTCGATGAGGATGCTTGCGAAGAAGGCTCCGGTGAAGTACTACGGAGGTGCTTACTACATGTTTAACGGAAAGATATACGAGGCGGTTCCGAAGATAGTCCTGGAACAGGCCTACCAGCTGCTGCTCCTCGACCTGACAATGGCTCCGATGCTCGGAATCAGCACGGTGATGAACAAGTCGTTCATTGACGTGATAGAGTGCTATAATATCCTGAGACCGACCTTTGATATCGTCGCATTCGCCAACGGAGTGGTTGACTTCGGAAGCGGATTGCAGTATCCGAGGGTAATGCCATTCTCTCCCGAGTACCACGTCACGTACTATCATCCCTACGACTACAATCCGAAGGCGAGGTGTGACAGGTGGCTTAACTTCATTCACGAGGTTCTTCCTGACAGGACATCGAGGATGATCCTACAGATGTTCCTAGGACTGGGACTGATACAGAGAGGTACAGCGTACAATCCGTACGAGGGAAAGGAGTCGTCGAAGGTTGAACTCTGCCTTCTCCTTATAGGTACGGGAGCCAACGGAAAGAGTGTCATTTTCGACGTTGCCTGCAACATATTCGGAAAGGACAGGATAAGCAAGATGGACTACGCTGACCTCACTGCCGACGGAGACGAAGGAATGAGGGGAAGGTATCCTATCAGGAACGCCATCTTCAACTGGTCTTCCGATTCTGATCCGAAGAAGTTCGGAAAGAAGAACACCGGAATGTTCAAGAGACTCGTGAGCGGCGAGCCTGTCCCGATGAGAAAGCTCGGAAAGGATATCCTTGAGGGAAACTCAATCCCCTACCTCATCTTCAACCTCAACGAGCTTCCGTTCCCCGATGACGCATCGCTCGGATTCATCAGGCGCTTGCAGTACGTGAGCTTCGACGTGACAATATCCAAGGAGAGGCAGGACCCGGAGCTTGCCAGCAAGATCATTCGTGAGGAGCTGAGCGGAGTGTTCAACTGGATATTCCGTGGTGCGATGGAGTTGAGAAAGAGGAAGTACCGGTTCCCTGCGGCTGAGGGAAGCAGGAGACAGCTGCTCATCTCCCTTCTCGGAAGCAATCCTGTCTATGCCTGGATAAGGGCGTACGGAATGAGGTACAGCCCAGAGGCGAGGGGCGAGATTTCGGAGTGGCTCCTTGCGAAAGACCTTTATGAGAGGTTCGTGGAGTTCTGCAAGGCCAACGATGTCGAGGATAGGGAAATCCCTACCATCCAGAAGTTCGGAAGGGACATGAGCGAGAAATACCGGTTCTTCAAGAAGAGGTCGCAGGGCGGAATGACCTATCAGGTTTACGGCGCACAGATGATTGACCTGAAGCAGGAGCTTCTTATCAATGACGTGAAGAATAAATTGCGTGGTGAGGAGGATATCAAGCAGCCGGAGAGCTTCATTCAGCCTGATGATTAACGGTTATAAAACAGATTTCTATGATAGACAAGGAATATATCAAGGAGATTATCTCCCGTATCACGAAGAAGAAGGCTGACGGGAATATTGTTCCGGCCACCGCTTCAATGCAGGAGATTATGACTGCTGTCCGCGAGGATGCTCTGGAGTGCATGAGGACCATGTGTAACGATAGGGAGATTGCGGTGAACAGAACGTTGAACAGTGTTTCATTCAAATGCCTATGAGAAGACATCACAATCATAATAAAGTTCCGCCGTTCAAGCCGGACCCTGAGCATTGGACCAGGAAGGTTCATTCATGGAAGTCGAAGGTCGCATACGAGACTGAGGATGATGCTTGGGAGTTCCTGAATCAGAATCCGAGATTTAAGGAAAAAGACCCTGTAGTTTACAGGTGTTCTATATGTAACAAGTTTCATATTTCAATACATCATAAAAATAAAGAGAAATAGCTTATGAAACCGATTATAGTAATTGACCTTCCTTTGGGAATGGGCATTGATAGAGAAATAACAGAGCCTTACGGCTATGATTTATTCTACGGAGACGAAAATATCGAAGCTCAGTGGAAGAAACTGGAAGAACTTCGAGAAACTGGTGGTGTTATTATAGTTCAGCCAAGCCATAACAGCGCAATTCGCGAGATTCTTAACCCTTATATTAGCGGTAGTGGATTTATCAAAGAATGTGGTTTGCAAAATGTTCATACAAAAGAACATGGTGATTTTTGTATTATCCTTTTTCATAACCCATCAGACGTTATGGATCATAGAGCTTTTTGTTTGAATAGTAAAAAGAAATAGATTATGATTAAGAAAGAAGATATTAAGGTTGGGCTGCGATTTTACATCACACGAAA
>ERZ773202.706-NODE-706-length-28020-cov-8.629144_pt1 | contig 28020 bp, 24 predicted proteins | sample MGYA00580998_ERZ773202 | MGnify/ENA primary metagenome ERZ773202 (study PRJEB29015, sample SAMEA2737803) | human gut metagenome | biome: human gut; feature: human-associated habitat; material: faeces | place: China | collected 2012 ...
TCGAGATTGGCAAGGAGTACGGCTTGAACGACGTTTACGTACACTGCTTCATGGACGGCCGCGACACCGACCCGAAGTCGGGCAAGGGCTTCATTGAGCAGGTTCAGGAGTGCTGCGACAAGAACGGTGCACACATCGCAAGCATCGTAGGCCGCTTCTATGCAATGGACCGCGACAAGCGTTGGGAGCGCGTCAAGGAAGCTTACGACCTACTCGTTGAGGGCAAGGGCAAGCAGTCGGACGATATGGTGAAGGCAATGCAGGAGAGCTACGACGAGGGCGTAACCGACGAGTTCGTTCTTCCTATCTGCAACTCTACCGTGAACGGCAAGATCGAGGAAGGCGACGTTGTCATCTTCATCAACTACCGCAACGACCGCGCCAAGGAGCTCACCGAGGTGCTCACACAGAAGGAGCACGAGGAGGCTGGTATGCACACTATCAAGGGTCTGCAGTACTTCTGCATGACTCCGTACGACGCATCGTTCACCGGTGTTAACATCCTCTTCCCGAAGGAGAACGTAACAAACACTCTCGGCGAGTATCTCTCTGCTCAGGGCAAGCGTCAGCTTCACACTGCAGAGACAGAGAAGTATGCTCACGTAACATTCTTCTTCAACGGTGGTCGCGAGACTCCGTACGAGGGCGAGGACCGCATCCTTGTTCCGTCGCCGAAGGTTGCTACATACGACCTCAAGCCGGAGATGAGCGCATACGAGGTGAAGGACAAGCTGGTTGGCGCTATCAACACTCAGGAGTACGACTTCATCGTTGTTAACTTCGCTAACGGCGACATGGTAGGTCACACTGGTATCTACAACGCTATCGCTAAGGCTGTACACGCTATCGACAACTGCGTTAAGGACGTAGTAGAGACTGCTAAGGCTAACGACTACGAGGTTATCATCATCGCTGACCACGGTAACGCTGACAACGCTATCAACGAGGACGAGACACCGAACACTGCTCACTCGCTCAACCCGGTTCCGTTCATCTACGTAACCAACAACAACTCGGCTACCGTTAAGGACGGACGCCTCGCTGACGTGGCTCCTTCTATCCTCCACATCATGGGCTTAGAGCAGCCAGAGGAGATGACTGGCGAGAACCTTATCTGCGACTAAGCAGTAAATAGTTGAGAATTGAAAGTTGAAAGTTGAATCATAACTTACGACTAACGAATAAAGCAAAACGCGCGCAACCATTCAGTTGCGCGCGTTTTTTGTTATTATGTAACTTAGGAGGATGCGTGGTTATAGTAAGAGCGTGGTTATAACAAGAGCGTAGTTATAGCAGGATGCGTGGTTATGGCAGGATGCCATAACCTCCTATGCGTGTAGCATCAGAACTTCTTTCCAAATACGATACTTATGAATGTCTTTGCGAGCACGGTAAAGTCGAACCAAAGCGACTGGTGCTCAAGATAATAAAGGTCGAGTTCGAGGCGGCGCAACATCTTCTCAATGGTGTCGGTGTAGCCGTTGTAGAGCGTTGCGTAGGAGGTGACGCCTGGGCGGATAGCGTAGAGCTGCTCATAGCGTGGGTCGCGCTCCATAATCTGGTCGATGTAGAATTTGCGTTCGGGACGATAACCGATGAACGCCATATCGCCACGAACTACATTCCACAACTGCGGCAGTTCATCGAGATGATGGGCACGCAAGAAGCGACCCACACGCGTGAGGCGCGGGTCGTTCAAAGCTCCTTCGAGCAACAACTGCGGTCCGTCTTTCTCGGCGTCGCGCGTCATGCTGCGGAACTTATATATGTAGAATGGCTTGCCGTGCAACCCAATGCGCTCCTGCCGATATATCGTTGGCGCACCGTCTTCGAGCCAAATGGCAACGATGCAAATCAAAAATAACGGCGCAAAGACAACGAGGCACACAGCAGCTATTATGAAGTCGAGAACTCTTTTCATCTGTTATGTCTACGTATGCGATAGTCCGAAAAACCATGAAAACGTTTTCATGTGCATCATATTATATAGTATGATATTACGAATGTGCCGGACATCTTTGCAAAGGTACTCCTAAAATTGCAGAATAGAGAATTATATGCAGAGTATTTCACGTTGTGAAACACTTGTTAACTATTCGGGTTAATGCGAAGGAGAGAAAGGAATAGAAAAAGGGCATATAATAAAGGCTACGGCAAGAATGCCGTAGCCTCCTATGTGGGTGTGCGTGATGCGGGCAGGAATGCCCGCACCTCCTATTGATTAGAGCTGTGCAAGCTCCACCACCTTATCTACGGCTGCAGAGAGTCCGTCGACGTTCTTGCCGCCAGCCTGAGCGAAGTGAGGCTGACCGCCGCCACCGCCCTGGATGAGCTTGGCAGCCTCGCGAACCATCTGACCTGCGTTGAGCGAATGGTCCTTCACGAGGTCGTCGCTCATGCAGACGTTGAGCATCGGCTTCTCGTGAGCTACCGAGCCTACAACAGCGAGCAGGTTAGACGGAACAGCCTGACGCAGCTTGAACATGAGGTCCTTGGCAGCAGCCGGCTCCAGCGGGAGGACAGCTGTGATGACCTTCACGCCGTTCACCTCGCGTGCCTTAGCGATAAGGTCGTTCTTTGTGCGCTCTACGGCAGCAGCCTGGAACTGCTCGATGTTCTTCTTCATAGCGTCGTGCTCCTCGATGTACTTGCCGATGACGCCCTGCAGGTCCTTTGCGTTGTTGAACAGACCGCGGATAGCCTTCAGCATGTCCTCGATGTCGTACATCAGCTCCTCACACTCCTTGCCGGTCTTTGCCTCGATACGGCGGATGCCGGCAGCTACGCTGCTCTCAGAGATGATCTTGAACATACCGATGCGACCTGTCGACTGTGCGTGGATACCGCCGCAGAACTCGCAGCTCGGACCGAAGCGCACTACGCGCACCTTGTCGCCGTACTTCTCGCCGAAGAGGGCGATAGCGCCGAGCTTCTTAGCCTCCTCGAACGGAGTGTCGCGGTGCTCGTCGAGCGGCAGATCCTGACGGATGAGGTCGTTGACGAGACGCTCTACCTTGCGCAGTTCCTCATCAGTCACCTTGGTGAAGTGAGAGAAGTCGAAGCGCAGCGTTGTGGGCGATACGAATGAGCCCTTCTGCTCTACGTGGTCGCCGAGCACCTGCTTCAGAGCGTAGTCGAGCAAGTGGGTAGCGGTGTGATTGGCAGCCGAGCCCTCGCGAGCGTCTACGTCTACGCAAGCCATGAAGTCGGCTTCCGGGTTCTTCGGCAGAGCCTTAACGATGTGTACCGACTGTCCGTTCTCGCGCTTTGTGTCGGTGATTGTAACGGTCTCGTCCTCGCTAACGAGCACGCCGGTATCGCCTACCTGACCGCCCATCTCGCCGTAGAACGGAGTGTTGTCGAGCACGAGTTCGAAGTATGTATTCTTCTTCTGTGTCACCTTGCGGTAGCGCAGGATGTGGCACTCGTATTCGGTGAAGTCGTAGCCTACGAACTGCTGTTCGCCTTCGCGCAGGATAACCCAGTCGGAGTTCTCAACAGCGGCAGCGTTGCGTGCGCGTTCCTTCTGCTTCTGCATCTCGGCGTCGAACTCGTCTGCGGCAACGGTGAATCCGTTCTCGCGGCAGATGAGCTCGGTGAGGTCGAGCGGGAAGCCGTATGTGTCGAACAGACGGAACGCCTGCACGCCGTCAAGCTCTGTCTTGCCCTGCTTCTTCAGTTCGTCCATAGCCGAGTTAAGCATGTTGATGCCCTTCTCGAGAGTGCGCAGGAACGAGTCTTCCTCCTCCTTGATAACGTGGATGATGAGGTCGTGCTGAGCCTTCAGCTCGGGGAACGCCTCGCCCATCTCGCGTGTGAGCACGGGGATGAGTTTGTAGAGGAAGCCCTCCTTCTGTCCGAGGAAGGTGTATGCGTAGCGTACTGCACGGCGCAGGATGCGACGGATTACGTAGCCTGCCTTAGCGTTAGAAGGCAGCTGACCGTCGGCGATAGAGAACGCTACGGCACGCAGGTGGTCGGCGCATACGCGCATAGCCACGTCGGTCTCCTCCTTCTCGCCGTATTTCATGCCGGTGATAGCTTCCTCTTCCTTGATGATAGGCTGGAAGACATCGGTGTCGTAGTTGGAGTGCTTGCCCTGCATGGCGCGTACGAGGCGCTCGAAGCCCATACCCGTATCGATAACGTGCATCGGCAGCGGAACGAGCGAGCCGTTAGCCTTGCGCTCGTACTGCATGAACACGATGTTCCAGATCTCGATAACCTGCGGATCGTCCTTGTTCACGAGTTCGCGTCCGGGCACCTTAGCCTTCTCCTCTGGTGTACGCGAGTCGAGGTGAATCTCCGAGCACGGACCGCAAGGACCCGTATCGCCCATCTCCCAGAAGTTGTCGTGCTTGTTGCCGTTGATGATGTGGTCGGCGGGCACGTGCTTCGCCCAATATGATGCAGCCTCGTCGTCACGGGCGAGTCCTTCTTCCTCCGAACCCTCGAACACTGTCACGTAGAGATCGGCGGGGTTGAGTTTCAACACGTCTACGAGGTACTCCCAAGCGTAGTCGATGGCACCTTCCTTGAAGTAGTCGCCAAACGACCAGTTGCCGAGCATCTCGAACATGGTGTGGTGGTATGTGTCGTGACCTACTTCCTCGAGGTCGTTGTGCTTGCCGCTCACGCGAAGGCACTTCTGTGTGTCGGCACGGCGGCGCGGTTCGGGCTCGCGTGTGCCGAGGATGATGTCCTTCCACTGGTTCATACCAGCGTTTGTAAACATCAATGTTGGGTCATCCTTGATTACCATCGGCGCACTCGGCACGATGGTGTGTCCTTTCGACTCGAAGAACTTCTTGAACGAGTCGCGGATTTCGTTAGCTGTCATCATATTATATAATATTGTCGTTTTGTTTTTTAATTTCTTTCTAAAACGTTTGCAAAGGTACTTTGTTTTGGTTACTTTTGCAAATAAATTGCAAATAATATGGCATTGAATACCAATAAGAACGTGAAGTTGTACTACTCTATTAAGGAGGTGGCTGCTATGTTCGACATACGAGAGAGCACGCTGCGTTTTTGGGAGACGGAGTTTCCGCATCTGAAGCCCAAGACCGTGGGACAGAACGTGCGCCAGTACACGGAGAAGGACATCGAGCAAATTCGCGTGATACACAACCTTGTGAAGGTGCGCGGCTTCAAGCTATCGGCAGCACGCAAGATGCTCAACAAGAATCGCACGGGCGTGGACAAGAGTTCGGATATTCTTGCTACACTAATCAGCGTGCGCGACGAGCTGAAGGAGCTGAAGAAGCAACTCGACAGCATGGTTTAAGTCGTGTAAAACGTGATGTTTCGGAACGTAAAACTACTACAACTATTAGCGGACAGCGTTCGAAATCCAATCGGATGGCGTTCGAAATCTGATCGGGTGGCGGACGCAATCTGACCGGGCGGCGTTCGGTGCACGATGACAATCGCTGAACTTTCGCCCCGCACAACCAAGCCATTTACCCCACACAACCAAGCCATTTACACTGAATTTATAAACTAAATCTACAATAAAACAATGAGAAAATTCTTCCTATTGTCTGCCGCTACGCTCCTCTCTGCCGTAGTTTCAGCGCAGACCGTAGCACGTATGGACGACCTGAAACCTGAACAGAAGTCGATGGCTGTAAGCCTCAAGCTCACAGGCGAACTGTCAACGACGGGCAACAGCGACTACCGCCAGTTGCGCGACCTCTGTTTCCAGATGCGCTCCGTAGACCTCAGCGAGGCACAAAGCACCGCAATCCCTAACAACGCATTCCACTCGCGCCACCAACTCGAACAGATTACGCTGCCAACAGCAGCGAAGTCAATCGGCTCGCAGGCGTTCTTCGCGTGCGACAAGCTGGGCAAGATAATCATTCCGGCTGGCGTTGAGAGCATCGGTGCAGCAGCGTTCTCGGGTTGTACTGCGTTGGAGGAAATCATCATAAAGGGCAATCCACAGATTGGAGAGTACGCTTTCGCACGACTCGCGGGGCTGAAGACCGTGCGCGTCGACTCGAAGGTGCCACCAAAGGCTGACGCTACGGCGTTCTACGGACTCAACCGCAAGAACGTGAAGCTCATCGTGCCCACAGGCAGCGAGAAACTCTACCGCAAGGCAACGGGATGGAGCCTCTTCTTCAGCGACACTAAGGAGCCGTATCAGGTGAGCAAGCCGGAGGACTGCCTCGTGCCGTTCCCCGTAGAACTGCAACTGCAGAAAGGTGGCAGTTTGAAGGTGAAGACCGCCTGGAACATCATAGCTGCCGACGGACTCTCGAACGAGGCTGCACAGGCTCGACGCGTGCTCACAGAGCGCATCGGCAACATCGTGAATAGTCGTCAACGTGGCACACAGATTACGCTGGCACTCGACAACTCGCTCAGCGACGACGAGGCGTACACGCTCGCTATCAACGCGAAGGGCGTGACGGCGAAGGGCAAGACAGCACGTGGTGTGTTCTACGCGCTTATGACGCTCGACCAACTGCTGCGCGGCAATGGCTCTACAGAGTGTGCCGACGCTATCCCTGCGCTGTTCATCAGCGACAAACCGCGCACGCATGTTCGCGAACTGATGGTTGACCCTGCTCGTACGTTTATCCCGTTCGAGGATCTGAAGGCTTTTGTGCCCGAGATGGCACGCTACAAACTCAACGCCATGCACCTCCATTTGGTTGACGACCAGGCGTGGCGCATCGAGATAAAGAAATACCCACAGCTCACAACGCAGGCTTCGTCACGTTGGGGTCAGGACGACATACAGATGCCGTACAAGGGATACTACACACAGGAGCAGATGCGCGAACTCGTGAAGCTGGGTGCTGAGTATCACGTAGACATCGTGCCGGAGATTGAGATGCCTGGACACGAGGTGGCTGCTATCAGCGTGTTCCCCGAACTCACATGCCACCAGCGTCAGGTGCCGATACGCACCACTTGCGGCGTGTCTAACGAACTGCTCTGCCCAGGCAACGACTTCACATACGAATTCCTTGGCAATGTGTTCAAGGAGATTGTGGACATATTCCCGTCAAAGTACATACACCTCGGTGGCGACGAGGCTGGCAACCCGGCACTCGACTGCTGGACCGACTGCCCGAAGTGCCAGGCACTGAAGCAGAAGCTCGGCATCAAGACCACCGACCGCTCTGAGAACTGGCGTCTGCAGGGCTACTTGTTCGACCGCATGATTGAACTGCTGCGCGACAAGTACGGCAAGACACCAATGTTCTGGTACGAATCCGACTTCAAGGAAATTCAGCCTGGTTGCGTAACCTTCGCTTGGCGCAGCGGACAGACGCAGGAGGCACTCGACGCTGCCGTGCGCAACAACGCACGCATCATGCTCTGCCCTGGCGAGCACTGCTACTTCGACTACCCAATGTCGAAGGGCGACATGCCGGAGGTGAACTGGGGTATGCCTGCAACAACCTTGCAGGATGCCTACTCGCTCGACCCGGCGTGGGGTATGGACGAGAAGTTTGAGCAGAACAACCTCTTCGGTGTGGCTGGCACACTCTGGAGCGAGTGCATCCCGACCGTTGAGCGCATCTACTACCAGGCTTACCCACGCGCCATAGCTCTCGCCGAAGCCGGCTGGACAAAGCAGCAGAACCGCTCATGGGAGGGCTTCCTCACTCGTCTGAAGCCAACAATGAAGGACATGATGCGCCGTGGCATCACATGCTCGCTCGAAGTGAACGGCGAGAAGTAGGTCACGAAAGTACACTTTGAATGCCTTCTCTGGCAAAAACGCATAAAAAAATCCGCAATGCTAATCAACAAGCATTGCGGATTTTATATTTATAATATCTGTAACACCTCTTTGAGGTCTTCAATCTTCTTTAGCTCATCCATGATGACGCTAACCTCGCTGCGATCGTGAACGCGAATCTCAATGGTGCCGTCGAAGATGCCCTCCTCGCTCGAGATGGTAATGCGGTGCATATTGACATCGAGTTTGTCAGATATGACCTCCGATATCTCGCGCAGCATACCCTTGCGGTCGATGCCACGCAACTCGATTGTAGCATCGAAGAACATCACCTTATGCATATCCCACTTCGCATCAAGGATGCGGTTGCCAAAGCTTGCCTTCAACTTTGAAGCCACGCTGCAGTCGCGACGGTGAATTTCTATGCGGTTCTTGTTATCGATATATCCCATGATGTCATCGCCCGGTATGGCGTGGCAGCATGTTGGGAAGATGTATTGCGATATATTCTCCTCATTAATAACGACAGGCTTCTTCTTATTAAAGCCCTCGCCAACAACAAACAGTTTGGGCTTCTTACCCTCCCTATTATCGCCCTTCTTGAGAAACGGCACGAACTTGCGCCAACCGCCATTTTGATCGGTTTTACGTTCACGCAGTTCGTCTAAATCCTTATCACCGAGCAAGACAGAACGTTTACCGAGCATCAAGAAGAGGTCCTCATGCTTCTTCGCCTCGTGCAGATCGCAGAGTTTATTGAGCACGGGGGTAGTCATCTCAAGCTCGTTCTTGCGCAACCACTCATCAAGTATCTGTTCGCCACGTTTCTGCAACTCGCGATTGTCGCGACGCAGTATCGCCATAATCTTCTGCTTCGCCTTCGCCGTAAACACGAAGTTTATCCACGACGCCTGCACATGCTGCGACTTAGAGGAGAGTATCTCCACCTGATCGCCGCTCTGCAGCTTGTGGCTCAGCGGCACGAGTTTGTGGTTCACCTTTGCGCCGATGCAGTGCGAACCGAGGAAGGTGTGTATCTGAAAAGCGAAGTCGAGAGCCGTACACTGCGCAGGCATTGTCTTTATTTCGCCCTTCGGTGTGAACACGAATATCTCGCTTGCAAAGAGGTTAAGCTTGATGGTATCGAGGAAATCCATTGCGTCGGGTTGTGGGTCGTCGAGGATTTCCTTGATAGTAGAGAGCCAGTTGTTGAGTTCCGAATCGTCATCGACCGTCTCTACGCTCGACTCCAGTCCCTGCTCCTTATACTTCCAGTGGGCAGCGAAGCCCTGCTCTGCCACCTCGTCCATGTGGTCAGAACGTATCTGCACCTCTATCCATTTACCCTGCTTCGACATGAGCGTCACGTGCAGAGCCTGATAGCCGTTTGCCTTCGGGTGGTTCACCCAGTCGCGCAAACGGTCGGGGTGCGACTTATATATCTGACTGATTGCGACGTATATCTTGAAGCACTCGTTGATTTCCTCCGAGCGTTCCTTCGGCGTATAAATTATACGTACAGCAAGAATATCGTAGATTTCGTCGAAGGTGACGTGCTTGTTCTGCATCTTATTCCAAATAGAATAAGGACTCTTCACACGCGCCTTCAAATCATACTTGATGCCCATCTTGTCGAGGGCAGCACGTATCGGAGCGGTAAAGTTCTCAAAGAGCACATCGCGCTGCGCTTGCGTATCTGCAAGTTTTCCTTTTATATAATCGTATTCCTCCGGATGTTCGTAGCGGAACGAGAGGTCTTCAAGTTCGGTCTTTATCTTGTTCAAACCTAAGCGGTTGGCAAGCGGAGCATAGATGTAAAGCGTTTCGCCTGCAATCTTATACTGCTTATTGGCAGGCTGCGATTGTAGCGTGCGCATATTGTGCAGACGATCGCATATCTTGATAAGGATGACACGTATGTCGTCACTCATCGTGAGCAGCAACTTCTTGAAGTTCTCTGCCTGCGCCGATGCCTTGTCGCCGAAGATGCCGCCCGAAATCTTTGTCAGTCCGTCTACAATCTGCGCTATCTTCTCGCCAAAGATGTTCGAGATATCCTCTACGGTATAGTCGGTGTCCTCCACTACATCGTGCAAGAGTGCGGCGCAGATACTTGTAGAGCCGAGTCCCATCTCCTCTACAGCGATGCGAGCCACGGCGATAGGGTGCATAATATATGGTTCGCCCGACAACCGGCGCACACCTTTGTGCGCCTGTCGTGCGAAGTTGAACGCCTTTGTTATTATGTCTACCTTCTTTCGGTGACGCGATGCCACGTATATATCAAGTACTTCCTTGAAGGCTTGTTCAATCATTTGGTCATCAGCAAGCTCACGCTGCTTGTCTTTCAGATTTTGGTCGTCCATGATTTAGGTCTCCTATATATTAATAAGGTATATATATATATGTATGCAGCAGTAGGAAGACTTCCGCATCATTACTACTTGACGCGGAGCTTCTTGCCTGCACGGATATTAGTACCGCTGATATTATTCAGTCGCTTCAGTTTGCTCACTGTTGTTCCACTACGACGTGCGATTTCAGAGAGTGTATCGCCTTGGCGTATAGTCACGCTCCTACGACGGCCATTCGAGCCTCTACGTGTTCTCGATTTGCTGTGTCTACCTCTGCCTTTAGAGCGGTACGACACGGTTGGGGTCTCTGTGTTCACAGCCACCTCAAGTCGTTTTGTGAGCAGTTCGTCAGGGCGATAGGCGTAGATAGAGTCTTCGTTATCGATGAAGTTGCCCACCATAGCCACGGGCAGACGCAGTGCTGACGGTTTCGTTCTGCCGTTAACCACATTGCGACGATACTGCGGGTTGAGCTGCTTCACCTGGTCGACATCCATACCAAGCACCTTAGCCACCTGCTCGAAGTGTACATCGCGGTTGACTACCACGGTGTCGGTCTTCACGGGCAAGTCGGCACGCATCGGACAGATGTTGTGCTCGCAGTAGTAGTTCATAATATAGTTGGCGGCGATGAACGCCGGAACATAGCCACGGGTCTCCTTCGGCAGATAGGGATAGATGCGCCAATAGTCCTTCTCGCCGTTTGAGCGATGGATGGCTCGGTTAATGGCTTCTGGTCCGCAGTTGTAGGCTGCTATGACAAGGTTCCAATCGCCGAATATCTTATAGAGGTCGCGCAGGTAGTGGGCTGCGGCGTACGATGCACGCACGGGGTCGCGACGCTCGTCGACAAGCGAGTTCACCTCCAAGCCATACTTCTTGCCAGTAGTAATCATAAACTGCCACAGACCAGTGGCACCGACGCGCGAAACGGCGTTCGGGTTGAGTGCCGACTCTATCACTGGCAGATATTTCAGTTCGAGCGGCAAGCCGTAAGACTCGAGTGCCTCCTCGAATATAGGCATATAGAAGTTCTGTGCGCCGAGCATAACGCTCACCGAGCGGCGCAAACGTCCGCTGTAACGGTCTATGAACTTCTGTACGACATCATTGTACGGCATCTCAATGATTGTCGGCATACGGCTCAGACGTTCTTTATACACCTCCGCACTGTACACGGGGTTCACATCGGGCATGTTGCAGTCGAAGTTAACATGCAGATAGGTCTTGCTATTGTAGTTGTTGAGCAGACTATCATAATCGTTGGTAAGTGCCTCGGGCAGGTCGATAACCTCCTGCTTACCATGAGCATCGGTTATAACGATTTCGTCGTCATTATTCTCGCTCTGCGCGAGAGCCTGACTGGTAAAGCCGAAAAATGCTGCGGCTATAAGTATCAGTGATTTATTCATATTCGTTTGTTTGTCTTTAGAAATTCAGGCTACAACTCAATCCCAAGCTATTAGCCTTGAACGGATTTCTTTCGCGGTCGTTGTTGAGTATCGTAGGCTCCACCCTCAAGCTCAAGTCTTTCGAGATATCGAACTCGGAGAGCGATGCGTCGACGTAGGCATCGATGATGGAGAGTGCGTAGACTCCCACCAAGCAGAAGAAGCTCAGGTCGCGCCAACGACGAAACTTGTCCTTACGCTTCTTGAAGAGTTGCTGATAGCGTTGTATGTTTGTCTCGTCAATCTTCGCCCCGAGGTGCAAGAACTGATTATAGCTCTGCGTGTTCGGGTCGTCGTCCATCAAGTCGAGATACGCTTGCGAATAGTCGGAATACATCTGGTTGTTCCAACGCATGGCATAGGCGCAACCAACGAATCCGCCATACACGATCGGCAGTTTCCAATACTTGCGGTTGTATATCTGTCCGGCACCAGGTAGGACAATAGCGAGCCACATTGCACGCTTCGGGTTGGGTCGCCACGTGCTCCAGTCGCGCTTAGGCTTACCTATGATGGTGTCGCTGGCTACGAAGATGCTATCGGCTTTTATAGACGTGAACTGAACATCCATACTATCAGCTACGACCTGCTCTTGCGCCTTTGCTGTTGTACCGAACAGCAGCAGAAACGCAGTAAGTGTCAATGTTTGTAATATATATGTAATGTCCTTTTTCACTGTTCTTCTTTATGATTTGTTTATCTACAAGTAACGCACAGAACGTTTACTTCATCTTATCGAACACAGCCATGATATGCTCCAACTCCTCTTCGTTGGCGAAAGGAATGGTTATCTTTCCCTTGCCTTTCGGCGAGCATGTCATCTGCACTTTCGTTTGCAAGAATTCGGAGAGGTGGGTGCGCAGCGCGTTGTACTCCTCTGGAAGCTTCGACTTTGCCACAATCTTCTTCGAGCCACTGTTCACGTCCTCTCCATTCTTCAGCATCTGTGCCATCTCCTCCACCTTGCGTACGGAGTAGCCGTTCTTGAGCACTTCGTTGAAGAGCTTTATCTGCAACGATGGCGAATCGATTGCCAAGATGGCACGAGCATGTCCCATGTCTATCTCTTTCTTCTGCAGGGCTATCTGCACCTGAGCCGGCAGACGGAGCAGACGCAGATAGTTGGTAATGGCTGTGCGGCTCTTTCCTACACGCTCCGACACCTTCTCTTGCGTCATTCCGTCGGCATCGAGCAGATGTTCGTAGGCGAGTGCTATCTCTATGGCATTGAGGTCTTCGCGTTGTATATTCTCAACGAGAGCCATCTCCATAACGTTCTCGTCGGCGATGGTGCGTATGTAAGCCGGAATCGCTGTGAGTCCTGCCATCTGCGAAGCACGCCAACGACGCTCGCCGGCGATAATCTGAAAGCGGTCGTCAGACACCTGACGCAGCGTGATAGGCTGAATAATACCTATCTCACTGATGCTGTTAGCCAACTCCTGCAGTGCTTCAGGGTCGAAGTCGCGGCGGGGCTGATTGGGGTTTGCTTCTATCTGGCTGAGCGGAATTTCATTGATTGTGGACGTACCTTGCGTGCGCACACCACCGATGTCGATAAGAGCGTCGAGTCCGCGTCCGCCTTCTATCTCGTCGAGTCCGCGTCCCAATACGCTTCTATTGTATTTCTTGTGTACTGCCATCGTCTTGTTTGTTTACTCTTTTTTCGTTTTTGTTGATTATTTCCTTGGCGAGTGCCAAGTGGTTCTTCGACCCTGCCGAGTCGGCATCGTAAAGTATTACGGGGAGTCCATGGCTCGGACTCTCGCTGAGCTTCACGTTGCGTTGTATGACAGTCTTGAACACAAGTTCTTGGAAGTGTCGCTTCACCTCGTCGTATATCTGATTGGCGAGGCGCAGACGACTATCGTACATGGTGAGCAGGAAGCCTTCTATCTCCAACGTCGGATTGAGCTTGCTCTTTATAATCTTAATGGTGTTGAGGAGCTTTGTAATGCCTTCGAGTGCGAAGTACTCGCACTGCACGGGAATAATGACCGAGTCGGCTGCGGTGAGGGCATTCACGGTGATGAGTCCGAGCGACGGACTGCAGTCGATAAGTATATAGTCGTAGTCGTCGCGTATCTGATCGAGCATATTCTTGATAACGCGCTCGCGGTTCTTCAGGTTGAGCATCTCTATCTCAGCTCCAACGAGGTCAATATGGCTGGGAATGACGTCGAGCCCGTTGATGTCGGTGGTGTAGACAGCGTCGTGTACGTCAGCATGATCGATGATGCACTCGTAGAGCGAGCAGTCAATCTCCTTGATGTCCACACCAAGTCCGCTCGACGCATTTGCCTGCGGGTCTGCGTCCACCACGAGCACCGTCTTCTCGAATGTAGCGAGCGATGCTGCCAAGTTTATTGTTGTTGTTGTCTTGCCTACGCCACCTTTTTGGTTGGCCAATGCTATTATCTTTCCCATTTGAAGTCAAAATTATTCGGCAAAGGTACATATTTTATATGAGAATAGGCTCGTTTAAACCTTTTTTCGTACTTTTGCATAAGAAATAAAACCAAAATTATGAATACGAAAAAGCCATTGATACTGATTTCTAACGACGACGCTATCATGCCAAGGGTATAAACTCGCTCATTGACATGCTGCGCGACATTGCCGACATCATCGTATGCGCTCCCGAATCGGCTCGCTCGGGCTTCGCCACGGCGTTCTCTGCCACAGTTCCGCTACGCCTCAAGCTGCGCCGCGACGAGGTGGGTATGCAGATGTGGTCGTGCAACGGCACACCGGTCGACTGCGTGAAGATTGCGCTGCAGGAGCTATTCGCCGACCGCCTACCCGACATGATTTTGGGCGGCATCAACCACGGCGACAACGCTTCGGTAAATGTTCACTATAGTGGCACAATGGGCGTGACGCTTGAGGGTTGCATGAAGTACATCCCGTCTATCGGTTTCTCGCTCTGCGATTTCTCTTCGGATGCCGACTTCGAGCCGCTGCGCCCGTATGTGCGTCAGATTGTGCAAAAGGTGCTCAGCGAGGGTCTGCCTAAGGGCGTGTGCCTGAACGTAAACTTCCCGAAACTCACTGAGTTTAAGGGCATAAAAGTATGTCGCATGGCTATGGGCACATGGTACAACGAATGCGTAAAACAGCGCCATCCGCACGGCTACGACTACTATTGGATGACTGGCTCCTACCGCAACGACGAGCCGGAGCAGGAGGACACCGACAACTGGGCGCTCACACATGGCTACATATCCATCACACCGACACGCATCGATGTTACGGATTATAACCTGCTGCGCAACTGGCAAAACAAGTTTTGAGAAAAGTAAAAAGGTAAAAAAGTTAAAGGGTAAAAAAGCCCTTCCAATCATTGGCTTAGGAAGGCCTAAAGAGGCTTAGTTCGGCTTAAACGCACCCTTAAAAAACAATGAAATACTACTTAATCGTTGGCGAGGCATCGGGCGACCTCCACGCCTCGCATCTTATGAAAGCTCTGCTCAAGGAAGACCCCACAGCGGAGTTCCGTTTCTTCGGTGGCGACCTGATGTCGGCTGTCGGAGGCACACGTGTGCGCCACTACCGCGATTTGGCGTATATGGGCATCATCGCCGTACTGCTCCACTTGCGCACCATCCTGCGCAACATGGCGTTCTGCAAGCGCGACATCGTGGAGTGGCAGCCCGACGTAGTGATACTTGTTGACTATCCGGGCTTCAACCTGAAGATTGCAAAGTTCGTACACAACAACACGCACATTCCCGTTTATTATTACATCTCACCGAAGATATGGGCATGGAAGGAGTATCGCATCAAGGAGATAAAGCGCAACATCAATGAGCTTTACTCGATACTGCCGTTCGAGGTGCCGTTCTTCGAACAGAAGCACCACTACCCCATCCATTACGTGGGCAACCCTACTGCGGAGGAGGTAAGACAGTTCCAGGCTACATACAACGTAGACGATGCCACTTTCCGCCGTCAGCATGGACTCGATGCGCGTCCTATCATAGCGTTGCTCGCCGGCAGTAGAAAGCAGGAGATAGCGGGCACACTGCCACAGATGATCGCTGCTGCGCAGCGCTTCGATGGTTATCAGCTTGTGCTCGCTGCCGCACCGGGCATCGCCCCTGAGTTCTACAACCAGTTCGTCGGCTGCAGCGACGTGCGCATAGTGCGTGGTGAAACCTACGCTCTGCTCTCTCATGCTCACACGGCACTCGTCACGAGTGGCACGGCTACGCTTGAGACGGCACTCTTCCGCGTTCCGCAGGTGGTGTGCTACAACACCGCGCTGCCCAAACTTGTGGGACTGCTGCGTCCGTTGGTGCTGAAGGTGAAATACGTGTCGCTTGTCAACCTCATCGCCGACCGCGAGGTGGTGCCCGAATTAGTGGCTAACACGTTCTCAGAAGCTAACGTAGCCGAGCAACTCACACGCCTGCTTCCCGACGGCGAGCCACGCCAGCAGATGCTTACCGGCTACGAAGAGGTATGGCAGAAGATTGGTACTGACAGTCCGTCGGAGCGCACAGCGAAGGAAATGGTTTTAAAAGTAAAAAGGTAAAAAAGTAAAAAAGTAAAAAGACTCTTACATATACTTCTTTACGAACTCCAGCACTCTGTGCGTGTACTCCTCTTTATAGTCGCCATACGCATCGGCGTGCTTGCTGCCGTGTGCGATCCAGAGTGCCTTAGGCTGCGGTTTCGCCTCGTAGAGCGGATACACCATCCAGGTGGGCACAAACGTATCGTTGTCGCCGTGTATGAAGAGCATCGGCTTCTGACATTTCGCCACCTGCTTCAGTGGCGATGCCTCATTGAAGTTCCAGCCGTACTTTGCCTGCACAAGCCACGAGGCAGTGTACATCAGCGGGAAGTCGGGCAGCGAGAAGCGGGCAGATATTTCGTTCGAGAACTCGTCCCACACGCTCGTATATCCACAGTCCTCCACAAAACACTTCACATACTGCGGTGTCTGTTCGCCACTGACGCACATCGTTGTAGCGGCACCCATCGAGATGCCGTGCACCACAAGGCGCATCGAGTCGGCTTCGGTGCGGAACAGTTCGGGGGCCAGGCTTATCCAGTGCAGCACGTCGAGGCGATCCTTCCACCCCATCTGTATTGCGTCGCCGTCGCTCTGTCCGTGCGCATAGAGGTCGGGCAGCAGCACGTTAGCCCCAAGCTCACGATTGTAGATGCGTGCGATGGGCAACATACGTGTGGCGTTATCACAATAGCCATGCACAAGCACGGCGGTGCGCCCCTTCGCACGTGGCGAACGAACAAACAAAGCATGGGCACGCTTACCCGTTGTGGGCATCACAACGAACGTATCGCGCAGTGCGCCCACGGCTTGCAAGCTGTCTACCCACGACTTCAGTTCGGGGAAACGCTTCTCTATCTGTGCCAAATCGGAGTTGCGCTCGCGTTCAGCACTCACAAGGGCATAGTCGACAAGGTAGAACGAAGCTGCGGTGACGATGCCTAACAACAGTACAAGACTCGCACCGAGGCTTATCAATAGTTTTTTATGTTTCATACTGTTAAGAGTCTATAAATACTACTTCAGATACGGTTTCAGCACCTCAACCCACTTCAGGTATCCCTTGCCGAGCAGGTGCAGGCCGTCGTTGGTGTACTCAGGGTTCATCACGTCGGTAGAAGGCGTTACGAGCGACTTGTACACGTCGATGTATGTAACGCCGTGGCGTGCGGCAACAGCCTTTATCTTTGCGTTGAGCGCAGGAATATTCTTCTTACGGTCCATATGACCATAAAACTTGTTGAACTTCGGATTCACGGGGAACACGCTCTGCACGTAAAGCTTCGTCGCAGGCGACTCGCGTTTTACGCGCTCCACAATTTTCTCCACGTTCTTCACAATCTCGTCCATGCTCTTGCCGCGCGCAAAGTCGTTGGTACCGATGAGCAGGAATATCTTCGCCGGCTTGCCCTTTGTCACAGTGCTCAGACGGTCGAGTACGCCTTGGGTTGTATCGCCACTGATACCGCGATTCTTGGCGTGCGGATTGCCCAGCAACTCTGCCCACTCGCCACCGTTGGTAATACTGTTGCCGAGGAAGATGATGTCGCTCTTGCTGGTAGGCAGCACCTCAAACAGAGTGGCACGCTGATAATAGAATGTGGAGTGTTTCTGCTCCTGAGCCTGCATCGTGCACGCACAGAACAGACTCAACATAACGATTAGCTTCTTCATAGCTGTACTTTTATTGTTACGCTACACTCAAGCCGGTGCAGCAATCGAATTGAAACGTTTATCTAACTCTAACGACAAAAGTACTAATAAAAATCGAAAGCGCCTATGTTTTTGCATCCTTTTGTGCAAAAAACACAGCTACGAGGAAGACTTATTCGACAAAAATACGTAACTTTGCAAGCGTTAAATCAAAGTGTAACTAATTTATGGACGACTATCACGCGGAAAACCCGAATTTGTAATGCAGGAGGACGCTCTCACAATGCGGTCTCCCAAGCATCGTTTAACCCAAGGAGACAGCTTTATGAGAACATACTGGAACACCAATTCTACCCTCAAACAAATCGAAGAGTGGCAGCCGAACTGCTGGATACAAGTTACATGTCCAACAGAAGAAGACCAGCAATTGCTGGAAGACGAGTTTAACATACCCGATTATTTCCTTTCCGACATCAGCGATACCGACGAACGTGCCCGCTACGAGTACGACGACGGCTGGATGCTCATCATCCTTCGTATCCCATACGTGAAGGAGATACGCTCACGTACGCCGTACACCACCGTGCCGCTCGGCATCATTCACAAACGCGACGTGACCATCACCGTGTGCTACTACGAGACGAACATGATGATCGACTTCGTGTCCTACCACCAGAAGCGCGGCGAGGGATTTACCGACTATGTTGACATGACATTCCGCCTCTTCCTCTCTTCTGCCGTGTGGTATCTAAAACGCCTGAAGCAGATTAACACGCTCATCGAGAAAGCGAAGCACAACCTTGACCACAACGTGAACAACGAGTCGCTCATAGCACTCTCGCGTCTGCAGGACTCACTCACCTACTTCGTCACATCTATCCGTGGCAACGAGACATTGCTTGCCAAACTGAAGTTCAAGCTGCAGGTGGACGAACTGGATGCCGACCTCATCGAGGACGTAAACATCGAGATGTCGCAGGCTCGCGAGACAACGAACATCTACTCCGACATCCTCGAATCGACGATGGACACCTACTCATCCATCATCAACAACAACATGAACACCGTGATGCGTACACTCACCTCCGTGTCAATCATCATGATGTTGCCCACACTCATCTCCTCATTCTTCGGAATGAACCTCATCAACGGCATGGAAGAATACCCGTTCGGCTTCATCGTGGCGATACTTATCTCGGTGATAATATCAGCCCTTTCGTGGATTATACTGCGACATAAGCGACTGCTTTAAAGCAAAATGCAAAAATAAATTGCGTTTTTTGTCGCTATTCAAAATATTTTATTTAAGTTTGCAGTCTATAATAAATAATGTGAGGATGTGGCTTCGCGCCACATTCGTGTGAATTACCCTTATCATAAACTTAAAACAGTTAAATGATGGACTCTCAAGAAAACGCCCTGTTGCAAGGTGCACAAGAAGAGCAGAACGTGGAGCAGACTGCCGTAGAGCAGGCCACTGCAGCCGACGTTCAGCAAGTAGAGAACACAAAAGTCTACAAAACTAAACAAGAAGTCGTTGACCGCCTTAAGGAAATCGTCGCAAGCGACGAGGCTCCGGCTAAGGAGGAAATCGACCTTTTAAAGACAGTATTCTACAAACTCCACATCGCAGAGCGTGAAGCACGCCTGAAGGAATACATCGACGGCGGTGGAAACCCTGAAGCTTATCAGGTTTTGCCCGACGAAACCGAGGAAACTTTCAAGGCGCAAATGGCTGTAATCCGCGAGAAACGTGCGCAGATTATGCAGCAGCAGGAGGCAGAAAAGCAAGCCAACCTGGAGAAGAAACTCGAAATAATTGAGAAAATCAAAGCCATGGCTACATCGCCCGACGAGGCAGGCAAGTCGTTCGGTGAGTTCAAGGAGCTGCAGCAGCAGTGGAAGGACATCAAGAACGTGCCGGCTGACAAGGCTAACGAGCTTTGGCGCAACTACCAGTTATATGTTGAGCAGTTCTACGACCTGCTCAAGCTCAACTCTGAGGCTCGCGAGTACGACTTCAAGAAGAACCTCGAGCTGAAGACAAAGCTCTGCGAGGCAGCAGAGAAGCTCGCCGACGAGGAAGACGTAATCAGCGCTTTCCACCAACTTCAGGAGCTGCACCAGCAGTACCGCGAGATCGGACCGGTGGCTAAGGAGCTGCGCGAGGAGGTTTGGGCACGCTTCAAGGCTGCGTCTACCGTAATCAACAAGCGCCACCAGCAGCACTTCGAGGATCTCCGCGCTAAGGAGGAGGAGAACCTCGCACGCAAGACCGCCCTCTGCGAGAAGGTAGAGGAACTCTGCAAGACCGACAACAAGGGCGCTGCCGACTGGGAGAAGCACTCTAAGGAGATTATCGACATACAGAACGAGTGGAAGACCATTGGCTTCGCTCCGCAGAAGATGAACGTGAAGATATTCGAACGCTTCCGCGCTGCTTGCGATGACTTCTTCGGACGCAAGGCTGAATACTTCAAGGCACTCAAGGCTACCTTCTCAGAGAACATCGAGAAGAAGAAGGCACTCGTAGAGAAGGCGCAGGCACTCGCCGACAGCACCGACTGGAAGGCAACAAGCGACAAGCTCATCGCGCTGCAGAAGGAATGGAAGACCATTGGCATGGTTCCGAAGAAGCTCGGCGACCAGCTCTGGCAGGACTTCCTCGGCGCATGCAACAAGTTCTTCGAGGCTCGCAACGCAGTCGGCGCAGGTCAGCGCAACGAGGAGCACGCCAACCTCGAGAAGAAGCAGGGCATCATCGAACAGCTGAAAGCACTCGCCGAGAACGCTGCCGAAGCTACACGCGAGAAGGTGCAGGCACTCACCGAGGAGTACAACAAGGTGGGACACGTGCCGTACAAGGAGAAGGATAAGCTCTACGAGGCTTATCACGAAGTGCTCGACCGCATCTACAAAGAGCTGAACATCTCTACAAAGCGCCGCCGTCTGAACGACTTCAAGGCCAACATCAAGAACGTGGCAAAGCGTGGCGAAGAGGCTCTCGACAACGAGCGCGGACGTCTGGTTCGCCGCTTTGACCAGCTCAAGCAGGAGATACAGACCTACGAGAACAACCTCGGTTTCCTCAACGCAAGCTCTAAGAAGGGCAACAGCCTCATCGACGAGATGAACCGCAAGGTGCAGCACCTGCGCGACGACCTCGAACTGGTTCGCCAGAAGATAAAGGCTATCGACGCAGAAAACAAATAAACGCAATCCAACAATGCCTAAAGAGGCCTAAGAAGGCTTAGTTCGGCTTAGTTCGGCTTAAAATAAAATGCCCAAAGAGGCCTAAGAAGGCTTAGTTCGGCTTAAAACAAAACGCCTAAAAAGGCTTAGTTCGGCTTAAAAGCAGCCTAAGAAGGCTTAAAATAAAAAAGATGGAGTCAACAATCGTTGGCTCCATCTTTTTGTTTTATCAGCGTCAGCGGAAAACACCGCCCATCAATTCTTCATATCCTTATCCACCATTGCCGAGACGCACGAGTCCGACCACACATTCTCGGCGGTCTCAATCATATCGAGCACCGTGAAGACGGGCAGTATAACACCCATTATCGCAACCGGCGCACCCACGCCCGACATCAGCGAGAGCGTGAGGAAAAAGCACCCCATCGGCACTCCAGCGTTGCCGATGGCAGCCACCACGGAGATGAACAGCCAAAGCAGCATCACGGGCAGCGACAGCTCCACACCGCCGTTCTGCATCACGAAGAGCGATGTCACGAAGATAAACGCAGCACAACCGTTCATATTGATGGTTGTGCAGATGGGCAGCACGAAGCGCGCCACCTTGCTATCCACACCGAGTCGCTCCTCCGAGGTCTGTATCGTCACGGGCAGCGTGGCAGCCGAACTTTTCGTGAACAGAGCCATGAGCACAGCCGACATCATGCGGCGCATAACGTGCACGGGGTTGCGGTGGGGGAGCCACGAGGAACAGTGGCAGCACCACGAAGAACTGCAGCATATTACCACCCAATATCACGGCTACGTACTTGCCTATCGATGCTACGACCGTGCCTGCCGACACCTCTGCCGACAGCTGCGCAGCGAACGCCACGATGCCAACAGGCAGCACAGCGATGAGCCAGCGTATGAGCCTTGACACCACCTCCTGCAGCGCGGAGAGTCCGCGCATAAGCAGCATCTTGTTCTTCCCCTCGGGCATCTTCGCCAACGCCAAGCCCACAGCCACGGCGATGAGCAGCACCGACAGTACATTGCCCTCAATAAACGGGCGCAGGAAGTTGTCGGGCACGATACCAATCATATAGTCGTAGTACGACCCATTGGTCACCTCCTGCGGTACGCCGTCACCCAAACGACTACTCTTCACCATCTCCATCGGCAAGTTGTCGGGCGAGATGATGATATAGAGCACCATGCCCACAGCAGCTGCAGCGATGGTGGTGAGCAGCGTATAACTGATGGTATGGCGGAAGATGCGACGTGTCTCGCGCTGCATACCGAACGTTGCGAGTGTGGTTGTCACGGCGAGTGCTATGGTAGGCACGGCGATAAACTGGAAGAGGCGTGTGAAGATGGTAGCCACGAAGTTAGCCATCGTGTTCACCCACTCCACGCCGAGCAGTCCGAGGCACGAGCCCACGACCAATGCGCCAAGCCACAGCCAGAAGTTCTGCCTTCCGCCACAACAAGAGTGTTTTGTTTCTGATTTGTTGTTCATTCTAATATCTAAAAGAAAGGGTTATTAAACGGTTTTCTTATTTCAGCGTTTCGACCTGAAGAACTCGGTCATCAGCGTTCGGCACTCCTCCTCCAAAACGCCACTCACCACCTCGCACTTCGGGTGCAGAGCCTTCGGTGCAAAGGCTCGAAAGCCACGTTTCTCGTCGCCAGCACCATACACCACGCGACGCACCTGCGCCCAGCCCAATGCCCCGGCGCACATGATGCACGGCTCAACGGTGACGTAGAGCGTGCAGTCGGTAAGATACTTTCCACCGAGCTGATTAGCAGCCGACGTTATCGCCTGCATCTCTGCGTGTGCCGTCACGTCGCCAAGCGTCTCCGTGAGGTTATGCGCACGCGCAATGATGCGGTCGCCAGCCACGACAACCGCGCCCACGGGTATCTCGCCCTCGTCGCGTGCCGCCTCTGCCTCCACTAAAGCACGACGCATAAACTGCTCGTCCTTCTTCTGCTGTTCTGTATTCTCCATGTCGTTTTATGTCTTCAAGTGGATACTTAATAAGTACATCGTAGATACTTAATATACACATCGTAGATACTAAGTAACTAAAAAAGTGAATACAAAGATAATGCAAAAGAAAGACAACACAAAATAAGCGTACTTATTTTTTTATAATATAAGTACCACTACCGCATACAAACCTACTTACTTTCAACAATAAAAGTATGGCTATCGTCTTGTACTCCATCTGTTATCTACTTTCTCTTCTACTTTTTTTCTCTTATTATTTTGTTTGTTGCTCAAATCCGCTTGCCTCTTCATTTGAATCTCACGCTCACGTTGCTCTCTTGCTCGTTTTTGTTCTTCTATCTTTTGCATTTCCAAGTTAAGACGTTGTTGTTCTAACTCTCTCAGATATGCTTCACGCTCCATTTTATCATATTCGTTGCATCTACGATCTAAATCAGTAATAGCCATTGCTATTTCTTTCTTATAGCCTATAATACTATTTTTTAATTCAGACAATTCGAAAAGCATCTCTTGTGTTTGGATATAATATCTTGTATCACGGCTTAGATAGAGATTAAAACTTTGTTCTGCCTTTTCTATCTTTGTAGTCAGAAGTTGCAAATTCTTATGCAACTCTGTAGCAATGCTTATGTCTTTTCTGTCACAACTTATTTTAAGCTCTTTCATACATGAATTCATGTCTTCACGAAGTTGCATTATTTCCATATAAAACGATGCTCCGATGTAAAAATAAGCCCATTTTATATTTTCTGCATTTATTGTATAGAATTTTCTCGCTTCTAAAAATTCTTTACTTTCAAAAAGTTTCTGACCCTCGTCAAGGAATGAAGTATCATAATGACATGTATCGTTATAAACAAAAGTAGAGTCGTATTTATGAACTTTAATTTTCCAACAGTTTTCCGTTTCACTATAATCAACATTATAGAAATCGCAAGGAACACTTGTTCTTATCTTATCTGACAAGCTGTATGCCCCTCGTCTTTCAATACCGTTTTTGAGTTGAGTCAGTTTGCAAATTCCTGAACTATCAACACTTATGTATGAATAGTCATTAGGCAATATTTGTTTTCCATCGTTAGATACTAATCCGAAATTACCTATCAAATTCTGATAAACGAATATTGTGGGATATGGACTTTTGGAAAGTTTTCCATTATATGTGGCTATTAATTCTCCTTTTGTTGAGAAAAACCGATATTCATATTTTTTTCCTCCGATTGATTTCATAGCAAGAAATAAGTATCCTTTTTCCGCACTGTTAATGAACTCAATACAATTACTATAAGCATCATTGTCAGATCTACTTTGTGGTATTATTACATTCCCTGTAGAATCTGCAATCATGATTTTACCTTCCTTATTACATAGTTCGTAATACATGAAGTTCTTATTGGGTCTTTGAATTGCGACACTTTCTAACCTATATGCTCTTTTCAAAGATCTTATAGTCTTTTTTTCTTGCTTTGTAACGTAATCTTTACCAAGCACTTGAAAAGGTAAAGCAATAAAAATAAATGTTATCAAAAATTTCATATGTGGAGATTTTACTTTTCTACAAATCTAACTATCCTAACACTAATTTCGTATAATAAATATAATGGTATGGTAACCAGTACTAAAGTCATTAAATCTGGTGGCGTTATAATTGCAGCAACAAGCATTATGATAATCAATGCATGTCTCCTATATTTTGCCAATAATTGAGATGAAACAAAGCCAACTTTTGCCAAGATATACATGATTATAGGCAATTGAAAAACAATACCCATAATGAATGTCAAAGTCGTAAAGGTCTCTATGTAAGAGTCTAATGTGATGGTACTACGGATATTCTCTGAAACGCTATATGTACCTAAGAAGTGAAACGAAATGGGAAACAGTATGTAATAACTCATTAGCACACCGACAATAAACAACAGATATATTATAGTTGCTACGGTTATTGAGTGTTTTCTTTCATTTTCATAAAGAGCTGGTGACACAAAGCTAAAAAGTTCGTATAATATATAAGGTGATGCACCTAACAATCCCAAATATACTGATGTTGTGATATGGGTCATAAACTGGCTTGACAAATCCGTAGCTATCAAATCTACATGGAATTTCTCAAAATGGAATTGTATACCAAATGACGAAATGAATTTTTCAATCAATTGATAGGTTGTAAAATTATACTCACTTGGTGCTAACAACATTTTCCATGTTATTTCTTTACAAAGAAATACAATTACGGAGAGCGTGCCAGCAACAGCAATAATGCGAAATAACATTCGACGAAGCACTTCCAAGTGTCCGCCGAATGTCATTAAGTTAGAATCGTTTTCTTTAGTCATTTTTCAATTCATCTTTTGATGGATTCTCTTCTGACTCCTTCTTTTCGACTTCTTCATTATTAGAATTTTCATCGGTTTCTTTGGCATCATTGACTCCCTTTTTGAACTCACGGACACCTTCTCCTAAGCCTCGCATCATTTCTGGTAATTTCTTACCGCCAAACAATAGTAAGGCTATGCCACCAATAAGCAACAGCTCTGTAGAACCGATAAATAGCAACTGTGCTGCAAATAGTAATTGTGTCATTTTTATTATTTTGTTACAAGATAAATTTCACACGTCTCAAAGTTGATTTCCCAGTTACCGCCTTCGGCACTTTCCCAGTTATACTTTTCACTCATACGATTCCACCAGTTTTGGAATTTAGCTCCTGTTTCGCCAAGATCCTTTACCAGTTTCTCATATAAAGACTCATTTTCTACTGTGAGAATTTGGGACAACTCGTTTAATCCGTTTCTGCGTTCAAACAGTGCTTGGATTTCGTTTTTCTCTTCTTCTGTTACTCGACTTATTATTTTCTTCATTTTTATTAATTTTTATGTATCAATATAGGTGAGACTGTTCGCTTTGCCTATTCGGATTAGAAGTATATGTGAGAACTCGAGTCTTGTCATTACCATCATTCATAAAATTGTCATAATAACTATGCCAATTCATGCGATTAAAGTCTTTGGAGAAATACAATTTGTCTTGCTTCGGCTTAAACATGTTTGTACTACACTCTTCAAATATATACATATTATTTCTACAACCTACATATTGGTATTTTCCTATGCCATTTCCAAGATTGTAATTTCCATTCTTATCTGTCATATAGCACATGGACTTGTTGCCGTTGAATGTAAAGTAAAATATACGACCAACGGCACAAGCTCCAGCATTTGAACTTTTCATTCCATCAGATAAAACATAATACTCTAATCTGTATGCATATGTTTGTGCAGAAAGGATTTGGATCTGCAGAAACATAAAAAATAAAAGAATAATTTTCTTCATATTCGTATTTTTGTTAATTTTATTTCTGTAATACATCAAAAGGATCAAGATAATCAATCCCTTTCATTTCCTTATCTGCTAAAAACGCTCCGTACTTGCGTATATTCGTTAACAAATTACGGCTTGCATTGCGTTCCAAATGTGCCACCACACATTGTTCATGGCTTGGAGTATTTACTTCAAGTGTTGTCTTGCGGTTCAGCCAAATGCAACGCTTGCATTGATATGCATCGCATTTTCTGCATAGTGGAGCATGATCAAGTTTGTATAGCTGTGGGTTTTTGATGTCTAATCCTTCTTTTGGAGAACCTATACTATATCCTTTTTGACATACTTCATCCAATGATTTTTCATTACCATCGCATTCTTTCGATAGATAGAAGGCTGGACAAACATAAAACTTGCCATTAGGTGCTAATGTTATATTTTCAACACCTGCATTGCAGTTATTCATGCCATCAAGCATCATGCGGTCGGTGAGGAGATTCAATTGTGGTGATTTTCCTTCTGCGTAGCAAGTTTTGAGGACATCACTAAGGTATTCCAATACTTCTTTGTATTTTTTGAAGTCTTCCTCTGTGAATTTTTCAATATCAGTTATGACAACATTCAAACGGAGTGAAGAACTGATTATGCCTTTTAGCAGTTTGTATCTGTCGAACAAGTCTTCTTTGCTTGTTCTTAGAGTGTAGATTCTATCTTTGTCAAAAGAGGAAAACTGTATACCATTCCAATCATGACAAATAACCACATCTGCATTTTTACGCAATTCGTCGTCTTCACATAATGAAGATACGATGTCACTATGATCTATGGTATTTATGACATCCTTATACTCTTGTGGCAATTCATAATCAGGGTAGACAAACTGAATCATGAGATTTTCCTTCATTCCGTAAAAGATGCCTTGTTTCAAGTCTTCTATTGAAATAAGTTTCTTTTCGTGGCAGAAGTTCTCATAGTGACAATAAGACGTGGCTGTATTGTCAAGTAATATAACGAGATATTGTAACATAGGACTTAGCAATTTGAAAGGTTTGACTCTCTTTTGTTCTTTTCAAACTCTTCTCGTGTTCCTTCAAGTTCGAGTTTGCGGTATAGTTTGTTCCAATAGTAGTTATTGGCACGTACACGAGCTTTGTGCATTTTGCAAATGGCGGTGGCACGTTGGTATGCTGTTGGTGTTTCTGCTGCATCATAATTCTCTCCTTGACACCAAGCACAACCACTTGCTACTTCGCAGTTAATACACTCTTGTTTGCTTTGTGTACATCTATTTAGTGCAAGAAATGGACGGAGTTTATTTTTATCTATCCCTTCATTTATATTTCCTATCGTCCAAGCTTTTTTAGAACGTAATGAATATTGTGCAAAACGGGTGCAAGGATAGAAAAGTCCAGCAGCATCAATAGCAAGCATCTTTCCTGCTCCGCACCAATTCTCGTTTTGTAAATTACTATCCATTGGCTTACCAATATGTTCTGAATAAAACGAACAAGCATAATCTTTATAGTAATCCCCATCAATGATAGCATCAGCTAATTGTACTAACTGCTCCTCAAACAGTTTATCGTCACCATCATTCCAAACATCTTCAAATACACAGTTTATATTAACTTCATGTATACCCAAAGAATAAAGATGCAACACACTGTCTTTTATATATGGTATATCAGCACTACTAATTGTTACTTTTGTACTTGCATTTGGAAATTGTTTGAGCCATAATGGGATGTTACAAACCACATCTTCATATGATCCTTTCTCTTCTTCAGGTTTTGGTAGAATACCTTTTTCCATCTTTGGAGTCTTCC
>ERZ773202.707-NODE-707-length-27997-cov-10.703600_pt1 | contig 27997 bp, 20 predicted proteins | sample MGYA00580998_ERZ773202 | MGnify/ENA primary metagenome ERZ773202 (study PRJEB29015, sample SAMEA2737803) | human gut metagenome | biome: human gut; feature: human-associated habitat; material: faeces | place: China | collected 2012 ...
TCACGTAGAGATGATGGGCTTCCTCGGTATGGGTAACAACCCAATGGTAGGTGCTTCTGTAGCTATCGCTGTTGCTGTTGATTTGGCTCTCAACAAGAAGTAATTTCTTTGAGATACAAATTAACCAGTATAATAATATCCCTGCAACTAATAGTTGCAGGGATTTTTTATTCTCTAAAGGGAACTATTGCTGTCCGGTAAACAATTATTCACCCTTATATTGCTTTGTTATTCAGTGTTTTATTTCAATATTTACTAAAGGGGCTTGCCTATATACTATGCGGGCTGAAAGCCCAATAATCACATTATTAGTTTTACCGGACGGTAATAATCTTGAACAAGACCTTAGGCTCGACCCAATGTCAGATGAAACCTTTTATCATCAAAACACAAGATGATAAATGAAAATAAAATAGCCGATGATACATTCTATAAAGAAGTATCATCGGCTATTATTATTTATTTTAGAGGTGTATTAATACTCACCCCAAGCCTTGATGTCGATATCATCGATGCTCAATGTGCAGAACGCATTGATGAACGCAGAAGCCAAACGGCTGTTGGTAATCAATGGTACGTTGAGGTCGATGGCTGCACGACGAATCTTATAACCATTAGAAAGCTCACTAACTGTGAGATCCTTAGGAATATTTACAACCATATCAATCTTGTGCTCACGAAGCATATCAAGAGCCTGTGGCTGCTGTCCCTCTTCGCTTGGCCAATATACGAGAGTATTCTCAATGCCATTCTCTGTAAGGAAGCGCGATGTGCCACCTGTAGCATAAAGCTCGTAGCCATGGTTAACAAGCATACGTGCAGCACCAAGCATGTCAGCCTTCTGCTTAGCAGAACCTGTAGAGAGGAGCACGGTGTGTTTAGGAATACGATGACCTACAGAGAGCATACTCTTAAGCAATGCCTGGTTGGTGTCATCACCAAGACAACCTACCTCACCAGTAGAGCTCATGTCTACTCCAAGCACAGGGTCAGCCTTCTGCAAACGGTTGAATGAGAACTGACTAGCCTTGATACCTACGTAGTCGAGGTCGAATAGGTTCTTAGATGGCTTCTCAACAGGTACACCAAGCATAATCTTAGTTGCGAGGTCGATAAGGTTGAGCTTCAATACCTTGCTTACGAATGGGAACGAACGTGAAGCACGAAGGTTACACTCAATAACCAAGATATCGTTTTCACGAGCCATGAACTGAATGTTGAATGGACCATTGATGTGCAAAGCTGCTGCAATCTGACGACTTACTCGCTTGATACGTCGAACTGTCTCTACATAAAGCTTCTGTGGAGGGAACTGGATGGTAGCATCACCTGAGTGAACACCAGCAAACTCGATGTGCTCAGAAATAGCATAAGCCATAATCTCACCATTGCGAGCCACAGCGTCCATTTCAATTTCTTTAGCGTGCTCGATAAACTTACTTACTACAACAGGGTGCTCAGCACTGACGTTGGCAGCAAGTTTCAAGAAACGCTCAAGCTCGTCGCGGTTAGAACATACGTTCATAGCAGCACCAGAAAGCACGTAAGATGGACGAACCAAAACAGGGAAACCTACGCGGTCAACAAAGACGTTGATATCGTCCATAGAAGTAAGTGCACTCCACTCAGGCTGGTTGATACCATTCTCGGTAAGCATGCTTGAGAACTTAGCACGGTCTTCTGCGTTATCAATATCCTGAGCCTTGGTACCAAGGATTGGCACACGCTCAGCGTCGAGCCACATAGCAAGGTTGTTAGGAATCTGACCACCAGTAGAAACAATCACACCATGAGGATTCTCCATGTCGATGATGTCCATAACACGCTCGAATGTGAGTTCGTCGAAATACAGACGGTCGCACATATCGTAGTCGGTAGACACAGTCTCAGGGTTATAATTGATCATGATAGAGCGATAGCCATGCTTGCGAATAGTATTCAATGCCTGTACACCACACCAGTCGAACTCAACACTTGAACCAATGCGGTAAGCACCAGAACCAAGTACGATTACCGACTTCTTGTCGTCCTGGAATGTGATGTCACTATCTGTACCTGCGTATGTAACATACAAATAGTTGGTCTGAGCAGGATACTCAGCTGCCAAGGTGTCAATCTGCTTAACAACAGGAAGAACACCGAATGACTTACGAAGGTTGCGAACAATGAGGGTAGCCTTGTGCATGTTGCCAACCTCTTTCTCAAGACCTACAGCACGTGCAATCTGGAAATCGGTGAAACCATAAACCTTAGCTGTACGCAACAATTCGCGGTCTAGAACGTTGATGCTTGTGCAACGCTTCAACTCCTCATCAATATCGATGATATGTTTGAGCTTCTGCAGGAACCACTTGTCAATCTTAGTGAGGTCATGAATCTGGTCGATAGTATAACCACGATGCATAGCCTTAGAAATCACGAACACACGCTTATCTGTAGGCTCACGAAGAGCAGCATCGATATCTTCAATTTCAAGTTCCTTGTTCTCAACGAAACCGTGCATGCCCTGACCAATCATACGAAGACCCTTTTGCAGAGCCTCCTCGAAGTTGCGGCCAATAGCCATAACCTCACCTACAGACTTCATGCTTGAACCAAGCTCCTTGTCTACACCACGGAACTTAGAAAGGTCCCAACGAGGAATCTTGCAGACTACATAGTCGAGAGCAGGCTCGAAGAAAGCACTTGTGGTGCGAGTTACAGAGTTCTTAAGCTCAAACAAGCCGTAGCCCATACCGAGCTTAGCAGCAACGAAAGCCAAAGGATAGCCTGTAGCCTTAGAAGCGAGAGCTGAAGAACGAGACAAACGAGCATTAACCTCGATTACGCGATAGTCTTCGCTCTTAGGGTCGAAAGCATACTGCACGTTACACTCACCAACGATACCGATGTGGCGGATAATCTTGATGGCAAGAGCACGAAGCTTGTGATATTCGCTATTGGTAAGAGTTTGCGAAGGAGCAATAACGATACTCTCACCAGTATGGATGCCTAGAGGGTCGAAATTTTCCATGTTGCAGACAGTGATACAGTTATCGTAGCGGTCGCGAACAACCTCGTACTCTATCTCCTTCCATCCCTTCAAACTCTTTTCAACGAGCACCTGTGGTGAGAAAGAGAAAGCCTTTTCTGCAAGTTTATTGAGTTCTTCCTCGTTGTCGCAGAATCCACTACCAAGACCACCGAGAGCGTAAGCAGCACGTAGAATTACAGGATAGCCCAAGTCGGCAGCTGCCTTACGAGCCTGTTCGATAGTTTCGCAAGCCTCGCTCTTAATAGTCTTAACGTTGATTTCGTTAAGCTTCTCAACGAAGAGCTCACGGTCTTCAGTATCCATGATAGCCTGAACAGGAGTACCCAATACGCGTACACCATACTTCTCAAGTATGCCCGACTTATAGAGTTCTACACCACAGTTGAGGGCAGTCTGTCCACCGAAAGAAAGGAGGATGCCATCTGGCTTTTCCTTCTGAATAACCTTTTCAACGAAGTGAGGCTGTACAGGAAGGAAATAAATCTGGTCGGCAACACCTTCGCTTGTCTGCACGGTAGCGATATTTGGGTTGATAAGCACGGTCTTGATACCCTCTTCACGCAATGCCTTCAAAGCCTGTGAACCAGAGTAGTCGAACTCGCCAGCTTCACCAATCTTCAATGCTCCAGAACCGAGAAGCAAAACTTTCTTTATTGTATTGTCTTTCATTATTTTCTATGGTTTATTGTTGGATGTTGAATGGTAAGTGATGAATGATGATATTCAAAGTAACTTCACTTTTCACTAAAATTCTTCACTCTTCACTTAGATTCTTCACTTATTTAAGCGACTCTACGAATTTGTCGAACATAAACTCTGTATCCACAGGACCAGCACAAGCCTCAGGGTGGAACTGTGATGAAAACCAAGGATTTGTCTTGTGACGAATACCCTCGTTAGAACCATCATTCATGTTTACGAACAACTCTTCCCACTCGCTTCCCAAGGTGCGTGCGTCAACAGCATAACCATGGTTCTGAGATGTGATGAAGCAGTTGTCGGTGCCAACCATACGTACAGGCTGATTGTGAGAACGGTGACCATACTTCAACTTATAGATAGTGGCGCCACCAGCCTTAGCCAACAACTGGTTACCCATACAGATACCACAGATAGGCTTACGGCTATTGTTCATCTGACGACGGATTACGTCGACAGCATCCTGACACATATCAGGGTCGCCAGGACCATTAGCAAGGAACAAGCCATCGAATTCCATATCGGTATAATCGTAGTTCCAAGGCACACGGATAACCTCAACACCACGGTTAACGAGACAACGGATGATGTTAGCCTTTACACCGCAGTCAACGAGTACAACCTTCTTGCCTGCACCTTCATTATATTTGATAATTTCCTTGCAGCTGACCTTATCAACGAAGTTTACTCCCTCATAGTCAGCCTCAGGAATGTTGTTTGGTTCATCGTCGAAGATGATTTTTCCCATCATCACTCCATGCTCACGAAGCACTTTGGTAAGCTGACGAGTGTCGATACCTGTAACACCTGGCACATGCTCACGCTTCAACCACTCGGCAAGACTCTCGCAAGCATTCCAATGTGAATACTCCTCGCTATAGTCAGCCACGATGATAGCGCTAGCATAGATCTTATCACTCTCCATAAACAATGGAAGTTTGTCGTCACCAAAAGTAAATGGTGGAACACCGTAATTGCCTACGAGGGGATAGGTCAATGTCATGAGCTGTCCTGCGTAAGAAGGGTCGGTAAGACTCTCAGGATAGCCCATCATGGCGGTGTTGAAAACTACTTCACCAGCAACAGGAGCATCATAGCCGAAGCTCTTGCCGTGGAATTTTGTTCCGTCACTAAGGACCAAAGTTACATTCTTCATATATTGGGTTTTAAGTTCTTGTGGACTTATATATTATTAATAATGTATTATCTATTTTTTATTTATCGACTCATAATAATTTATGAATGCTTGATTGCAAAGGCGTGTACCTCCAGGAGTTGGATAATGACCAGTGAAATACCAGTCGCCACGATGATTTGGTATGGCTGTGTGCAATCCTTCTATCGACTGGAATACAATCTCTACTGGTGTAGTCATTCCTTCAGGAGTGAGCATCTCTACAATCTTACGATTTATTTCCTCAACTGTGAAAGGCTCATAGACAGCACGCACAGCATTTTCCATATCTTCCTTCGACTTCTGCAATTCAGCCTTGCAGTGTTTGTAGGTCTCGTCAAGGATGTTGAGTAAGTTGCGTTCCTTGAGCAACTCTATTGTTGCACGGAACACACAGAACTCTTCCAAACGAGGCATGTCGATACCATAGTAGTCTGGATAGCGAATCTGTGGAGCAGAGCTAACAACGACAATCTTCTTTGGATGCAGACGGTCGAGGATACGAAGGATACTCTTCTTAAGAGTTGTACCACGCACGATGCTGTCGTCGATTATCACGAGGTTGTCTTCGTAAGGCACGATACTCTCATAGGTTACATCGTATACATGCGAAGCCAAGTCGTTACGTGAGTTGCCCTCTGTGATAAAGGTGCGTAGCTTTATATCCTTGCAAGCCACCTTCTCAGAGCGAACATACTCGCTCATTATATCGTGGAGCTCAGCCTCGGTAGGCACATGATCGAGTGCAGCAATCTTCTTAATCTTAACATCATTCAAGTGCTGTTTGAAACCATGAAGCAACCCGTAGTAAGCGGCCTCTGCAGTATTCGGAATGTATGAAAACACGGTATGGGCGGTATCATTGTTGATAGCTTTAAGAATGTCGGGAGTGAGCAACTCACCCAACTTCTTGCGCTCACTATAAATGTCGCGATCAGAACCGCGACTGAAGTATATACGTTCGAACGAACAAGCCTTAACTTCTTTAGGCTCTATGATTTGTGTAAGCGAACATTCACCAGCCTTGTTGACGATAAGAGCCTGACCAGGTTGAAGTTCGCAAACATCGTCACACTCTATGTCGAATGTGGTCTGCAATACCGGGCGCTCACTTGCTAACACCACAAACTCATCGTTCTTGTAATAGAATGCAGGACGAATGCCCCAAGGGTCGCGCATAGAGAACATCTCACCAGAACCAGTGATTCCGCACACTACGTAGCCACCATCGAAATGAGTCATTGTAGTTTTAAGCACATTACTCATCTTCACATGGTCTTCAATATATTTTGTAATCTCTACATCTTGCATCTCCATAGCCTTAGCCGCCACAAAGTTTCGTTCTACCTCTCGGTCCAAGCGATGGCCCATGAGTTCGAGCATAATGTAAGAGTCGCTATATATTCTTGGACATTGTCCTTGACGAGTAAGCAACGAGAACACCTCTTCGATGTTTGTCATGTTGAAGTTGCCACACAAGCAAAGGTTCTTAGCCCTCCAGTTGTTTCGGCGAAGGAAAGGATGTACATACGAGATTCCGCTCTTTCCTGTTGTTGAATAGCGCAGATGTCCCATGTATAGCTGTCCAAGAAAGCCCTCCTTTACTCGCGAGAATATTTCAGTTATAGCATTCGCACCCTCAGCTCGCTCACGAAACATGTATTCGTTGCCAGGCTCTATATCGAGATCAACACACGCCATGCCTGCACCTTCCTGTCCACGATTGTGCTGTTTCTCCATCAGAAGATAGAGTTTGTTCAAGCCAAAATAGCGCGAACCATATTTCTTTTCGTAATAGTCGAGTGGTTTTAGCAATCGTATGAGTGCTACACCACAGTCCTCGTGAATTTCTTCTAACATACTATTTTCTACGTTGCTTTAATTAGTTTGTGATTGTTGTTTTATCTCATTAAAAGCCACATATATATAATAATGTGTGAGCCACACTACTCTACTGTTACGCTCTTTGCAAGATTTCTTGGTTGGTCTACATCCTTTCCCTTACACACAGCCACATGGTAAGCCAATAGCTGCAATGGAATAGTTGCAATCAGCGGTTCAAGACACTCAAGTGTATCAGGAAGTTCAATAACCTCATCAGCAATCTTAGATATTGTATCGTCGCCCTTTGACACAAGAGCTATCACACGACCATTTCTTGCCTTTATCTCTTGAATGTTCGAAAGCACCTTTTCGTATAGCTCATTGTGAGTTGCTATAACCACAACAGGCATATCAGAATCTATCAATGCAATCGGACCATGCTTCATTTCTGCAGCAGGATAACCCTCGGCATGAATATAGCTTATTTCTTTTAGTTTCAAAGCTCCTTCCAAAGCCACAGGATAGCTAAAGCCTCGACCTAAGTAGAGGAAGTTGCGAGCGTATGTAAAAGTACGACTAAGGTCTGCAATGCGGTCATTTAGTTTCAGTACCTCTTCCATCTTTGCAGGAATCTCTTGCAATCCCTTTACTATAGTCACGTACTCTTCATGACTTATTGTTCCCATAACGTCAGCAAGAGCAAGTGCCAACATAGTGAGCACAGTCACCTGACCTGTAAATGCTTTTGTAGAAGCCACACCTATCTCAGGTCCAACATGGATGTAAGAACCAGTATCGGTGGCGCGAGGTATGCTTGAACCTACAGCATTACAGATACCGTAGATGAAAGCGCCCATCTCTTTAGCCAACTTGATAGCAGCAAGAGTATCAGCAGTCTCGCCACTCTGAGAGATAGCGATAACTACGTCGCCTGCTCCTACCACAGGGTTGCGATAACGGAACTCTGATGCATACTCCACTTCAACAGGTATACGACAGAGGTTTTCCAATATCTGCTTACCAATAAGTCCTGCATGCCAGCTTGTTCCACAAGCCACGATGATGATTCGTTTTGCACTGATTAGCTCTTTGCGATAATCAAGAACGGCAGACAAAGATACCTTATTTCCTTCGACATTGATACGACCAAGCATACATGTCTTCAGACATTCTGGTTGTTCAAAGATCTCTTTCAACATGAAGTGTGGGAAGCCACCCTTCTCTATCTGTCCGAGGTTGATGTTTACTTTCTTAACTACAGCATCCTGCTTTTCGTTATAAATGTCAACAACCTTAAGTTCTTCTCCAGGCACTAACACTGCAATATTTCCATCTTCGAGATATACTACCTTGTCGGTATATTCTACGATAGGACTTGCATCTGAACCAAGATAGAATTCGCCATCACCAATACCCACTACCAATGGACTCTGCTTGCGTGCGGCTATTATCTGTCGTGGATTGTTCCTATCAAGCACAGCTACAGCATATGCACCAATAACCTGATGCAATGCCACCTGCACAGCTGTCAGCAAATCCACGTTGCGTGTTGTCTGTATATATTCTATGAGCTGCACCAACACCTCAGTATCTGTCTGCGAGCGGAAGTGCATGCCTTTTTCTTCTAATCTTTTCTTTATCTCTGCATAGTTCTCAATAATACCATTGTGAATTATTGCGAGATTCTTTGATTCAGAATAATGTGGGTGTGCATTTACGCTTGATGGTTCGCCATGTGTTGCCCAACGAGTGTGAGCGATACCCACCATACCTGTAATGTCCTTATCTGCGCAAAAAGCTTCAAGGTCGGCAACCTTTCCCTTAGTCTTATAGACGTTCAAGTCGCCTTTATCATTTATCATAGCGACACCAGCACTATCATACCCTCTATACTCCAAGCGTTTTAATCCATTCACGAGAATTGGATAAGCCTGCTTAGTACCTATATATCCTACAATACCACACATATTTATTAAATTTGTATTTGTATATTAAAAAAAATTGAAAGACCAACCATCAATTGCTTGACGACTAAGATCTTTCAATTTTTTATTTTCATATTATATTAATTACGTAAAATGTTAACCAACAAAGAAGCGACACTTGTCACGATACCTACAAACGAGAACCAAATAGTAGTAGAGCTACCAATAGCAGAGTTCTTAGCCTGAACACCGTTAGGCTCTACATACACAATATCATTCTGCTGCAAATAGTAATAAGGCGAGCTAATAATATTGGCATCATTGAGGTTAAGTCGATGAATAGTCTTCTGTCCATTAGCCTCCTCACGAATCAACATCACATTGTCACGTTTACCATAAATAGTCAAGTCACCAACAGAAGCTAACGCCTCAAGAATGCTCATTTTCTCAGTTCCTACAGGAACAACACCTGGACTTCGAACCTCACCAATGATAGTCACACGATAGCTCGACATTCTAACAGTAACAATAGGATTCTCGTCTTCTGCCAAAAAAGCCTTTATCTTAGATTTTACCAAATCTTGACATTCATTCTTTGTCAAGCCTGCAACCTTTATTTTTCCAACAACAGGATAATCAATTTCGCCATCATTATCAACAAGATATGTTTGTAGCACTCCACTACCTCCATAAGTCTGACCTGTAACATTCAGAGTATTAGAAATCGTAAGATTGAAAGGAGTCGCAGCTTCAGGATTTGTTGTACTTACAGTAATAGTAAGAATATCCTTAGGCATAATTTTCGCATCATACAAGCCTTCTGATCGTTTAACCACCCCATCTACGGCATTTTGAAAATAAGCCACTTTCTTACTACTTGCACAGCTTGCAAGCATAAGTATCATTAAAGCGAAAATGCTAAATGAGAGTACATTTTTCTTCATAATTAGTAATTGTTGCCTTGAAATTTTTGCAAAATTAATACTAAATTCCGAATTTGGCAAGCGTTTATAGAAATTTATTTTGTTTTCTTTATATTTCGCTTGTAAGTTAGATTTTTATTCTTAACTTTGTGGAACATTTTAATAATAACCAACACATTTTCCAACAATGTCTGGTATAACAAACAACAGCAAAACATGGACAACAATATTGAGATAAAAGGAGCACGAGTTAACAACCTTAAAGGTATTAATCTAAGTATTCCGCGCAATGAATTTATCGTCGTGACAGGTATTTCTGGCTCTGGCAAATCATCATTGGCTTTCGACACTCTCTACGCTGAAGGTCAACGCAGATATGTCGAATCTCTTTCAGCTTATGCCAGACAGTTCTTAGGAAGGGTAAAGAAACCTGAATGTGATTTCATAAAAGGATTGCCTCCTGCTATTGCCATTGAGCAAAAGGTCACAGCACGCAACCCTCGATCTACAGTTGGAACAAGCACCGAGATATACGAGTATCTTCGTCTGCTCTTTGCACGCATTGGTAAGACAATCTCACCAATTTCGGGTCAAGAGGTTAAGAAGAATAATGTAGAGGATATAATTAATTGCACTAAGCAATATTCTGTAGGCACTCGCTTCATGGTGTTATCTCCAATATTGCCTGCCGAAGGTCGCACTTTCGACCAACAGCTTGATATATATATTAAGGAGGGATATTCCAGAATCCTTGTCAACAACAAAGTTGTTCGCATCGAAGATTTACTCGAAAACTACGATTCTTCAAAGGATTCTAAGGAAAAAGACTCATGGCTCGTCATCGACCGCATGTCGATAGAAGATAGCAAGGAATTTCTTTCTCGCCTTACCGACTCTATCGAAACAGCCATGTTTGAAGGCAATGGAGCTTGCCGACTAACATTCATGCCTTCTAATATCAATTACGATTTCTCTACTCGCTTTGAAGCCGACGGCATCACTTTTGAGGAACCAACAGATAACTTGTTTTCATTTAATTCGCCCGTAGGTGCATGTCCTACATGCGAGGGCTTTGGCATGGTGATGGGTATCGATGAAAAGCTTGTCATACCAAACACTTCGCTTAGTGTATATGATGAGTGTGTGCAATGTTGGCATGGCGAAAAGATGAAGATGTGGCATACGGAGTTTTGCCGTAAAGCAGCCATCGACAACTTTCCTATCTTTAAGCCTTATTTTGAATTGAGTCGCAAAGAGAAAGATATGCTTTGGCACGGTCTGCCATGTCAGAAGCATTTGCCATTAAACGAAAGAGTATGTATCGATTCTTTCTTCCAGATGGTGAAAGACAACATGTATAAGATACAATTTCGTGTAATGATGAGTCGCTATCGTGGCAAGACTATCTGCCCAGATTGTCATGGCACGAGGTTAAAGAAAGAAGCTTCATGGGTTAAGATAAATGGCTTATGTATCAACGACTTGATAGAAATGCCTATATCAAACCTTGAACAATGGTTCGACAATATTTCTTTAACCGAGCATGAAACAGCAATAGCAAAACGCCTACTCACAGAAATCAAGAATCGCTTGCATTTCCTCAACGAAGTGGGCTTGGGGTATCTAACTCTAAACAGAGCGTCAAATACTCTTTCGGGTGGCGAGAGTCAGCGCATCAACCTCACTACTTCTTTGGGTAGTTCGCTTGTAGGTTCGCTGTATATTCTCGATGAGCCAAGCATCGGTCTTCATACTCGCGACTCATTCCGACTCATCAAGGTTCTTAGAGAGTTGCAAGCTCTTGGCAACACAGTAGTAGTGGTAGAGCACGACAAAGACATCATGAATGCTGCCGACCAAATTATTGATGTTGGTCCTGATGCAGGCACACATGGTGGCGAGATTGTATTCCAAGGCATGCCTCCTAAACCAGGCGATGCTGTAAGCGCAGACAACAGAAGCCACACTGTAGACTATCTCACGGGCAAAGAACAGATTGCTGTTCCTGCTTCGCGTCGTAGTTGGAACATGAGTCTCACGCTCAAAGGTTGCCGAATGAACAATCTCAAGGGGGTGGATGCTAAGATTCCGCTCAACATTCTCACTGTTGTCACAGGTGTATCAGGTTCTGGCAAATCGTCATTAATAAAGGGTATCCTCTACCCTGCTCTAAAACGTAAGCTCGACGAAGTGGCTGACATTCCAGGCGAATACTTAGGCATGGAGGGCGACTACAAAAAGATTTCTCACGTAGAATTTGTCGACCAAAATCCAATTGGTAAGAGTTCACGCTCTAATCCTGCTACTTATGTCAAAGCCTACGACTATATTCGTGCCCTGTTTGCCGAACAGCCATTAGCTAAGCAGCTTGGATTCATACCGCAGTTCTTCTCTTTCAATACCGAAGGTGGACGATGTGAAGAATGTAAGGGTGCTGGCACAATCACTGTCGAAATGCAATTCATGGCAGACATCGTTTTGGAATGTGATGCTTGTCATGGTCAAAGATTCAAGCACGATGTTCTTGACGTTAGATATCGCGACAAGAATATCAACGATGTGCTGAATATGACTGTTAGCGAGGCCATCACCTTCTTCGACAATGATGATGCCAAAAAGCGCGGTAGCAACAATCGAGCAATCATCGACCGACTAAAACCTCTTGAGGATGTTGGCCTTGGTTACATCAAGTTGGGACAAAACTCTTCAACCATGTCGGGTGGCGAAAACCAACGTGTAAAACTCGCCTACTTCATTGGTCAAGAGAAGCAGTCGCCTACTCTATTCATCTTCGACGAGCCTACCACAGGTCTACACTTCCACGACATATCCAAACTCATGAAGGCTTTCAACGCTCTTCTTGAGCGCGGTCATTCTATCGTTGTTATTGAACACAACATGGAGGTCATAAAATGTGCTGACTGGATAATCGATCTCGGACCAGAAGGTGGTAACAAGGGTGGAAACATCGTCTTTGCTGGCACACCTGAAGAATGTGCTAAATGCAAAGATAGCATCACTGGCAGATATCTCAAAGATGAACTAAACATGTAATCTTCTAATACCCAACAACGAAAATGAAGAAAAGCATATTGCTATTATTGCTTGCCCTTGTGGCTTATGGCATCAGTTCTATAAATAGCAAGGATAGTGCTGACGAAAAAGATATTCAGAATAATGTCAGCACATCTGCCAAAGGCTCCAAGAGTCCTAAAGTCAACAGCACTATAAGCTACGAACTTCCTGCTCCACTCACCAATCGCCAAGAACAGATAGTGGAGCATACTGGCTACACCTTATCATACAACAAAGACCATAACACTCCCAACTGGTCGGCATGGATGCTGACAAAGGAAAAGACAGAGGGTACTGTTGAGCGTTGCAGAAAGTTTTGGGCAGACCCCAAGATATCGCAACTCTATCGCGTAGACTATTTCGACTATAAAGGTAGCGGATATGATCGTGGTCATATGTGTCCTGCAGGCGATATGAAATGGAGCGAAGCTGCTATGCACGATTGCTTCTATATGTCAAACATGTGTCCGCAGAAGCATGCACTAAACAATGGCTCATGGAAAAAACTCGAAGAGGCATGCCGACAATGGGCTACTAACGAGGACACCATATATATAATATGTGGACCGGTATACAAAGGTACCAAACACGAGCGTATAGGTATCAACCATGTCATAGATGTTCCAGAAGGATTCTTCAAAGCTGTACTGTCGCTTCGCAAAGGCAACGAAAAAGCCATTGGTTTCTATTACGACAACTCCGACCAGCGTCAATCTATGCAGCATGCCGCCATGTCGGTAGACGACCTTGAAGAACTCACGGGCATCGACTTCTTCCATCAGCTCGACGATGAAACAGAAAACAGAGTCGCAAGCTCATTTTCGCTAAAAGAATGGAATGCTAACTAAGATACAAACCAAAAGTTAGCAACAATAATAACAACGTCAATTATAAAAGTCAAACTTACAGACTCGTATAATTGACGTTTTTATATATTATTGCACATAGTACTGAAATCAAAGTGCCACTAAAACCACCCCGCAACACACACAAATGAAAATTTTATGTATTTTTTGCCCTTTTATATATGGTTTTAAAATATAATATGTATATTTGCTACATAAAGCTATAATGTAGCTTACATATCACTTCTATAATTATACACAACACATTATATATAGTAACTTATGAAGATTTCTATACTTATCGCCATTTCATCAATTGAAACACGATAATATTTTTCGTTTAGTACTTTTTATCCCTATTATTATAATTTATTCGTTTAAGTATGAAGAAGAATTACTTCGTTCTGATCATTTTGTTTGTGATCATTGCATCGTTAAAAGCTAATGCCTTCAACATTACAGTGAATGTTGACGATGCATCAAGAGTATCACTGTATTTGGGCTCATCTAAGCAGACATTGACCGATGGTGACAATGTGCTGGATGTTAAGACTGGCGACCGTCTCTATTTCTCGGCAAACACAGGCTATGTGTTGAAGTCGGTGATGAACGGACTACTGCCGAAACCATCAGCTCGCTAACAAGCTGCATGATTGGTCTTGATGAAGCTACCCATACAGACGCTAAATGGATTGTGACAACTTGCCCACTCGACGATGTTCGTACAGCATCATGCAAAGTTATTGTTGACGACGCCTCTAAAGTTACTCTCGGCTTTTCGGGCACATACACCACTTATGCTCTCAAAGATGGCGAGAATGACGTTAAGTTCGTTCCTGAAGTAGAGTCTACTTTTGCCATTTCAGCAAAGGACAACTCTGTATCACTTTACAGCGTAAAGAAGAACTCGGAGCCTGTATCTCCACAGTATGGCACCTACAGAATCGACGTTGTAAATGGTGACAAGATTGAAATTCAAGCCAACTACCCTGACGAGGACTACAGCGTGAAATTCAACCTCAGCGAGAAGGCTGAAGGCTTTATCACTAAGGTACAGGTAAATGGTGTAGAAGTTAAGAATTTCATGGACGACAACTTCACCGTAAAGGCTGGTTCGCAAGTTTCTATAACAGGCAACACTAACGACTATTCGTTAGAATCGTTCAAGGTAAACGGTAGCGATGTAGATTTCTACGGAAGCTATAGCTTTATGGTGACAGGTCCAACAAATGTTGACATCGTAGCTCACAAATATGGCAATATAAGCGCCGTTTTGGATATCGACGACGCTTCACACGTAACAGTATACAAAGGCTATTCTTATTATGGCACCAGCGTGGAAGTAAAAACCGGAAAGAACACTATCGAAGTGCCAGAATCAACACCTGTCATAGCCATAAAGGCAAACGATGGTTACACCCTCGTCAGCGTAAGCGACGGTACAACAGATTTCGTAGAGCGAGACGGCAATAGCGAGGTAAACGTAAAGGTAACAGACGCTATGAACATAACTGTTAAGACAGCAGAACTGGTTCGCGACAAGAATGCCGTAGTTTACGTAGAAGACGCTTCAGTACCTTCATACATGCGTTTCATGCGCAAGGACTACACCACAATAGATTTGGCAACAGGCTACAACCATATACCATTCTATGATGGCGACCTTCCATTCAGTTCTTCATTCTATGGCACATCAACCCTAAATGTATACAAGAACGACGAACTCGTGGAGCCTCAGTATACTGGTGCAACATCATATACTCTCAACGTAGAGGATAACGATGTAGTGAAGTTCTTCTTCACAAAGACACCTGCCATAGCAAAGGCTACAGTCACAGTAGAGGGCGATGCTAAGGAACTCACTGCAGTAAAGGATCAGATAAAGGAAGTAGCTGATTTCACCAATCCAATTCCATGTCTTGAGGATACAGAACTGTCGTTCAGCGTATCAGATAAGTCTAGCGTAAAATCGTTTACCATGAACGGTACTGCCGTTACTCCACAGGAAGACGGAACCTACAAGGTTATCATTACTGCTGATAGCGACATCAAGGTTGAGTTAGGCATTGCATCGGGCATTAAGAGCATAACAGGTTCTGAAAATAAGGCTAACAACGTCTACACTACAGACGGAGTTTTGGTAATAAAGAATGCTACACGCAGTCAGATTGACGGATTAGCTAAAGGCATCTATATCATCAATGGCAAGAAAATAATACGTTAAAAAACATATGATTAAACAGAATTTATTAGCAGGATTAGCATTGTGCACCATGACTGTAGGTGCACATGCTGCATCCCCTGACGACTCACAAGTGTGGGTCGTTTCAAAAGACTGGAGTACAAAGAGCTACAACATTAGCAATTTGAAAAAGATTGTATTCCACGAGTCTGAGTTAAGCCTCATCGACCGTAACGACAATGAGAGCAAGGAATCGTATTCCAACCTTTTCAAGCTTATGTTTAATGGCGACCCTACTGGTGTTGAGAACGTTACAACAGAGCGACTTTCCGTGGTATACAGGGATGGAGTTATTAATGTTAACGGATGGACAGAAGGTTGTGCCGATGTTGCATTCTATGACATTAGCGGAAACATGCATGGTTCTATCAAAGCATGGAACGGCGGACAGATAAACGTAAGCCACCTGTCTAAAGGCATGTATATCATGAAAATCAAGGGTTATTCAATGAAATTTATAGTAAAATAAAAAAATACAACGAGAAATGAAAACACGTTATTATATCATCACATTTATTGCACTATTTTTGTGTAACATGGCAGTTTCTGCACAGGAGCGCAATCCTAACAGAATGGTCTTCCACAAGGGCGACAAGGTATTAAAGACTTACTCGGTGGATGAGCTTGACGACATCACTTTCGACTATGTTGAAAATAAGGAAGTTGGCATCACTGTAAAGGAGACCACAGAAAACAGTTGCAAGGTAAGCTTCACTATGCCTGACAACTGTAGCTATTATTATGTAGCCGCTGTAACAGCCGAGCACTCTGACCTTACACAGTATGTACAGGCACATTATGCAGCAAAGCTCACAAAGAGCAAAGAATATGAGTTCACAAACCTAAGATCTGGAATTGATTATTATATCTTAGCATTGCCTATAGATAAGTACGGATTGTCTACAGTACTTTCAAAGAAGAATATCAAAACCATTTCTTCACAGTATGAGAACAGAGCTTCAACATTCTTCGACGTAGACTACTGGGCAGATACTTACATGAATGGTTATCAAAACTTCGTTATCCGTATGGGCGACTGTCTTCACTTGGGCGTATATCCAAAAGGTAATGGTAGAATCTACAACTTCAGTATCTACTGCAAGACAGCTGACGGCACCGACGAACCAATGCCTCAGCCAGGTACATATACATATTATAAAGGCGACAAGCCTATCGACATGTGTATGGAATATTCTGAGAGCTTGATGTTGGAGTATTCTAATTACGAATATTCAAAGGATACCTATGATAGCAAGACCATTAAGTATGACGACGCATCTCTTACTATTGAGAAGAATACAGACGGCACATACACTGTAAAAGCTCTTATCAAGCAAGAAAATGGCGAACTCGTTGAACTCACATATACAGGCGAAGTTACTTACAGGGATAAGTCATTCAAGGGCTACACAGGTCCTAACCTCAACAAGGATATCACATTCACTTGCGACTATCTCGTACCTTACGACCTCGATGGTGTATGCTTCGAGATTATGGACGGTGGTGATCCTTCTGCAGAGGGAGCATCATGGTACAAGCGCAACCGTGTAACCATCTTCCTTGCTGACGATGGTAAAGGTTTACCACGCCTTGGCACATTCAAAGTAACAAAGGATGGTGCAAACGGAACTGTACAGGAGGGTTACTACAAGAACTATGGTGGTGGCGTATCTGGATCTTTCGGTACACGTTATGAATACAATGAGGCTCCAACCCAGATGGCTACATTCGGCTTCGTAAATGGTGGTTCAGTTACTATCAGCAAGAACAGCACAACCGGCGACTACACCATCGCTACCGACTTCATCACCGACAAGGGACGTTCTATCAAGGCTACATACACAGGACCATTCAAGAGCAACAGAGCTTCTTCAATGCTAAAGAAGCGTAACTTGCGTATTGCTCCTGCTGTAGCAAAGTAAAGAAGACATAATTGGTCTGAGAACAGACTATAGTATATAAATAAAAGGACTCATCCTACATTATGAGTGAACATCATTTATCACTCATATGTAGGATGAGTTTTTTTTATGCAGCAACGGCAATCAAAGTTATAATGTATAAACACCTAATTACCACCATTAAAACCACAATAAATTACAATTATATCTTTTTTCTTGCAATTATTTACCATTTTACACACGTATTTAAAATAAAATATATACATTTGCAACATACAATCACAATTAACTTACGAATTATCATAAAAAGTACAACATACAACACATAATAATTAATTGCTTATGAAGAATTCTACACTTATCGCTATTGCTGCACTTGCAGCATGCACAACGACCGTTAATGCTCAGCAATTACGCCACACTCGTTTACACTCTGCTGCACCATTTGCCATAAAGGCAAACAATAGTGCTCAGAAAAACGATGTATTTACATATTCAACTATTCGTAGTAAGCGATTTTAATAAGATTACAAAAAACAATAATAAACAAACTCATTAATGAGCGTATGAAAAAATTATTCACCCTTACAGCAGCCTTATTGCTCATGCTGTCAGCAACAGTAAATGCACAAGACAACGTTATCAAAATGAAAACCAAGCATGCCATTGGCGAATATGTAGGATTCAGCATTCAGTCAAATGGTAACGAAGTTGAAGTTGTTGGTGCCGACTATGACAGTAGCGACGGCTCATTCAAAGTAACATCCCAAGAGATCGAACTTCGTGGTAAAATTACACGACTCGACTGTAGCAGCAACATGCTCGAATCATTGGATGTTAGCGGAAACCCTCTACTTGTTGAGCTATATTGCGACAACAACAAATATCTCACAGACATTAAGCTTGGCAACCAACCAAACTTAACAGAACTATATGTTGGCGACAATCAGCTTTCTACTATAGACTTGTCTGGAGCACCTGAGCTAACATCATTGAGTTGCTATAAGAATGAATTTAAAACACTCAACCTTAGAGCTGTACCAAAGTTGAAAGACCTTATTTGTCGTGAATGTCAGATTGAAGGTACACTTGACCTATCCAACAACAAAGAACTTCAAAAGGTTGCTTGCTATAACAACAGAATTACAGCCATTAAATTGGCAAAAGACAATAGTATTGCTAAAATGGAAATTGAGCGCAACTACATCAATGAAAACAATATGACAGCATTGGTTAATGCGTTACCTACCTATAAGGAGTTGGAAGACTACGACAACTGGTTTGGCATGGATCCACAAGCATTCTACCCATTTGAGAGCAATATTACTACAGAAAACAATGAGTTTACCTCTGCCCACCTTGCAACATTAAAGAGTAAAGGCTGGCCAGTATACAGCGTAGACAATGTTGACCTCTTCGAAGACTTGGTTGAAGTAACCGACGAAGTACTTTCTGTAGACAATACCTCATTAGCTAACAATTTGTCAATTTCTCGCTCCGACAATGGTATCAACTTCAATGGTGCGTCTGCCAACACTACAGCAACCCTTTACGACATGCAAGGTCGCATGATAACATCAACAAAATCTATCAATGGCAATGGCTCTCTTAACACAAAGATGAAGGGTATGTTTATCGTTAAGATTGGCGACAAGAAACGCAAAGTTGCATTGTAACTTAGCATATACAAAACAAATACATTCTAAAAACAGGCTCTGCATTGTTTGCAGAGCCTGTTTTTTTGTTATTAGATATTGTTATTGTTTGGGTTTGCTTTGTATTTCAAATTTATATTTATATATTTGCAAAGAAAACAGTTACACTCAACATTTTACTATAACCTAATTATGAACAATAACATTAAACGTTGGCTGGTAACCTCTGTATGTTGCTTTATGCTTGGCAGTGGACAGAGCATCATGGCACAACAAGTGATTTTTCCACAAGAGGTGCAAGCCAACAAAGCACAATTAGAAAGCAACACCAATAAATGGACATTGAAAAATTCATTGTTTACAGCCAAGTTTGCCAAAGTTGACGGCAAACTCATTTTTAATGGCTGCAGAGAAATGAATCTTAAGCCAGGCACCGAATTGTTTAAGGTGGTATTGGGCAATGGTAACAACTTCACTTCTTCTGATATGGAGTTGGTAAGCATAGAAACCGAAGAACTCGTTGGCAATAAAAACGCAGTAAAGGGTTCTGACCGCTTTGATGGTAAGGGTCTTAAAGCTGTATTTAAAAAAGACAAACTCCTTATTGTTTGGCATGCTGTGTTGCGCGATGGTAGCCACTATTTGCGCACTACCCTTGACGTGGCTACCGAAGAAGACGTAGCCATGCAATCTATCACACCTATGATATATAATGTGGATTGCAAAAAGGCAAAGACCACAGCTATGGTAGTAGGCAACACACGTGGCGCCATTCTTGCCAGCAATAAAATATTTGCCGGTCTTGAAACTCCTATGGGTGTAAACTCCGTTGAGGTAAACACCAAAGACAACAAGGAGATTCCTGCAGAGGTGGCTATGCAGGGATATTGGCGACGCAACACTACACTCAAGAAGAACCTGCCTTGGGAGGTTAGCACTGTTGTAGGTTTGATAGCTCCCGGACAAGCTCGTCGTTCGTTCTTGGCTTATAGCGAACGTGAACGTGCAGTACCTTGGCGTGCATTTCCACATTACAATTCTTGGTACGAACTCAATATTGACCGCAACAATGCCGTAGGTAATAGTGGTGTGTATGATGCTTCTGACCCTAACAACACGAAGGGTGACTACACCGAGAACATGACCTCCACACAGTGCGTTGACGTGGTGAAACACTGGAAGGAAAAGTTCTACGATGTATATGTCAAAGCCCCTTATGCCTTTGTATTCGATGATGGTTGGGATGCTTATGGCACATGGACTTTCAACCCAAACTTTCCAAATGGTTTTACCAAAGAAGACAACCTGGCTAAGAGCATGGGCGTAGGCATTGGCGCATGGCTCGGACCTGTCGGAGGCTATGGTGGTAGCGGCACTTATCGTCGCAACTATTGGAACAACCGTGGAGGTATGCAATTGAGCAATGAATCGTATTACAACTACTTCATTGACTGCTGCAAAAGCATGATAAACAATTACGATTTCCGATTCTTTAAGTTCGATGGTATCAGTGCTCAAGGTACAGCCTTCGGACCTGACGATGGAGACGCTGGTATTGAAAATGCAGAAGGTATTATCAGTATAGAACGAGAGGTGCGCAAAACACGTCCCGATATATTCTTTAATACAACTGTGGGTACATGGGCATCGCCATTCTGGTTCCATTATAGCGATGCTATATGGCGACAAGATGCCGACTGCAAGTTTATCAGCGATACAGGTACCGACCGCGAACAGTGGATAACCTATCGCGACTATATGGTTTATAAAATCTTTACCCAAGGTTCCCCACTCTGCCCTATCAACACTTTGATGACCCATGGTCTCATTCTTAGCGAAAATGGCAAGCCTTACACTCCTAACGATTATAGTTATGATGGTGTGTTGCGCGAAATGCGTTGTGCCTTTGGTTGCGGTTCTGGTATGGTAGAGCTATACACAGACTATAAGTTAATGGACGAGATTAAGGACAATAACGGTAAAGCTGGCGCTCTATGGAAAGATTTGGCAGAATGTATGGATTGGCAGCAGCGCAATGCCGATGTGCTACCCGATATTCACTGGGTTGGTGGCAACCCTTGGGATGGAACCCAAGTGAACGTATATGGTTGGGCATCATGGAATGGCAATAAGGCAACTCTCACACTTCGTAACCCAGATGTAAAAGAACGCCAATTCATCACTACGCTTCGCGAGATACTTGATATTCCTGCTTATATTCAAACCACCATCACGCTTAGCAGCTCGTTTGCCGACCAGAAGGTGGCTACCGCTAATGGCTTAAAGGGTATTGAAATGAATAAGCCTATTGACATCGACAAGCAACTAACACTAACCTTCCCTGCCTCAACAGTGTTTGTGTTTGAAGGTGTTGACTAAAGACTTGGCAAGGCACATCGTACAACTTGCTTACGAAAGCGCCTTGCCAAGAGCTTACATCAAAAACTCGAAGCATGTGAGATTTACCTACATAGGGGTTTATCCAGGTTTATGTTATTTAATCATCTTTTTTGCTTTGCATTTCAAAATAATCTTTGTACCTTTGCAAGCAACAAATGAAACATCAAGAGCAGTTAATTCTGCACCAACCGAGCATTGACAGCTACGGTGGTCCAGTTACGATGTGGAAGTATTAATTTATTAACTTCAAAAAAATGTCATTATGAATAATTCATCAATCTTTGCTGCACAGTTTGCAGCAGCATCACTTAATTCATTAGTCGCTTCTTTCAACCACGAAGTAGGAAACCATGGTTGGTGTTCTGCCCGTGCTTCTTACGACCATGCTCTTATCGCAGAGTTCCTCCGTCGGGGCATCAACGTTTCTGCCATATATGATGGCTCCAGTATTTCTTTCGGAAAACCAGTGAGCCTACAAGATAACGCATTAATTATATGTAAATAATTTAAGTCCGATGATACCGTCTGCTCTTGGTATCATCGGACTATTTTTTTAAGCAAAAAATACTTTTGTTTTAATCCCCTCGAATTCGAGGGGTGTTAGAGTTCTATTGATGTTTTCTTTTAGGCTGCTATTAATACTTATACTTTTTTAGTATTTGTAGTGGATTTTCTTAATAATCGCAATAACAAAACCTATCTCAAAGCAGAAATTGATGATTATTGGTATAGCGGTGTAGTAAGTCGCTTTCATTCAACAAGTTAACATATATTAGCCGTTATTAAAGTTGTACTTCTATTATTGTTTATTGCTGTCATCTAAAACTATTTTTGCATAAAAGGTATTAGCTGACAGTAATAGATAAAAATAACTCTTAACCTCCTTAAAAAAGATTATTAGTTTCATTGCCAGTACCACTTATGTGAAACTCCAGTACCACATAGGTAAAACTCCAGTACCACCTAAGATAAACTCCAGTACCACCTAAGTGGTACTAAAAGTGGTACTGAGATACTTGTTTTATCCAACTATATAGCTTGCAGGATTCAACTATATTTTCTAAAATCAACTCTTACGGTTAACTATCTGTAAATTGTAAATAGTTTTAGCGGACTGCAATAATAAAATAAGTGCCAATGAAGCCTGCTTAGTTGGTCATCTAAGCAGGCTGCATTTTTTTGATGGTTTTTAAGCAAAAATCAACAATGGTTCTATAAGCTGGGGATATTTCAAACAAACTGAGACTTAAATTCTCTTACTATTAAGCCATGTGATGCTGAGCGAAATTACAGCAAAGATTGCTCCAACTGCACACACGCCAATCCATTCCGCATGAGTCCACGCCAATCCCGCACAATATGTACCAAAGGAGCCACCTATAAAATAGGTTGTATAAAGATGGTGTTAGCTCTGTTAGAGGCTTGAGGCATCTCCTGAATGCAGCCACTTTGATTGCTTAGTTGCAAACATTGCAGACCTATATCTACCAAGATGATTGCTACAACAAGACCAATGAACGTGTCGCCAAACAAATAAGCCGTAACCCATGCCACAAGTTGCAAGCAAGCTCCATAAATACTCATCTTTCTTATGCCAAATTGATTAACGAGTTTACCCATACCGCTTGCTGCCAAAGCTCCTGCTATACCACACAAGCCTAATGTTCCAACCATCTCGCTACCGGAAAAGAATGGAGCTTGTGCCAATCTGAAAGCTAAGCACGACCAGATAGCCATCATGCTACCAAAACTAAAGGCGGCACGAATAGCATATAGGCGTATGCGACTATTGCTCTTCACAATATTAAAGACACTAACCATCAAACCTCTATATGTGCCAACATAGTTGCTCTTTATCTGTGGCATAATCTTTAGCGTAAGAGCCATGCACAAAACCATAACAAGAGCTGCTATGAAAAACATTTCGCGCCAACCTAACCATTCGCCAACATATCCGCTAACAACTCTCGATGCCAGTATGCCTGTTAGCAGTCCAGACAAAACGATGCCCATATTCTTGCTTTTGTTCTTCTGTTCAGAATATTGTCCGGCTATAGGAATGAAAAACTGTGGAATTACGGAACAGGCTCCCAACAATAGCGAGGCTCCCCAAATAATCCACACCTTATTGGCGACAGCAATGACAACTGCCATTATGGCTGCCACCGTCATGTTTACAACGATTATACGACGGCGCGAATAGAGGTCACCCATAGGAATAAGGAAAAACAAGCCAAACGCATAGCCGATTTGTGTAACAACGGTAATGAGGTTCGCTTCGTGCTGACTCACTCCTATATCGTGACGTATCATTTCCAGAAGTGGCTGATTATAGTAGCAGTTAGCAACGGTCAACCCTGCAATAACAGCCATTGTGAGCAACAAGCTACGCTCTATACCTCCATTTTCTTTCAGTTGTTTCATTTTCTTTTCTTTTTTCTTATGCAAAATAACCTAATGGTTTTTATCCATGCAGTTTCAGACTGCACAATATTTTTATCCCACCCCAAAGATATAGGCAAGGCTGATGTAGCTGATGCTTATCCATAGGAGCACACCCTGGATGAGAGGGCGGATGCCTACGCTACGCAATGTTTCTCTGGTTAGCGATGCACCGATAAAGAAGAGCGAGAGAGTGATGAGATGTTTAGCAAGCTTGTTTACGGCCCCACTAAATTCACCACCTATTGCAGCAGCACTATCGCCAATGAGCGAGGTATTACTTAATATATAGGTATTGAAGAGTATGGCTACGATAAACCAAATGATGAATCTCGGTATGCAGCTATACCATGGCTTTGCTTCCCCACCCGACTTGGCAAGTGTGCTGCGAAAGAAGAATGGTGTGACCAATGCCAACACTACTATCCACAAAGCGCGAGTGAGCTTGATGGTTGTAGCAACTTCGAGGGCACTCACGCCCTGAGAGACTACAAGCTCAGGATGCATCTGGTCGTAAGCGGCTCCAGCTCCAACCACAGAGGATGTGTCGTGGATGGCTATTGCTGCCCACATACCAAACTGCTTCATCGTCATGCCCAAGGCATCGCCAATGGATGGGAAAAGAAACAAGGCTATACCATTGAGCACAAAAACTACACCAAGTGCCACCGACATACTCTCAGGCTTAGCTTTGATTACAGGCCCTACGGCTGCTATTGCCGAGCCGCCACAGATTGCCGTTCCAGAACTAAGCAAATAGCTGGTTTGCGAATCCACTTTCAGAAGCTTTCTGCCAAAGAACCAACCAAGAGCAAGAGTTCCGAAAACGCTGACTATGGTAAAGAGCATTCCCTGACTACCCGAAGCCAATGCCTTGTCGACATTCATTCCGAATCCAAGTCCTATGACAGAATATTGCAACAGTTTCTTCGACATTGTCTTATTAAACGTAGGAAAAGCCTTGCCTAACAACAATGCAAAGGCAAAGCCCAATGCCAACGCCACTGGCGACGACACCCAATGGGCTAACCACGCAAATTGTCCAAGATTGACTCCGAATACTTCTTCTGCAAATCCTAAAAGCAGCGACACTGCAATAACGGCTACTATAATAATGTAGCAAATTTCATTTCTCTTCATATATTTGATTCTATATTATCTATAATGCGAGTGCAAATTTACTACAAATATCGGAGATAAGTAGGTGTTCAAAATTAATTTATTAGTATTTGCATAACAACAATAAATAAATATACTCGTTTCATAATATAGTTTGTTTTAGTTATAGATATAGAATTAATATAGATAGAGCTTAATAAGCCCTTTATCAGTATAAAATGGTAGGAAAACCACACGAAAAGTTTTTTTTTTGCTTTTTCTTATAAAAAACTTCTTCAAAAGTTTGGTAGAATCAGAAAAAGGTAGTACTTTTGCACTCGCAATTCAGAAATGAGCCTTTAAGAATAAAATTCTAATACAGGTTTTTAACGCGTCCTTAGCTCAGTTGGTAGAGCAACTGACTCTTAATCAGTGGGTCTAGGGTTCGAGCCCCTAAGGACGCACGAAAGTCTAACCAATTAAGGTTAGACTTTTTTCGTTTTATTAAGTTAAAGATTGTATATAAAACTCCTACTACACTTGATTTTTGTTTAATTTTGCTTTGTTTGAAGTCTTTTCCTACTTAAAGACACAACTATCAAGCATTTTTTAGATAATACAACAAGATGAGACAACTAAAAATTCAAAAAAGCATCACCAACCGTTCGAGTGAGGCGCTGGATAAGTATCTCGTAGAAATTGGTCGTGCCCCTCTTATCTCTATTGATGAAGAGATAGAGTTGGCACAAATAATAAAAAAAGGAGGACCACAAGCAGAAAGAGCTAAGGATAGATTGGTGACTGCCAATTTACGCTTCGTAGTTTCTGTGGCAAAACAATATCAACATCAGGGTTTGACACTTACCGACTTAATTGACGAAGGAAATATAGGACTTATCAAAGCAGCTCAGAAATTTGACGAAACTCGCGGCTTTAAGTTTATCTCTTATGCCGTATGGTGGATCAGACAGAGCATATTGCAGGCTATTGCCGAACAAAGCAGAATAGTAAGATTGCCTCTCAACCAAGTTGGTTCGCTCAATAAAATAAACCACGAAATAAGCAAATTCGAACAAGAACATCAGCGACGCCCTTCTATCGCCGAACTTTCGGAAGCAACAAATATAGACCAAGAAAAAATTGGGCAAAGCATGATGGCAGACGGACATCATGTTAGTATTGACGCTCCATTCCAAGATGGCGAAGAGAATTGTATGCTAGATGTTATGCCAAGTGGCGAAGACTGCCGAACAGACAGAATGGTTGACCACGAAAGTATGGCGCTTGAACTAAACAATGTATTGAACGAGGTTCTGAAAGAAAGAGAAATCATCATCATACGCGAATGCTTCGGAATAGGATGCCACGAAAAGGGACTTGAAGAAATTGGAGACCAGCTCGGACTCACTCGCGAAAGAGTAAGGCAGATTAGAGAGAAAAGTATTGCAAAACTCCGCGAAAGTGGCAATGTGAAAATCCTTATGAAGTATCTCGGTTAATCATCCGTTTTGGTCTATTTATACCATTTATATATATAGGTGTCGTGTAAAATATATGCGACACCTATATTTTTTATATTCCCTACTGTTTTTTGCACATAAAAAGTTTGCATTTTACAAATTATTACTTACTTTTGCAGACAAAGAAAAATATTAATAACAACCAAAATTGTATGAAAGATAAAAAAGCTTTAACTCTAAAGACTTTGAATAAAAGCAACGTTTGGGAACTTCAGGAAAACGACATCTTTCGTTTGTGGGAAGCAGGCGAAAAAGATGCAGACTTGAAGGATAATATCCGCCACTATACCGACATCATCAAGAGCGCTTTCGAGATGGAAGAAGTAAAGGTAGATAAACCTGAGGTGATAAAGAAATACGAAGCTCGCGATTTCAAAATTGGCGTGCTTAGAATTGATGACTCTAATAAGATTAAATTCGCAGTTAAGAAAAAAGCTATCCTGCGAGTTACAGACCTTACTTATGAGAACATCAGACATATCTCTGCAGCCAAACTCCTTGAAGTCATAGATCGCAATTTTGGCGGAGGCTGGGATTCTCTATCTCAAAGCATACAAGACATTATCCAGGCTGGTTTCGATATCAGCACCACTACCCTTCCTAAAGATAGACTTCACAAGCCAGGTGGACTATATGAGAAAAAGGTAAACGACGGCTTCGAAGTTCTTGAGATTGCTAAAGGCACTTGGGTAGAGGCGATCTTTGCAAAGGAGAAACCTGAGGTTGAAAAGCCAAAGATGAAATTCGACGAAGAAGACGAATATAATGATAATGACAATCTCGATGACGACGAGGATTTGCCAGAGAATGAGTATGAAAACGATGACGATGATGACGATGACGACACCTTCGATGATGATAAGTTGACCGAAGAAAGTTATCGTACAACATTCGATACTAATCCTGAAGAACTCACCCTTGAGGCTGCAGACGTCTCAGATGATGATGATTATTAAAAAATAACAACCTATAAGCTTATTGACAGGCGGCTCGAAAATTAGCATGTAATATGTTGATTTTGAGCCGTTTCTTTTTATTCCATTATTTTCATGGTTACAAAAAGCCATATAAAGACACATTTTTTGCATTTTATAGCAAAAAAAAACTTGGGATATATTTGGTGGAAACGAATATTTATTGTACCTTTGCAACCGCAAATAAGAAACGGCACAATTTAATTGGTGTGTTAGTTCAGTTGGTTAGAATACATGCCTGTCACGCATGGGGTCACGAGTTCGAG
>ERZ773202.714-NODE-714-length-27854-cov-28.923738_pt1 | contig 27854 bp, 20 predicted proteins | sample MGYA00580998_ERZ773202 | MGnify/ENA primary metagenome ERZ773202 (study PRJEB29015, sample SAMEA2737803) | human gut metagenome | biome: human gut; feature: human-associated habitat; material: faeces | place: China | collected 2012 ...
TTGCTTGGAATAACATTTCTGTTCCATATTGATTGAAATTTAAAAGTGACTTGTTTACGATGCATAAGTGACTTACTTACGAGCCGTAAGTGACTTGCTTAGGATGCCTGAGTGACTTGCTTAGGATGCTGGAGATTTTTTCTCCGGTATGACACTTATGACACTTATGACAGGCTTTTCTTGAAATCTCTCTCACGTAGGCGGGCGGGAGGCCTTTCTTGAAAATTTTTCCTGCCCGCCCGCGTGAGGAAAGTTTTAGAAAACAAGTGTCATAAGTGTCATAGTGTCATAAACGGCATCAGAACGGAAGGTTGCTGCTGGCATCGATTCCCAGGGAAATCTGATAGTTTCTGATCTCTTCTGCCGTACGGATGATGGCGATGAAACCACGGCATCTTGTATTGCGAAACCTCTTGAATCCCAGGTCGCTGAATGCCTTTCCAATCTTCTGGCTGCTCAGCTTCTGAGTGATGTTGCAGCCGATGATCTGCATCGCCCGGGCTACGGACACAAACTCCCCGTTCTCTCCCTCCGAAGGCTTCCGGAAGTAGAGATCCACCAGTTCCTGTTCGAGGCGTGGTGTCTCGAATTTACTGTTGTGCCGGTTCTGCCGCTCTATCTCTTCATCCGTAAACCAGTAGCGGTAGCCGCTCTTGTAGAGGGCATAAGCCTGGGCATAGATGCCGGGATGATTGAAGGGATGCAGGCGAGGGGAGACGATGCTCTCTACCTCGAAAGGCAGCCAGCGGCGGGTTCCCGTAGGATCGTTCAGAAACTCAGGATTGTTGCCCGTACCGCAGAAACTGTTGATGTGCTTGCGCTGCTCGGCATAGTGGGCATAGGCAGCTCGCTCGTTGATATACTGCATCGTCACAGCTGCCTTCAGCTGGTTCATCTCCGAGGCTGACATCGTATCCAGCTCCTCGCAGCAGATGAGGGCGTACTGCGAGAGGGCGATGAGATCATCCTTCGTCATTCGCTTGGCATTGGTCTTCGTGTAGAAGTACTGCTTCAGCTCCGGCGGAAGGAGATGATTGAACCAGGTGGTCTTGTTGGCACCCTGTTTTCCGATATAGACCAGGATGACATTGTTGACCGCCTCTGAGTCCAGCCAACCGGCAATCATGCCCACGAGCCACTTTTTCAGGCATTCCTCGAAGCTCAGCACGGAGCTGTCGGTATCCTTCACCTTCACGGTGGCAGCGAGTTCGGCGATGTAGTCCTTGTCGCCCTCCTTCCTGGGCGGGAGATGGGCGAAGTAATCCTCGAAGGGATTGAATACGGGCGTATAATCGCTCTCGATGATATTGCGCATATCCAACTTGTTTACTTTCACCGTGAGCGACATCTTGGTCCAGAGCGAGTTGACGTGGCGGTCGAGGAGTATCTGCCAATGTGGCAGCTTGGCAGAGGATGATGTGTCTTCTGGGATTTCCTGAAACTCGTATCGCTGCGTGATGAGATTGTATCGGAGACGGATATGACCATCGAGAAAATTTCTGATTTCCTCGACCGATGCGTAGTGGTTGTCACTGCCGCCATTTCCACCTCCTCCACCACCTCCTGATGCCTTTCCGGAGGCGCCTGGAGTGTTGTCGTAGCACGACTTAATGACCTGCTCCACACCATTATACTCGGGAAATTTCCGGAGAGCCCACTTCAGTACATCGGCATGGGCATAGCGCTTCTTGGCGAGCATATAGCCCACCCGCATCACATAGTTGTTGTGATTGCCTGGCTTGTAAATAATCTTGTCGGCTGCAAGTTTCGGTTGGATGATTTGCTCGTAGTAGGTGTTGATGCGGTCCTGTTTCTTCTGCTGCTGATTCTTCTTCGTTGTCTCGGTATGGAATTTTGATATTTCCTCGGCGGTGAAGGGTTTGGCACAGGATTTGTAGTATGCATCGGGATTGTAGGCGAGTCCGCTGAGCCGATTGACGTTCTTGCACTGGAAGTCAGCTTTTTTGCCAATGAGCTGCTGATAGTAGGCATTGCCCTTGGCGAAGGCAGCGGGGTAGTCATCTCCCTCATAGGGATAGATGACTCGGATACCATTACCGCTCATCGTGATGTAGCAGAGCAGGGTATGCGGATCGTCGCAGAGTTTCTGCTTCAGGGCGTTGAGAGCCGTGATATCGGGAGGCATCTCGGTGAAGAGCTCATCGAAATCTACGAGAGATAGGTGGGTGAGTTCCCGGATGTTGTCCTGACCCTTGCCTCCTTCGAGGTAGCAGGCTGGGGCAAAGAGGGGTGCATCCGCCTTGAAGGTCTTCTTGCCTGTAAAACGGTAAGACTGGGTGAGGAACTTGAGTTTCTCATCGGTTTTCATGAATGAAACCAGGCTTTCAAGGTCTCCCTGTATGGGAGTCTTGCTGGTCATGTTTGCGAATTGTGATACTTTTTTCTTCATTTTATCATCTTCTATTGTTGGTAAAGCGGATTGTTCCGTTTACATGATGTTGTGAAAGGAGTTGGGGATAGGCAGTATCTCGCTGGTTTCATATCGCAAAGTTACAAAAAAGAATAGAAATGGCGGTTCCCGTAGTGGGAACTAACAGTTTAAATACATATATTTTTTTAGTTTTTTTAATTATGATCAAATCAAATTATCACGTTGACATGAGTCAATTTGGCAAAATTTTGGTTGAAGTAATGAGTAAGTATCATATTACTTATTCTAGTTTGTATCATACCACTGGTGTGAGCAAGGAGTACATTTCCGCAGTCTGAGGAGGTCAGGCTGATTATCATCACAGCATTTATGTGAGAATTGTTAATGGGCTTGAGGGCTGGATTCCGGAGAAGGATTATCCGGATATTAGAGAGAAACTTATCCGTGCATCGTATGGGGATAAGGTATAAAATAAAAGAACGCAAGCCCGCTAGGCGTTCCGCCGGATTTGAAATCCGGCGTCAAAAAATGTCCTTACCTATTTAGGCTCTGCGGATTTGCAATCCGCAGCAAAGAAGTATGCTTTTCCTTTTGTTGGGGGATTGCAAATCCCCCGGTTTTTAATAGGTCGAACCTTTTTCTACGGCGGATTGCAAATCCGCCGGGACGCCTAGCGGTAGGTGAAATCTGTGGGACCTTTCATAGACCGCATAGGTCTCCAAATCTGCGTGACTTTTAAATTCTGTGGGAGTTTAAAACAAAAGGCTGGTAGGAATTTTTCCTGCCAGCCTTTTCTCGTACTTTTTTCTTGTGTGTCTTTAAACTTTACTTTCTGTAGAACTTGCCTTTCTGCCGGGTGTTGATGTTTTTTTCCTCAAGCTATACTTTCCGTGCTTATCGAATACAATCCAATAGAGCACAGGAAGGATGGTGGCAATGAGTACCATCGAGATGAGGGTTCCGAAGAAGATGACGGCTCCCATCGGAGACCACAATGTGTTGTTCTCTATCATCATCGGCAATACGCCTACCGAGGCTGCTGCTGAGGTGAGGAAGATAGGACGCATACGGCGCTCACCAGCCTGGAAGGCGGCATCTCTTACCGAAAGGCCCTTGTCGCGGCGAAGTTCCTCGGCATAGTCGAGCATGATGATACCGTTTCTTACCAGAATACCCATCAGACTCACGACACCCAGAATGCAGGTGATGCTGACATCGAAGCCGGTAATCAGGAGTCCTATCGCAGCACCGAAGATGCAGAGCGACATGGAGGAGAGATTCACCAGAGCCAGGCTGATGCGCTTGAAATGGAAGAGCAGAATGAAGAAGATGATCAATACCGCTATCATCACACCCGATATCACCTGTGGCATGGTTTCGCCATCCTTTTCTGCCATACCGCCAATCTCCCAATCCAGATCGGTACCGAGCGGGAGTTTCGATATTCTCTCTTTCAGCTTGTTGGACAACTGGTTGGCATTATAACCTCTCAACGGTTCACCGACGATGGAAATGGTGCGTATGCCATTGCGTCGGACGATGCAGCCATCGTGCCAGTCGGGAGAAATCTTAGCCAGCTGACGGAGCGGCACACTCGATGTTCCGCCCATCACAGGGATGTATTCGTTGGCAAGGTCGCTGTCGTTCTCCGACTTCAGTACCATCTTCACCGGATAATCGCCTTCCCAGAGGGTGGACATCGGAATGCCATCACCAAAATGAATGGCAAGATCGGCAGAGAGCAGCGTCTTGTTCACACCCAGACGGTTGGCCTCGGTAGCATCCGGCGTAACCCGGATGCCCGGCAACGGCTCCTCGAAATTGGTACGGATCAGATTGATACCTTCTATCTGATGCATGCAGGCGGCTATCTTCCTAGCGGCTGCTTTCAGATCGCTGATGCTGTCGCCGCTCACTCTTACTTCGATAGGGTAGCTGGCATTGTTGTAATCCATCTGCTTGAAGCGGATGTAGCAATCCGGAAAGTAGTTGGAGTAGCGGTCGGCATATCGGTCGAGTACCTCTTCGGTGGCACCGTTATCTACTGTATTCACGATGAACTGGGCAAAGTTGGAACCGCCAATCTGCGGAGCGTAGGTGGTATGGAAACGGGGCGAACCCTGTCCGATAAACGTGGTTACCGCCGTTACCTGCGAGTCGCGCTGCAGGATGTGAGCCATCGAATCTGCTACCTGTGCAGTTCTATCGGCTGTGGTTCCGTTAGGAAGATAGAACTCCACGGCAAACTGGTTTCTCTCGGCAATAGGCATCATTCGCTGCGGAAGATTCACGAAGATGACGGCGCCGATGCTTACCAGCACCACGCCCACGATGAGGGTGATGCGAGGACTGGCGAAACAGTGCTTTAACAGCCAGGTGTAACCCATCTGAAGATAATCGAGCGGCTTCTTCCGGGCGTTGGGGGTAGGCTGACTGCTGATGCCCTGATGAATCACCCTATATTGTAAATAAGGTGTAAGCAGCAGCGAAACCGTGAGCGAGATGCTCAGGATGATGAACATTGCCCAAGGGAACGACTTGACGAAATCGCCCATGTCACCATGCATGGTGAAGAGGAACGGGAAGAAGGTGAGCGAGATGCTGAGCGTGGCGGAGAGTACTGACATGAAGAACTCACGTGGGGCAGCGATGGCTGCGTGCCAGCGCGACATGCCGTGGCCCAGCTTCTCCATATAGTTGTCGATAATGACAACGGAATCATCCACCACCATACCCAGGGTTACGATGAGGGCTGCCAGAGTGACGGTGTTCAGTTCCATACCGAAAAGATAGAAGATGCCCAGCGAAGAGAAGATGGTGATCGGGATGCTGAGGGCGGATACCTCTGCCACGCGGCGTGGCATAAGCAGGATGACCACGATGATGACGGAGATGACCGAGATGAGCAGTTCGCGAAGGAAGTTGAGCACTGATTCGCTCACCACCTTGCTCTGGTCGGTGATGGTATTGATATGCACATCATCGGGCAGGGTCTGCTCAAACTCATCCATCGCCTGGTGAACGTCTTTTCCCATCTTCACGATGTCATTGCCCGGTCGCATCTCGATGGAGAGGAGCACGCATTTGTTGCCATTGCTCTTGATGTATTTGCTCAATTTGGGGTATTCTCTCCTGATCTGGGCAATATCCTTCAGGCGCACGATGTTGCCCTTGGGGTCGGAATAGACAATCTGTTCTGCCACATCGCGCTCGTTGTTGTAGGAGTCGGTGATGTGGATGGGCAGGTTGAGGTTGCCCAGCTCCAGGTTTCCACTCATGGTGGTGAAGCCCTGTAGGGCGAGCTGGTTGAGTACCTTGTAGGAACCGATTCCGTATTTAGCCAGCTTGTTCTGATCCAGATAGATACTGATCTGTTCGTTCTCCAGTCCGTAGGTGCGGAGGTTGGAAATGGCATCGATGCGGCGCAGGCGGTCCTTCAGCCGGTCGATGTAGGTGTTCAGTTCCCGATAGGTTTTCTGCTTGCTTTCCATCGTGATGAGCAGGGCAGAGGTATCGGCGATGTCGTCCACTGCCTGCAGGGCGAGAACGCCTGATGGGAGTGATGCCTTGAAGGCCTGCAGTCCGTGCTTGAACTTGCTCCAGAAGGCATCCCTGTCTTCTACATCATCGTTGAGTTCCAGGAATACGATCAGCATGCCGTCCTTGCTCTGGGTGTAGGTCTTCTTCTTGTTGACCTCCTTGTATCCAAAGATGAAATTCTCCAGGGGTTTCGCCACCCGTTCTTCCACCTCATCGGATGTGGCACCGGGATATACGGCAACGCAGGCACCCTGGCGGATGGTGAATTGCGGCATTTCCTGCTTAGGCATGATGCAGATGCCCAGAATGCCCACGAAAACGAGCATACCCATGAGGAGCATCACGATATTATGGTTGCACATCGCCGATTCGATGAACGAACGCTTGATGATGCGGTTGGGTTTTCTCGTAATGCGAGCCTTGATATGGTCGTGAAGGGCGGTGTCCTTCTGCGGAATCCTCGGCTTGTTTATCTCTTGATTTGTGTCTTGATTCATATCTTTTCCCTCCACATTTTATCGGTTGTTACTCTTTCCGGTATCAACCTTCATACCTTCTGATACCTTCTGCTGACCATTGATGATGACCTGGTCGCCAGTATGAAGTCCCGAGAGAATGATGATGCCATCTCCCTCGAAATCGCCTGTGGTTACAGGTTGCTGGTGCGCCTTGCCGTTTACTACGGTCCAAACGAATCGGGAGTTATCTACATCCAGTTCAACGCTTTGCGGCGGAACGATGATATGAGCCGGTGCTGCTGCACTGCCCTGAATCTGGGCATTGCAGACCATACCCGGGAGCAGACGACCCTGCGGATTGGTGATACCCACCTTGATGTCGTAGGTATGCGAGATAGGATTGGCATCGATGCCTTTTTCTGAGATGGTCCCATAGAAGACGGCTCCGGAAAGAGCGGTAACTGTCAGCTTTACCTTGTCGCCTACGTGGAGAAGCGAGATTTCTGCTTCGGGTACGGAAACCTTGGCATTGACCTGAGCCACATTGGCGAGTTTCAGCACGGGCTGACCAGGAAGCACGTAGGTTCCCATATCCACATTCTTGGCAGCGATGACGCCTGAAAACGGAGCTGTGAGTGTAGAGTGGGAGAGTTGCTGACGGGCGATGCTTTCGGCTGCCTTCGCCTGTTCCAGTTTACTTTCTATCTCCACCCATTTCATGTCCGAGATGGTTCCTGACTGATGGAGGGGCAGGAATCTCCTGTAGGCATCTTCTGCCTGCTTCAAGGTGGTGAGGGTAGCCCGGTGAGCCTCCTTCACGGTAGTAGGGTTGATGGTGGCGAGCAACTGACCTTTGCTGACTCTGTCACCCTCATCTACACGGATGGAAGTAATATTTCCGGCGATTTCGAAACTGAGTGTTGATCCCATCTTTTCCTCGATGGTACCCACATAGTCTTTCGTTCCCCCCAGGTTTGTATTTCCTACAGAGATTGTTTCCACCTTGATATTCTTCTTTTCGATCTTCCTGGCTTTTTCCGTACATCCTGTCAACAGCAGGCTGAATCCCGTAATCATCAGACTGCATCCCATGAATATCAGACAGCTGCTACTGCATTTCATTAGCCATCCTGTCATACCATCTTTCTTTTTCATATCTTCTTCTTTTTGTTATTTTTTTGCAAAGGTATGAAATTATGGCGAATGTAAGGGAAGCAAAGTATTAAATATGTTTAAGGACTAACGTTTTTTAGAAAAAAATATGTACCTGAAAGCTCACGAAACCAAGGTGTTTGTATTGAAATAAGCTATAGGTTGGGCTCTCTTTCTAAGTATGAAGAGAGCCCCTACTATTTTACTTTTAAGGGACGTTATGATAAATAGCGCTAATGGCAATATCAAACTTAGTAATAAGTAGAACGGGTAAACTGGTGGCATGGTGAATTACCATGCCTCCAGTTTATCTGCTATCTCAGGCATCTTTTCCTTGTTGAATACAGGATTCTTGCCTTCCTTCTTCTGCTGGCGGTAATCCTGCAACAGGAAGACTGCCTGGCGAGAAAGTAAAACGATGGCAGCAAGATTACAAAGGGTAAGAAGTGCCATGGTGATGTCTGCAAAGCTCCAGGCAAAATCAAGTGACACGATGGCTCCAATCATCACCATCGCTGCCACGGCAAGGCGATAGATAAATACGCCCAGTCTGGAATCCTTGATATATCTCACGTTGGTCTCACCATAATAATAATTGCCGATGATACTGCTAAAGGCAAAGAGCCATATCATGACTGCTACAAAAGGATTTCCGATGCTTCCGATTTCGTGGGTCAAGGCATCCTGAGTCAGTTGGATACCATTGGATGCAGTGACATCTACCCCGCTCATAAGGATGATGAATGCTGTGCAGGAACATACTACCAAGGTATCCGTGAAGACACCCAGCGCCTGAATCAATCCCTGTTTTACCGGATGGCTCACCGTAGCCACTGCAGCAGCATTAGGAGCACTACCCTCGCCGGCCTCATTGCTGAACAAGCCTCGCTTGATGCCCTGGATCACTGTGACGCCCAGTACTCCGCCTGCAGCCTGATTGAATCCGAAGGCATTTTCAATAATGATTAATAAAACCTTAGGCAAACTGGTGATATTCCAAATCACTACGCCAACGGCTATCAGGAGATAGACAACTGCCATGACAGGAACTACCGTAGAAGAGAACTTTGCTACTCTCTGAATACCACCAAAGATGATGAGCAATGTAAGCGCCGTGAGTATGATGCCCATGGTGGCAGGCTCGATACCAAAAGCCTTCTGCCATGCCAGACAGATGGTGTTACTCTGAACGGAATTGTAGGCAAAACCAAAGGTGATGATCATGAGAACGGCAAAGAGGATACCCATCCAGCCCTTTCCCAATCCATATTTCATATAATAGGCAGGTCCACCATAGAAGGAAGACTTACCTTTGCGCTTATAGAGTTGGGCAAGCGTTGATTCGATGAAGGCTGAAGCAGAACCCAGCAAAGCGAGCATCCACATCCAGAAGACAGCTCCCGGACCGCCGATGCTGATGGCTGTAGCTACTCCTGCAAGATTACCTGTACCAATTCTACTGGCCAATGCCACCACGAAAGCCTGGAAGGAAGAGATGTGCTTCATCTCACCATCCACCTTTACATCCATAGACAGTTCTTCCTGGCCAATCTCCTCTGGTTGAACCTTATCGGGATGCAGCAGGAGCCTGACCATCTCGCGGATGAGACGAAACTGCACGAAACGGGTACGCCAAGTAAAAAATACGGCACAGCATATCAAGATGGTGATGATGATATACGACCAAAGAAAATCGCTAACCTGAACTAAAATATTCTGTATTGAATCTATCATTTTATTTATTTAAATCACTCTAAGTTATCTATTTGAATCACTCTAAATGTTCATTCCGACTGCAAAATTACAGTTTTTTTTCGAAAAAAAGCATCGTTTAGGGAATTTCCTCTATCGGTTTAGGGAAAATCCTTACTATACCTCCAGAAATCGCCTTATCTTTGCAGCAGAAATCAGAAAGATGACTGAATTGACGATGATTCTGGAATCTGATGGTTTCCTGGAAAATGGAAGTTTAACATATAATAAGATAAGATTATGAAGAAGTTTATCATAGCACTAGTAGCAATGTTCATGATGACATTCAGTTCTGCATCAGCAATGAGTTATGAACAGGCTCGCCAGCAGGCTCTGTTTCTGACAGACAAAATGGCTTACGAGCTGAATCTGACAAATGATCAGTATGAGGCAGCCTATGAGGTCAACCTCGACTATCTGATGGGCGTGAATACTTACGACGATCTCTACGGCATCTATTGGCGTCAGCGTAATCTCGACTTGAGCTACATCCTTCTGGATTGGCAGTATCGCTCATTCTGTGCCGCAAGCTATTTCTACCGTCCTCTTTACTGGTATGGTGGATTCTTCCACTTCGGCATCTATGCACGCTACCCACGCAGAGATTACTTCTTCTTCGGAAGACCTCATTTCTATGCTGTATATCGTGGTGGACACAGCTGGAGAATGAATGGTGGCAGAAGCTGGTATTACGGACGTGAATTCGGCGGTCCGCGCCCTATCGGTGTTCGAGGTCAGGAACCAAGATTCGGTATGCGCGATGGATTCAATCGTGGCGATTATGGTCGTGGCAAGACCTTCGGCAATCTCAATCGTCAGAGCAGTACAAGAACTACGGTTACACGTGATCATTCTTTTGGCAACAGTCGCCAAAATAATGCTACCTTTGGAAGTGGTGTCCGAGGCGGTGGTTCTTTTGGGGGCTATAACCGAAGCGGATTCGGCAGTGGTTCTACCAACAACAGCCGTTCGTTTAATAATGGTTTCACTCCACGTTCCAGCACTCCAAGCAATGGTTCTTTCGGTGGTCACCGTGGCGGCAATTCGTTGAATAACAGCCGTTCATTCAGCAGTGGAAGCCGTTCCTTTGGCGGAGGCAGCAATGGTGCCCGCAGTTCCTTTGGAGGTGGTTCTTCCCGTAGCAAGAGCCATAATGGCGGCGGATCATTCGGTGGCAGAAGATAGTTAGACCAATTTATCAAACCAAATATATACCAAAAGAAGGGACATTCCAAGTGATTGGGATGCCCCTTTGCTTTTTTAGTATGATGAATTGATATACTATCAAAGATCATCAAAAAAGATAATCTACAGAACTATATAATTGAATGACAAGTATATAGATGATAAAGAGAGGAGCAGACAGGCGAACTCCATCCGCCATTGCCTCTCCCATTGCCTCAATACTGTTCAGTCTTTGGTTGACTACGCCGAAAGACTGTGCCATGACAATGACCATAAAACAGATATAGGGCAAGATGCTTCTGGAAAAACTGCTGGAGGCATATCCTCCCATCACATTGAGCAGGATGGCATGAGGGATGAGCGTGAGCAACAGCATCACACCGATAAACAGGACGAATTCCAGGCAAACCAACCGCAAGGCATTGCGCTGTCGGTAAACCTTATGATCGTATTTTAACAAGCCGCTTGCCCGTAGCGTACCCCAGGCAATGCTGATCAGCAACAGCCATACCAGCCAAGGTGACTGCAGGTTGGCGGTGAAAGTGCCGAAGAACCATCGGATACCTTCCGGGCTGAGCAATGACCGGGGAAAAACATCGGGCATAGCGGCAGTGATGAGCCATGAAGCCAGCACCAGTACTATCTGTGCCAGTATCAGCAGGAACATGGCATAGCCACATATCCTGCTGAATGTATGACTATTCTTCATCAGCCTGCAAATTATCAATATCGATGATGCGTAACTCGCATGCCCGTACCACGAGTCGGGTCGCATTCACGCTCATTCCGTTATTTCCATCAGGGAAGAGCTTCTGTACGAGTTCATTCTGCCGTTTTTCCAGACTCTTCACACCGAATGGCATACCTCGCAGGTTCGTGATCTGCTCCTTGGTATAACCCAGGGCGAGATGGCGGAGGAATCGCTCGTCGTACTCATCAATCTCGTAATTGATCATCGCCTCCTGATGCATCAGCTGGCTTCCTACGCTCTGCTTGAATCTATCAACGATTTTCTGGAGAATCGGCTGGTTGAAAACCAGCTTCTTTCCACTCATGCAGGAAGCCACGTCACCACGGGTAAGCAATTCTCCGCTCTTGAGGATGATGCCTTCACATCCTGCATCGAGCACATCTACCCATAACTTCTCGTTGAGAATCTCACCGGTAAAGATCAGGACCTTCACATCAGGATACTGTTCTTTTGTACTACGGCAAATTTCTACTCCAACAGTGGTGGAGCCACCCAAGCCAAGGTCAAGCAGTACAAGGTCTGGCTTTTGCTGTTTGATGAGTTTCCAATAAGCGATTTCACTATCCGCAGTGCCGATGATTTCAGCTTCGGGTATGTCGTTCTTGAAGATTCCTTCTGTGCCTTTCAATTCCAGAGGCACATCTTCTACTATAATAACCTTAAATTTATTCATGTCTTTGTCTTTATTATTTTTTCAGGTAAAACGATTTCTATCATGAGTTTGCCATCAGATGACGGCTTGGCAAGAATGCCACAGCCACGCAGGTTGGTTGCCTCCCCTATTTCTCTCACAATCTGGCGGGCCACCAGATACTTCATATCGCTGGTGAGCGGTGTGAAGAGATGTGGATGCCGGGTTGCGTCAAATGGGATATCGTGAAGGATATACTGGCAGGTTACATAGGCGGAAGAAGAGGTTGCTTCCTGATAAGTGAAGTTCTTCACTCCGCCAGTGATAAGCTTCCTGAGATATGCCAGCAAGTCAGCGTCGCATTTCACGGTTCCTTCCACCTGCTCCATTGCCTGTGCGCTGAGCATCGTGTATATTGCCTTGTAGTAATCCACCAACTCCTGCAGGGAAGTAACATCCTCCGGGGTACTGTCGATAAGCTGTCTGATTCGCGATGGGTAATACATCGTTTCGTGCTTGAGCGTAGAGAGACAGTTGTCGAGTACGGAATTGGCAATGTGCAACTTTCCGTTTTCATACTCTGCACGATGCAGCTCATCTTCTGCCATTTCTATATTCGTAGCCTCATTCTGCTGCATATCAATGCTTTGTTTCAGTGCCTGCGAGATTCGTTCCACCACCTCGTTGAGCTGAGGGAAAAGCTGAACGTTACGTATGTTATTGCTGCCGGATGGAGTCCAGATTCCGGTAATCTGTTTCAGCTTATCCGTGTTGGAATCACTACTGAGCAACACCTTGTTAATAGCATTGATCTTTTCTACGGCATAGCGATAACGGAGGATGTGGCGATAGTATAGCAGATAATATGCCAGTGGCAATTGTAACAGCAGGATAATCAGCAAGACGATGGCTACAGCCTTCGAGTTTTCTGAAGTCTGCATGGTTCTTACGTAGTTATCGAGCGAATTATCCGCACTCCGTTCACGGAAGAGCTGTGTATATACCTTGTTGTTACTATCGTATAGTTCCCATTTGTGGAGCGCCAGCGCTGCCACGGCACTCTCATTGCGGATATCGAGTATGACCTCGTAGTTGGTTGGCAAACTGTCGTGCAGCCAATGGATTTCGGCAGCGGTTCCTTTCATGGGATGTGCCACCATCAGATATTTCCCATCAGGATTCAATGTCAGATAGTATCGGTTGAGATAGCTGCGAGACGAATCTGCCATAGCCAGGGTCCGCTCGTAGGTACCATTGATATTACTGAAATAGGCACTGTCGGCATAGGATGCTGCTGTTTGCAGCAATCGCGATGTCTGCTTATTGCCCCAGTGCCTGTCAGTTCTGTGCTTGTCAGTTCTGTGCATAGAGACATTATTCCGGGTGCTTCCCTGTACGGCAGATGGGATATTACAACCTATCAGCATCATGGCAAGCATCAGTATCATTTGCATTTTCCGAATACCGCAAGGCAGTCGGAAAGTGAACTTACTACCTTTCCCCAACTCACTCTCTGCCTGAATATTACAAGGAGAGAAGAGCGAACTGATTTTCTTGTACTTATCGATAATACCCTTACAGTTGAGCAAACCGAATCCATGTCCGCCGGTATAGGTGCGGTCGAAGATGTGTTGCAGTGTTTCTTCATCCATACCTTTTCCTGTATCTTCTACGGATATTTCCACAAATGCCTGATGGCTCTTGGCACTAACCACGACCTCACCTCCTGCAGGTGTAAACTTCCTGGCGTTGTCGGCGATGGTGTTAATCATGAATAGTGTCAGCGTACGATCTGCCTTTACCGTGGCATCTGTAGGCTGTACGGTAAGTTTAACCCCACGCATTTGAAAACTCATTTTTCCTTTGGCTACAATATCGAAAAGTGGCTGGAGCGGGAAGCTCTCAATACGGAGATTGATGGCTCCCTGGCGCATCTGTATCCAATCGGTGAGAATCGAATTATATTGATTGATTTTATCAGTCAACTCTGAGATATAGGTATATCGCTCCTGTTTCACTTCTTCTGGATCATCTCCCTTCTTCAGCCTATCTACCTCATGGATCATACGGTCGATAAATGGGGTGATGCTATTGACAAGAGAAAGCTTGGCACGCTGTTCCAGGTTGCGGCGCTTATTGTCAGATATATGAAGCTGGACCATATTCTTGGCTTCTTCCAATTCTTCATGCTTTTCTGATAACAAATTGATATGCTGCATGTTCTGTTCTTCCCATTCATGTAAAGGTATCAGCAGGGATTCTACAGAACTTTCCTTGGTATTGCGGCGCTTCATTCTGTCGAATACATAGAGCAAGACCACGACCAAGACTATCATAAAGATTACCGCAGCAATCATCGTGTTCAGCTGGACGGCATTGTTGTCCAACTGAGTGGCACGCGCTTCCAACTGCCTGTCTTGTCGGCTCTGCTCCTGCAAGTCGAGGTAAATATTGCGGTTGTAATCGCTTTCCGGCTTATCATCGATGGCGGAATAAACCAGGCTGAGTCTTTCCCGGATAGAAGCCACCAGGTCGGGTGCCTGCTGGATAGCCCTGTTCTGGTTGAGTGCCCTATTCAGACAATCGCCTGCCGATTTATAATCCTTGATCTGCCAGTAGCATTCTGCCAGTGTGCGGTATGCTCCTGCCGTCTGGTAAACGTCTCCATATTCAGAAAAGATATTGAGTGCGCGTTGCGCAAAGTTTCCTGCCAGAAGTTCCAAAGGCATCTGTTCTACATTGAGATACTGGAAAGCCGGCAGATTGTTCTTTACCAGGAAATCGCGCTGTTCCGGATCCTGAATATGTTCGCTGATAGATTGCAGTGCGTTTGCCTGCCAGTATGGATAAGGATTGCTGCCACTTGCCAAAAAGTAGAGGCGAATGAGCATATCAAATTCCGCCTGACAGATTTCCTGTGGGGTGCCATGAGTGATGGCGCCACCAGCTCCCATATTATAAAGATAGTTGAGATACTGTGCCGTATCCTGTTCCAGTTCATCCGGGTCAAGATCTGCCAGCGCATTGAGCATCGGCTTGTCTAGCTGTACATAATAAAAATAGGTGGCAGCTACGATATCAAACTCACTCTTCGCATAAATGGCGCGATGACGCTCCCGAAGAGGAAGGTTATCTATTTCCTCACCGATTCTTCGCAGTTTACGGATGGCTTTTTCCCTGAAGCTATAGAAATCCTTGTTGCGGGCTTCACGCTGACAGAGTCGCATATTCTGAACGTCGGCAATAAGGAGTTCTATCTGGTTGTCACTGCGTTCGTTTACCTTGTCAAGCCATCGCTTGGCAGTATGGTAATCCATCTTGGCAATAGCCACAAAAGCCAGGTTGTTGCAAGCCTCCGCATATCCGGCAGGATAGTCTTCAGAAAGAGCTAAAGCCTTCTCTGCCAATACTTTAGTAGAGTCCAGGTTACGATAGTGAAGCGCATAAGAAAGATGATTCAGCTCATCTACTTCGCCCTTATGCGATGGCGAACAAGCTGAAAAAACAAACATCGCCACCATCATACAGATGATGGCGATGCCATAAATATGATGAAATCTTTTATGCATCCTGATTATGCACGTGCCTTAGCAATGTAGCCCAAAGCTTCCTGACACTTGGCTGTGATGGCAGCCCAATCTGCTGCAGCAACAGTCTCCTTAGGGAAGAGTTTAGATCCCATACCTACACAGAAAACACCCGCCTTGATCCAAGGAGTAAGGTTCTCCTCTGTTGGCTCTACTGCACCTGTTACCATGATGTTGCTCCAACGCAATGGTGCCATTACATTCTTAACGAATGAAGGACCACCTACATTACCTGCAGGGAATACCTTGGTTACATCGCAACCTGCTGCCTGAGCATTGTTGATCTCTGTTACAGAACCACAACCTGGTGAATAAGGCACCAAACGACGGTTACATACAGGAGCAATGTCAGGATTGAAGTTAGGGCCAACGATGAAGTTTGCACCCAACTGGAGATACAAGGAAGCAGTACCAGCGTCAACCACTGTACCAGCACCCAAGATCATCTCAGGGCACTCCTTATCAGCCCACTTTACCAACTCTCCGAAAATCTCGTGAGCGAAATCGCCACGGTTGGTGAATTCAAATACGCGAACGCCACCCTCGTAGCATGCCTTGATCACGTTCTTGCAGATTTCGATATCTTTATTGAAGAATACAGGAACCATACCAGTCTCTTTCATAGCTGCCATGACCTGCATTTTGCTAAACTTTGCCATCTTTGTGTTTTAATGTTAAATGTTATCGCTTTACACGACCATTAGCGTTACCGCCAGCAAGGCTCTCAACCTCGTCAACAGAAACCAAGTTGAAGTCGCCAGGGATAGTGTGCTTCAAGGCAGAAGCTGCAACAGCGAACTCAAGTGCCTCGCCCTGAGTCTCCTTAGTCAGGAGACCATGGATCAAACCACCAGAGAAAGAGTCACCACCACCCACGCGGTCGATGATAGGGTTGATGTCGTAGTGCTTGCTCTGATAGAACTCCTTACCATCATAGATAAGAGCCTTCCAGCCATTATGAGAAGCAGAAAAAGACTCACGGAGCGTAGAAACGACATACTTGAAGCCGAACTCTTCCATCATACTCTTGAAGATGCCATAGTAACCCTCAGCATCAGTCTTGCCGCCTTCTACGTCAGCATCAGGCTTGAAGCCCAGGCAAAGCTGAGCATCTTCCTCGTTACCGATGCAAACATCTACATACTGCATCAATGGGCGCATCACAGAGATAGCCTTCTCTGATGTCCAGAGCTTCTTGCGGAAGTTGAGGTCAACAGATACAGTTACGCCATGACGCTTAGCTGCCTCACAAGCCAACTTGGTCAATTCTGCAGCCTTGTCGCTGATAGCAGGAGTAATTCCACTCCAGTGGAACCACTGAGCACCCTCCATGATCTTATCGAAGTCGAAATCAGAGGGATCAGCCTCTGCAATAGCGCTGTGAGCACGGTCGTAGATAACCTTAGATGGGCGCATAGAAGCACCTGTCTCTGCATAGTAGAGACCTACTCTATCACCACCGCGGGCGATAAACTCAGTATTGACGCCATAACGACGAAGACCATTTACTGCAATCTGGCCAATCTCGTGCTTTGGCAACTTTGATACGAAATATGCATCGTGACCATAGTTAGCAAGGCTAACAGCAACGTTAGCCTCACCACCACCAGGGATGATGCGAAGTGACTCACTCTGGATGAAACGATCGTTGCCTTCTGGTGACAAACGAAGCATAATCTCGCCTAATGTTACAATCTTTGCCATTGTTTGATAGTTTTAATTTCTTTGTTTTTATTGTTTGTTTACTAATAGACAATTTTTTAGTAGTTGTCCGTAACCGTTGGCAAAAATAGCTATAATTTCTCGAATACCAAAATTTAATCGCAGTTTTTTTCATTTATCGCCTTATTTTTTCGTATTTTTCTCACTTTTTTCCTTTTTTTCTCCTTTTTTTCGTTTTTTGTGCAAAAAAAGAGCTGTGCATTCGCACAATTCAAAAAAATGTTGTATATTTGCGCCCGAATGCTGACGGTGTGACCGTACACAAACCAGCAGTTCAACAAAACATAGTAAAAAGCACAGTTTGTGCGCACAGTTATTATATAATAAAGTACGTGCGATGTGCTCAAAACCATAAACTTAAAAACAATGGCCGAAAGAATCAGAATCAAGGATATCGCCGAAAGAGCAGGCGTATCTGTAGGAACAGTGGACCGTGTGCTCCACGACCGCCCGAACGTGTCGAAGCCGGCTCGTGAGAAGGTGGAACAAGCGCTCAAGGAAATGAATTATCAACCTAATATGTATGCCAGTGCATTGGCATACAACAAGGCTTATACTTTTTATCTTCTGATACCGAAGCATGAGTCGGAAGCCTATTGGGAAGAGATAGAAGAAGGTGCAAGAAAGTGCGAAGACCAGCGCCGGGATTTCCATATTGATGTTGAGATTCGATTCTTTGAACGTTCCAACGAGGATTCTTTCAAGGCTGTTTCACAAGAGATCCTTGATGCCAATCCGGAAGGTGTTATCATAGTACCATCATCTTTGGAAGTGACACGTGGCTTTACAGACCAGTTGCATCAAAAGGGTATTCCATTTATCCTTCTCGATTCTTATATGCCAGACTTGCGCCCTCTCTCCTTCTATGGACAGGATTCGTTCTGCTCTGGCTATTTTGCAGCCAAGATGCTGATGATGCTTGCGGGCAATGAGAAAGAGGTGATGCTGATGAGACAGACCAAGGATGGCCATGTGGTCAGCAAGCAGCAGGATAACCGTGAGGTGGGATTCCGTCATTATATGCACGATCATTTCCCACAGATTGTCATCAATGTGCTTGATCTTCCGCTCAATGGAACCCGCAACGAGTACCAGAAGATGCTGGGTCAGTACTTTGACGAACATCCTGCTACACATCATTGTATAACAATGACATCGAAGGCGCATATCGTGGGAGATTATCTGCTGAAGTCCAATCGCCGTGATGTACAGATCATGGGTTATGATATGGTGGGCAAGAATGCGAAATGTCTGCGCGAAGGCAGCATCTCGTTCCTCATCGCACAGCATGCCTATATGCAGGGCTACTATTGCGTGGATACCCTCTTCCGTGCCATCGTTCTCAAGAAGAAGGTGAATCCGGTGAATTACATGCCTATTGAGCTGCTGATGAAGGAGAATATCGATTTCTACCGCAGAACGCAGATCTAAGCTCGCAACGAGTACAACGGCTATCGTGAGATTTCCATTTTCAAAAATGGAGTAACATTGTAATAACTTAAAAAGAAACATGAGTAATAAGAAAGGATTGTTGGCGTTGTCGCCATTGTTTTTGTTGATTGTCCTCATCGTGGCTTTCACCGTCTATTCGGTAGATGCCAGTCATAAGGATACCAATTTGTCGCTCACCGTGGCATTTATGATCTCCAGTATCTATGCCATTGCGATTTCTGGTGGTATGCCCATCAAGAGTCGTGTAGATACCTATAGCAAGGGTGCCGGCGCCAACAATCTGATGCTCATGTTGTGGATATATGTATTGGCAGGTTCCTTCGCAGCTTCGGCTAAGGCGATGGGAGCTGTCGATGCAACAGTCAATCTTGCACTCAGCATTCTTCCCGCCAGCATGATTCTGCCGGGACTGTTTCTGGCAGCCTGCTTTATCTCCGTATCCATTGGAACAAGTGTAGGTACCGTTGTGGCACTTGTTCCGATAGCTGCGGGACTCGCCCACTCCATGGACGTTAATGCAGGTATGATGACAGCTATCATCGTTGGTGGAGCTTATTTTGGAGATAATCTCTCCTTTATCTCTGATACCACGGTAGTAGCTACCCAGACTCAGAATTGCAAGATGAGCGATAAGTTCCGTGTCAATTCTCTTATCGTAGTACCTGCCGCCGTTATTGTACTGGCTATCTATGCCGTGATGGGTATCGGTCTGAAGGCACCTACTGATATTCCGGAGGTTGAATATGTCAAGGTGCTCCCTTATCTGGTAGTACTTGTCACAGCTGTGGCGGGTATGAATGTGATGGCGGTTCTTACGATGGGAACATTGCTCTGTGGTGTGATTGGTATAAGCTGTCAGCTTCTGGGTGCTACCGGAGGTTACGGTCTCTTCGGCTGGTTCTCAGCCATGGGTAACGGAATCATCGGTATGGGCGAACTGGTCATCATCGCTATGATGGCGGGTGGCATGCTCGAAATCATCCGTGAGAATGGCGGTATCAATTATATCATCGACAAGATTACGGCACACGTCAGTAACAAGCGAGGAGCCGAACTGTCTATTGCTGCACTGGTTTCCATGGTCAATGTATGTACTGCCAACAATACGGTTGCCATCCTCACGGTAGGCAACATAGCCAAGAAAATCGGTGATAAGTTTGGAGTTGACAACCGCAAGGCAGCCAGTATCCTCGATACTTTCTCCTGTACGGTTCAGGGCTTGATACCTTACGGAGTACAGATGCTTCTGGCAGCAGGTCTTGCCAATCTGAGTCCGATGGATATCCTTCCATACCTCTATTATCCTCTGGCTATCGGTTTAGCTGCACTGTTTTCGATACTATTTCGTTACCCGAAGCGATATAGCTAGGAAGGAAGTGGCTTATTATCAATTGTTTAACTTTAAAATGAATGCACGATGGATTTTTTGCAGAGAAACCTTTTTGTCAAGCTGCGTTCCGACCACTTCCATACGAAGGAGGAGATGGAACCGATGACTACCTTCAAGCAGAAGAAGATAGCCCAGATGATGAAGAACCTCAGCGATGTGCCTGCGGGTGAAGTACGCATGAACAATGGTTTCCTGAACCGACGTTTAGCCAGCATACAGGAAAACGAGCGTCATGCCATCGACACCTCTATCGAGACCATCCACTTACTTCGCATCATCGTATCCAATATCAATGGAATATTAGCCAATGGCGTTAATCTCGGTGGCATCATCGAGATGGGAAACTACCTGCGCACCAAGGGCGACAAGGTAGATTTCGTAAAACTGGAAAAATGGCTGCGCAAGCTCCGCATCCAGCGTATGGCGCAGTTGCAGGGCAGTGTACTTATCCTTTTCTTCGAATTTGAACAGGATGAGATACCTTTCGTGCGCCGTGTAGAACGTGGTGCCTACAAGCTGACCCTCCGTTCGCTTTATTATAACAGCCTCGATCAGCAGGAAATTTTATTCGAGCAGACCCAGGCTGGATTCGTTCGCACCACTGGTGGCACGATGCGCAAGAACCTGCGCCGCAGTATGCGGTATCTGGAATATGCGCCCATAGAAACTATCAGCAATTTCTGCAATAACTTCTACCGCTCGCTCTCAGAAATCGAAGAATAATATAAAATATATAAAAAATAAGCATACTCTGTGACGATTTTCAAGCGATTTTCGTACCTTTGCATCTATGAAACGATTTTGTATAACGATAATATCATCAATTATAGCATTATGCGCAAGTGCGCAGGTGCAATGCGAGGATACCTGCAGTCATGTGCATGGCATAGACCTCAGCCACTATCAGGGCAATGTGTTCTGGGAAACGGTGGGCGATAACTCCAAGATGGCGTATGTCTATCTGAAGGCTACCGAAGGTGGAACCAATGTAGATAGCAAATATAAGCAGAATATAGATCTGGCGCATAGATATGGACTCAAGGTGGGTTCATACCACTTTTACCGTGCCCGTATTCCTCAGCAAACCCAGTTGGAGAATTTCATGGCTCAATGCCGTCCGGACGATCAGGATCTCTTGCCGATGATCGACGTAGAGACCAAGAGTGGTTTGGAGACAGAGGAGTTTTGCGACTCACTCTTTAAGTTCCTGCATCTCGTAGAAAAGGCATACAGGCAGAAGCCGCTCATCTATACGGGTGCCAACTTCTATGACCATTATCTCTTGGGAAAACTCGACAGTTACAAACTGATGATAGCCCAATATACCAAGCGTGAGCCTGTGCTCAAGGATGGAAGAGACTTTGAAATGTGGCAATATACCGGTAAGGGAAAGCTGAACGGTATCAATGGCTACGTGGATAAGAGCAGATTCATGGGCAGGCATCGATTGAGAGAGATTAGATTCAGACACAGATAAGACATTGTAACTTTGAACTTGGAACTTGGAACTTTGAACTTTATGATTAGTTTTAAGGTAAAGAGTGAATAGGGTCTGAAAGCATAGAAACAAGAATATATTTTAGTAAAACATAAACTTTAAATAAAACTATGGCAATTATTAAATGTCCAGAATGTGGCCGCCAGATCAGTGACAAGGCTCCAACCTGTCCTAGTTGTGGCGTTGAGATAGCTGGAAAAATCACTAAATGCCCTCATTGCGGTGAGGTTTATTTCAGCAGTCAGGAGATATGTCCAAACTGCCATGAGATAGCAGTGGGTGTTACGCATCCTGTTGCATCATCTGCAGCTGTAAAAGATCCAACACCGGTTGCATCTCCGTCTCCGGTATCTTCTCCAGCTCCAGAGATTCCTTCGACTTCTCAAGTCGTATCTTCTACTTCTCAGACTGTCCCTCCAACCCCTCCTGTCCCACCAGTACCTCCTGTACGTCGTCCTGGTGTTACTGCGAGCGGAAATGATGGCGGAGAGGGCAATACTCCTCAGGAACCACAGAAGAAAAAGAACCCCCGCTCTATCTTCATCATCTCATTCATCTTTGCAGTCTTGGCATGTGGCATTATGTATTACTTCTACGACAGTGCCAATCGCAACAAGGAGTTGGAAGCTTATGAGTATGCGATGCAAAGCAGCGATCCGATGGTACAGCAGAGTTATCTCGATACCTACAAGGATGCAGATGAAGCACATCGCGATTCCATCATGGCTCATCTTGACCAGTTGAAGCAGAACGACCAGGATTGGACCAATGCGATAGTGAGCGGATCGAAAGAAGCTTTGGAAGCATATCTCCAGAAGTATCCTAACAGTTTGCACAAACAGGAAGCTTTGCTTAAAATAGATTCCCTCGACTGGAATGTAGCTAAGGCTGCAGATACAGCTGATGCCTATCAGGCATACCTGAATGCTCATACAGATGGTGCTCATATCGAAGAGGCAGAAAATGCCCTGAAGAAGTTGAAGAGCCGTGACCTCCAGCCAGAAGAAAAGCAGATGGTGAGCGGATTGTTCCGTCAGTTCTTCCAGAGCATCAATTCCCATAATGCAGATGGATTGACAGCTACCTGCGAGGATATACTCTCTTCCCTGCTTGGTAAGAACTCGGCTACCAAGGCTGATGTCGTTACCTTTATGGACAAGCTCTATAAAGATAATGTAGCCAATATGAACTGGCACATCAACAACGACTACCAGATCAAGAAGCGCGAGGTTGGCGATGAGGAATATGAGTATCAGGTACAGTTCTCTGCCCGTCAGGACGTAGATTTGACAGATGGCACCAAGAAGGAACAACTCTTTAAGATTTCTGCAGTTGTTTCACCTGACGGCAAGGTTTCTGCCTTCAATATGAACAAGGTTTCTGATTAAAAAGAAAGCTCCGGTGGATTGTTGAGTCCATCGGAGCTTTCTTTTTTCCTTTTACTTTGCTTCCTTCATCTGTCGGAGCAATTCCTTCTGTTTTTCATTCAGACCAGTAGGCAACTTCACGTTATAGGTAATCATCAGATCACCGAAGGTTCCATCACCTCTGTCATAACCCTTGCCGCGAACACGTACCTTGGTACCGTTCTGGGTTTCCGGTTTGATTTTCAGTTTAATCTTTGAACCATTGCTCAATGTGATGATACCCTCACCACCGAGCAGTGCGGTGTACATGTCGATATTCACATTCATGTTCATCTCGCCCGTATTCGTTCTGGCGCTATGACCACCGCAGCCGCCGTTACATCCGCCTGTACCATATTCAGCACCGGCACCGAAACCAGCACCTGCTCCGCCGAATCCGCCAAAGCCACCGAAACCGGCACCTTGTGAACCGCGGGCACGACCTCCGCCGAAGAGATTTTCGAAGAAACTGGAGAAACCTCCTCCTCCACCGAAGCCACTGAAGTCGAAGCCTTCGAATGGATTTCCACCGCCGGCACCTCCGCCGGCAGCACCATCATAGCCTCCACCACCGAAGCCTCCTACATTCTTCCACTGTTCACCGTACTGGTCGTACTTAGCACGCTTTTCCGGATCCGAAATCACCTCATACGCCTCGTTCAGCGCCTGGAACTTAGCCTTTGCCTTAGGGTCGTTAGGATGCAAATCCGGATGAAACTGTTTAGCACGCTTGCGATATGCAGCGCGCACATCCTTCTGCGGGATGTTCTTATCTACACCGAGAATCTTGTAATAATCAACAAATGCCATAGTATAATACCTCCTATTTTTATGATTTTTATAAGAATCCAACAAAAAGTATGCCGTAATTGCCAACTTTTTTGTAATTTTGCAGTTGAAACAAATAAATTCGAGAAAAAAGTATGAAACAGTTATTCGCTGCGCTCTTGTTGGCGCTCACTTTTAATTCGCAGGCAATGGCTCAGTCGCGCACCGTCAAACTCAGAGTGATTCAGACGAGTGATGTCCATGGTTCTTTCTTTCCATACGATTTCATCAATAGCAAACCGAAGGCAGGAACCCTGGCACGCGTATCTTCTTATGTAAACGATCTGCGCAAGACCTATAAGGACAATGTCATCCTCCTGGAGAATGGCGATATTCTTCAGGGACAACCTACCTGCTACTTCTATAATTATATCAACACCCAGGCTCGTAATGTAGCAGCTGATGTCGTCAACTATATGAAGTATGATGCCCAGGCTTTCGGTAATCACGATGTAGAGACCGGACATGCGGTTTATGACAAGTGGATCAGGGAGTTAGATTGTCCGGTGCTGGGTGCCAATATCATTGATACCAAGACCGGTAAGCCTTATGTGAAGCCTTATATCATCCTGAACCGTGAGGGTGTGAAGATAGCCGTTCTCGGTATGTTGACTCCAGCTATTCCCAACTGGCTGACAGAGAATCTCTGGAGCGGAATGATGTTTGAGAATATGGTGACCAGTGCCCGTAAATGGATGAAGATTATCCAGGAGAAGGAGAAGCCGGACGTTGTCATTGGTGTCTTCCACAGCGGTAAGGATGGCGGTATTGTCACTCCCGAATATGAGGAGGATGCCTCCCTGCGGGTAGCAAAGGAGGTGCCAGGCTTCGATATGGTACTCTTCGGACATGACCATACCCGCTGCAATGAGACGATCCTGAATGTGGAGGGTAAGCCTGTGGTATGTCTCGACCCTGCCAATAATGCACTGAATGTGGCAGATGCCGAGGTGACCATTACCCTGAACAAGAAGAAGGTGAATGGCAAAAAACAGTATGTTGTGACAGACAAGAAGATCGTTGGCAGTCTGCCAGATGTGACAAAATGTCCTATTGATGAGGATTTCATGAAGGCATTCGAGCCTCAGATTGCAGAAATCAACAAGTTTGTCAGCAAGCAGATCGGAACTTTCAAGAATACCATTCACAGCCGCGAGTCTTTCTTCGGCAGCTGCGCCTTCAATGATTTCATCCTCAACCTGCAGCTTCAAATCACGAATGCCGATATCGCCTTCAATGCGCCCCTCCAGTTTAATTCCACCATTAATGCGGGACCTATCTATGTTGGTGACATGTTCAATCTCTATAAATATGAGAATCAGCTCTACGTGATGCGCCTTACAGGTGAGGAGATCCGCAAGCATCTGGAGATGAGCTATGATCTTTGGGTGAATACGATGAAGAGTCCTGAAGACCATCTGCTCCTGCTCGATACCCAGACCAAGGGCGATCAGCAGCGTCTGGGCTTCAAGAACCTCTCCTTCAATTTTGACAGTGCTGCCGGCATCGATTATGAGGTAGATGTTACCAAGCCAGACGGCGAGAAAGTGAAGATTCTGCGTATGAGCAATGGTCAGCCTTTCGATGAAAGGAAATGGTATAAGGTGGCAGTGAACAGTTATCGCGGCAATGGCGGCGGAGAGCTCCTCACCCGTGGTGCCGGTATTCCAAAGGATAGTCTGGATAGCAGAATCATCTATCGCAGTGAGCGCGACCAGCGTTACTATCTGATGGAGGCCATCGAAAAGATGGGAACCGTAGATGCCAAGCCAAACAACAACTGGAAGTTTGTGCCGGAAGCATGGACCAAGCCTGCTGCCCAGCGTGACTATGAGTTGCTTTTCGGAAAGAAAAAATAATAGATTATGAAGTATTGGTTTATATTTTGCAAGACAGATATCTTGCTCGAGAAGAGAGAAGATGGAACCTATTCGATTCCATGTAGTGAGGAAAGTCCGATAGCAGTCAAGCCTTGGACCCATATCCTCAACATCACACCGATGAATGACGGTACGGAAGTGAAGACTTTTACCATTCCAGAGCCCGTAACCGACAATCCGAAATATGAGATGTGCGGTTTGCGTCCTAGCTTTTACAAGCTCTCCCCAGAGTTGTATCAGAAAGCGGGAAAATGTCAGGAACTGAACTATTGGGATATGAACACCCAGTTTTGCGGTGTATGCGGTTCACCTATGAAGATGTCAACAGATATCAGTAAGAAGTGTACCGAGTGTGGCAAGTCTGTCTGGCCCTCTCTCGCTACAGCCATCATCGTTCTTATCAAGAAGGGCGATCAGGTGCTGCTGGTTCATGCCCGCAACTTCAAGGGTAACTTCGATTCCCTGGTAGCAGGTTTTGTGGAAACAGGTGAAAGTCTGGAGGAAGCTGTTCATCGTGAGGTGATGGAAGAGACAGGTCTGACCATCAAGAACCTCAAGTATTTCGGTTCCCAACCATGGCCGTTCCCAAGTGGCTTGATGGTAGGATATACAGCCGAATATGTAGATGGTGAGATTCATCTTCAGAAAGAAGAGCTTTCCCGCGGCAAATGGTTCAGCAAGGACAATCTCCCTATTCTGCCGGAGAAATTGTCGATTGCCCGCAAACTCATTGATGCCTGGTTGGAGAATAGAATATAAACTTCCCTAACTTCACTTAACTTCCCCACATGCGAAAGTTCAGTATAGGGTAGAATCTTGAAATTAAGAAATACAGAAGAGATGAAAGAAAAACTTTGGAATGCGAATTACATCAAGGTGATGACCACCAACTTTCTGCTCTACTTTGCCTTCTATCTCCTCACCCCACTCCTGCCACTCTATCTGAGTGAAACTTTCGGGGCTACGAAGGATGTGATAGGCATTGTTCTGAGCGGATATACGGTGGCGGCACTCATCATCCGTCCGTTTAGCGGATATGTGGTGGATGGATTTTCCCGTAAGAAAGTGCTGATGGTCTGTCTGACGGCTTTTGCCATCTTCTTTGCAGGATACATAGCAGCCAGTACCATCCTGATGTTTGCCATCTGCCGAACCCTGCATGGTGGACCTTTCGGAGCGGTAACTGTTGCCAACAGTACCTGTGCCATCGATGTCTTGCCAGCGAGCAGACGCAATGAGGGTATCGGTCTTTATGGATTGAGCAACAACTTCGCCATGGCGATAGCCCCTTCTATAGGTATCTATCTGCACAATCTGGTGGGTAGCTATATGGTACTTTTCTGGATAGCCTTTGTGGTAGCCATTGCTTCTGTAGTGATAGCTGGAACGGTGAAACTCCCAGAGAAGGAAATCATCAAAAACAAGGAGAAGCTCTCGCTCGACCGCTTCTTCCTGACCCGCGCCTGGCTGTTGGCCATCAACATCTGCATGTTTGGTTTCTGCTGGGGTGTATTGAGCAACTATCTCGCCATTTACAGTAAGGAGGAATTAGGCATTACCGGAGGAACGGGTACCTATTTCGCCATTCTCTCTATGGGATTGTTCCTGAGTAGATTGCAAGGCAGAAAGGCTTTGAGTCAGGGGAAGCTGACCCAGAATGCTGCCGAAGGAATGCTGATATCGCTCGTTGGTTTTACGATATTCGTAGCCATCAAGCATCCGATAGCCTACTATCTTTCAGCTGCATTGATAGGATTGGGAAATGGTCACCTGTATCCAGCCTTCCTGAATATGTTTATCAATGTAGCCCGCCACGACCAGCGTGGAACGGCTAACAGCAGTATCCTGACCGGTTGGGACCTGGGATTTGGAATCGGTTGTCTTCTGGGTGGTGTTGTAGCCGAGCATTTCGGTTATAGTGGTGCCTTCTGGATGGTAGCGATCGAAAATGCTGCCGCAGTGGTATTGTTCTTTGCTGCATCCTGGGCATTCTTTGAAAAAAGAAGACGAAACGATTAGCAAAGGAATAAAAAAGTATAAGTTTTTTCCAGGTAAAAGTTTAGCTTCCATCAAGGGCTAAACTTTTACCCTTAAGGCTAGAAATATTTTCCCTTAACCCACATTGCAGTCACCCGTCATGTAACTCCCTGATTTCCAATATCCAGATTTTTTGAAGTATGATTTGGGTGTAGCATGGATTTTCTTTTCCCGAGCGGTTTGGGGTTAATGT
>ERZ773202.716-NODE-716-length-27794-cov-4.674357_pt1 | contig 27794 bp, 29 predicted proteins | sample MGYA00580998_ERZ773202 | MGnify/ENA primary metagenome ERZ773202 (study PRJEB29015, sample SAMEA2737803) | human gut metagenome | biome: human gut; feature: human-associated habitat; material: faeces | place: China | collected 2012 ...
GCAGATTGCCGCTAAGAATAACTCAGCGATTTAGCAACTGCGAAGTTTGAGTATAATAATAGATGAAGGGGGTAGGTTGGCAAGCCGAAAGGCTTTATCTTGCCGGCTCCAGTCAAGTCCATTGATTTGAACGCCAACCACAAGTCAACGTGATGGGAGCCGGCGCCCTTCGACCGAAAACAACAGAGGCTGTCGCAGCGATGCGATGGCCTCTTTTTTGCATATTCCGTGCCAAGCGCGTCAGGTGGTTGCAAAATGAAGGCAGCTCTGTTAAAATGATAGTCAATATTTTTGATAAACGGTGTTTATGGGTTTGATTTGCCTGCTGCATTGAAAACGGCAGGCGGATAGATTGAGAGGCTTTTATGACAGGAGATTTGCCAAGCATCCAGCAGATGGAATGCTTCATCATATACGGGCGGGTGCAGAACTTCACGCGCGCGGCCAAGGAGGCGAACATCACGCAGTCGGCCTTCAGCGCGCAGATGAAGAATCTCGAGAGCACCCTCGGCGTCGCGCTGATCCAGCGCTCGAAGCGCGGCAGCCACCTGACGCCTGAGGGGGAGGCTTTCCTCAAGCGCATCACGGCCTGGATGGACGGCCTGCACAAGATCGTCTACGACCTGCAGTCGACGGCCGCCACGCAGTCCGTCGAGCTCAATGTCGGCATCCTGCGGACGCTCGGCGACATCCAGGTGAACCGCCACATCGCGCACTTCCGCCAGACGAACAAGAACCTGCACTTCAACGTCTTCGACCTTGAGACGGACCAGATCGCGCGCGCCCTGCAGGACGACCGCCTCGACGTTGTCTCGACGTACTACGTCGCCGACTCCCTGCCCGATGGCGGGGCGACAGACGAGTATGAGACCGCGCACTTCTGCTGGGACAACCTCGTCTACTACGCGCCGCTCTTGCAGCCGCAGAGCGTGCCGGTCTCGCGCGAGGAAATCCTCCGTAATCCCATCGTCATCTACCCGAAGAACTACTTCATGAACAAGACGTTCCGCGCGTACTTCGCGCCCGTGCTCGAGCAGGCGGCGCCTGTCATCTCGGCGCGTCTCTCGACGCCGTATGCGATGGTCTATTACTGCCAGCAGAACGAGGCGGGGGCCCTGCTGCCCGAGCGCCTCCTGCGCACGCTCGGCTGCGAGGACGGCTGGTATGAACTCGAAGTGCCGTTGCGCGCCGATGCCTGCCTGATCTACAAGAAGAACAGCCCCAAGATCCGCCTGATCCGCAGCTACGCCGACCATGTGCTGCAGAGCTTCAACGATAAGGCCGAGTAAGCGGAGCGGCTGGTGCATCAAAACCGATAGAATGAGAAGTTTTTTAGCAGCTCAGCACGGCGCTCCCTCCTAAAACGGCCAAAACATCCAGAGAGGATGGACGCTGTTATGCATACTATGCACAAAAGACAGGACTCCGAGGAATATCGATAAAATCCATAACAAATAATGCGTGTCATCTGTTTTTACGATGACACGCATCTTTTTTATGCGCTACACAAAAACGATTCCACCCCCTATAATCAATAACTGTCATATATTTCGTTTATTCTTTGTGAGAAAGGTCGTTGATTTTATTTATGTCTTCCAAACCACGGTTATGGACAAAAGGATTCATTCTTGACACACTCGTTAATTTCCTGATTTATATCATCTACTATATGCTGATGGTCATCATCGCATCGGAGGCTATCCACTCGCTGCATGCCTCGATGAGTGAGGCTGGCCTCGCTTCCGGTATCTTCATCCTCGGCACGCTCGTCGCCCGCCTGTTCGCTGGCCGCTCGGTCGAGCTCTACGGCCGCAGAAAGATGCTGTTCGCCGGTATCCTCTTCTATCTCGCGACGACGTTCATGTACTTCGGCATCCACTCGATGGCCATGCTCTACCTCGTCCGCTGCCTCAACGGTATCGGCTATGGCATCGCCTCGACGGCGACGAGCACGATCGTCTCGACGATGATCCCGGCAGAGCGCCGCGGTGAGGGCATCAACTACTATGCCCTCTCGATGAGCCTCGCTGCCGCGATCGGCCCCTTCATCGGCATGCTCATGCAGCAGATCTTCCCGTTCGAGGATATCATCTACTTCTGCATCGCGATGATCGTCGTCTGCCTCGGTGCTGCGGCTGTCATGCACGTCGAGGAGATGGAGCTCACGGAAGAGCACCGCGCTGCCCTCAAGGAAATCCACATCGCCAACTTCCTCGAGCCGAAAGTCACGGCCATCTCGATCGTTGCCTTCTGCGTCGCCGTCTGCTACTCGAGTGTCCTGAGCTTCCTCGCATCGTATGCGGCTGAGCTCCAGCTCATGACGGCCGGCACGCTGTTCTTCGTCGTCTACGCACTCGCTGTCACGGTTGCCCGCCCGGTTGCCGGCGTCATGTTCGACCGCAAGGGTGAGGACTTCGTCATGTATCCGACGTACGCTTGCCTCGCCATCGGCCTCGTTCTGCTCTCCATCACGACGCAGAGCTGGCTGATGCTCGTCGCTGGTGTCTTCGTCGGCCTCGGCTACGGCACGTTCATGTCGAACGGCCAGGCCATCTGCGTCAAGCTCGTCAAGGAAGTCCGCATCGGCGTCGCCGTCTCGACGTACTTCATCGCGCTCGACCTCGGCCTCGGCGTCGGCCCGTACATGCTCGGCGCCTTCAAGGAGTCGCTCGGCTTCCAGGGCATCTACTTCGCTGTTGGCCTCGGCGCCGTCGGCTGTGCCGCTCTCTACTACCTGCTCTACGCACGCCGCCGCGATGCACGCGCAGCTGCTGCCGAGGGCGAGATGACAGAGAAAGAGCTCGAGGCAGAGCTCGAAGAAGCTTGATTTTCCCCACCATCTCACAATACAAGATATCCTAGTGTTTTGGATTGCTCTTCCCCTGCAATCTAAGATATAAACCCCATAAAAATACCGACCGTATTGAGTCCCCCTCCATGCGGCCGGTATTTTTTATGTATATGTTATTGTAGAGAAATGCGATCAGCTCGGGTCCTGTGCGAGAATGGGGGCGAGCTTTGCCTCGTCGGGCGTGATGTAGAGCGTCTTCTGGTTCGTGAAGATGACGAAGCCGGGCTTGCTGCCGGACGGCTTCTTGACGTAGCGGATCTCCGTGTAGTCGACGGGGATCTTCGACGAGCCGCGGGCCTTGCTGAAGTGCGCGGCGAGGCTGGCGGCGAGCAGGATGTCCTCTTCGCTCGGCTCCACACCGCCATTCTGCAGCACGACGTGGGAGCCCGGGATGTCCTTCGTGTGGAACCACGTGTCGTTGTAGCGCGCCGTCTTGAACGTCAGCTTGTCGTTCTGGTAGTTGTTCTTGCCGACGAGGATGTCCGTGCCGTCCGGCGCGCGGAAGTGGAAGGGGCGGGCGGGCTTGTCGTTGTTCTTCTTCTTGGGCTTCTCGCGCAGGTAGCCCGCGGCGATGAGCTCGTTGTGGATCTCGGCAATCTCCGCGAGGCTCGAGGAGGCGAGCAGGGACGCCTCGATGCTCTCGAGGTAGGCGATGTTCGCCTCGCACTCGCGGCGCTGGACCTGCAGGAGCTCCTGCGCGCGCTTGAGCTTGTCGTACTTCTTGTAGCAGGCCTGCATGTTCTCGACGAGTGTCAGGCGTTGGTCGAGCGGAATTGTGATCGTTTCGCCGGTCTCGCTGTAGATGTTCGGTACGGTCACGCTCGCGTCCTCGCGGTCCTTGAACTGGTACTGGTACGTCATGAGGTTGTCGCCGCGCACCTTGAACTCCTCAGCGTTCTCGGCCGCCGCGATCTCCTCGTCAAGCTTCGTGAGCTTGTTCTCGGCGCGGTTCTTCTCGTTCTTGACGAGCTTGCGGAAGCGGTCCTTGTCGGGCAGCACGTAGGAGCCGAGCAGGCTGTCGGCCTTCTCGAGCATCGCGCTGATCGTCGGAAAGGTCAGCACGGCCGCCTCGGGCAGGTAGTGGAGCGGGAAGGCGGCCATGGCGAGCACCTTCTGGTTCTCGCCGAGCAGCAGCACGGCCTTGTCCTCCGGCGCGTCGGCATCGCCTGCGTGCAGGGCTGACTCGCGTATCTCCTTGAGTGCATCTTCGACGGCCGCAAAATCGGCCTCGTCGAGCGCTTCGATGCGCATGGAGGGCGCGAGACCCGCCGAGAAGCAGACTTCCTTCACCGAGACCGGGCCGAAGCCCATGCAGGCGGCCAGCAGTGCCTTGTCAAGGCGCAGCGAGGGGTCGGCCTTGACGATGGCCATGATATCAGCGATCGCGTCGGTGAAGAGGTCTTTCTTCTCCTGTCCGGGCGGCAGCTCGTAGGCCTGTCCCGGCAGGACGGTGCGCACGCGGCTGCTGTTTGCGCCGATCTTGCGCAGCGCGTCGATGATGACGCCGTCCTGCACGAGGATGATGTTGCTGTACTTGCCCATGAGCTCGAGCACGAGCGTCTTCGTCACGATGCGGCCGCCCGCGGCCAGCGAGTCGATGTCGATGAGCAGCAGGCGGTCGAGGCCGTGCTGGCGGACCTTCGCGATGCGGCCCGTCTCAATCTGCTTGCGCAGGACCATGCAGAAGACGGGCGGCTCGGGCGGGTTCTCGAGGTTCTTCTCGAGCAGGTGGGCCGACGGGTTCTGCGAGTTGATGGAAATGTGCAGCAGGAAATTCTGCCCGGGCTGGCGCACGGACAGGATGATGGATTGCTTATTTGGCTGGGTGATCTTGTCGATGCGGCCGCCCGCGAGCGCTGTGTCGAGCTCGCGCGTCAAGGGGTGCATCGAGAAGCCGTCAAGACTCATATGGATTCCTCATTCCTTCTATATATAATAGGTACAGAAAATATTGTACCATCTGCTGCGAAGGAACTCAAGTAGACACAAGCACAGATGTACGGAAAGGGGTTGCAAGGCGGCCCTAAAACCAGTACAATAAAGAGATAGAGAAAAAGGAGGAATTCCTCATGAGATTTTCAAAATGGCAGGGCTGCGGCAATGACTTTGTCTTAGTCGACTGCTTCAAGGAAAACGTAAGCGACTTCGCCGCGTTTGCGAAGAAGGTCTGCGACCGCCACTACGGCATTGGCGGCGACGGCGTGCTCTACGTGCTGCCGTCCGACAAAGCGGACTTTCGCATGCGCATCTTCAATACGGACGGCAGTGAAGCGGAGATGTGCGGCAACGGCATCCGCTGCTTCGCGCGCTATCTCCACGACTTCGGCCTGACCGAGAAAGAGGAGTTCACGGTCGAGACGGGCGCGGGCATCCTCGTGCCGCGCCTGCAGATTGAGGCGGGCAAGGTCACGGGCGTGCGCGTCGACATGGGTGAGCCGGTGCTCGAGGGCGAGAAGATCCCCGTCACGGGCTTCGGCATGAACCGTGTCATCGAGGAGGACATCGAGGTCAAGGGCAAGAACTACAAGATGACCTGCGTCTCGATGGGCAACCCGCACTGCGTCATCTTCGTCGAGGATGCAGAGGCATTCCCAATCTACGAGCTCGGCGCTTCGTTTGAGTCGCATCCGGCCTTCCCGCGCAAGACGAACACGGAATTCGTCGAGGTGCGCGACCGCCAGCACGTGCGCATGCGCGTCTGGGAGCGCGGCGCTGCCGTGACGCTCGCCTGCGGCACGGGCTCGTGCGCGACGGGCGTCGCCGGCGTGTTGACAGGCCGCACGGACCGCAAGGTCGAGGTCGAGCTCGACGGCGGCAAGCTCACGGTCGAGTGGGATGAGGCGACGAACCACGTCTTCATGACGGGCCCGGCGGAGCTCGTCTTCACGGGCGAGATCGCGGACTGATGGGGGCGGCATTATGATCAGGAGCATGACAGGCTTCGGCACGGCCACCGTCGAGAATGAGGACTACAAGGTCTCAGTCGAACTGAAGGCCGTCAACCAGCGCTTCCTTGAACTGGCCTTCCATATGCCGCATCCGCTCGCGCCGTTCGAGGACAGTCTGCGGCGACTCGTGCGGCAGACGGCCTCGCGCGGCAAGGTCGACCTCTTCATCAATTACCTCGACAAGCGCGAGCGCGCAGCATCCATCCGCGTCGACAAGCAGCTCGCGGCCTCGTACCACGCGGCGCTCGACGAGCTCAGCGACTACCTGCACCTCGCGCGTCCCGACGACGTCATGCAGGTCGCCGCGTATCCCGATGTCCTGCAAGTCGAGAAGGATGAGGAACTCGAGGGCTTCGAGCCCCTGCTGTTCGAGGCGGCAGGCAAGGCGATCAAGGGCTTTGACGCGATGCGTCAGGCCGAGGGTGCGAATATTGCGCAGGACTTCTACCGGCGCATCGAATCGCTCGAGGCGTCCGTCGAGAAATTCAAGGCACTGGCCCCGGCCATCGTGCAGGCCTACCGCGCGCGCCTCGAGAAGACCTTGCAGGAGCTCCTCGCGGAGCAGGAGATCGACGAGACGCGCATCATCCAGGAGACGGCACTCTATGCCGACAAGGTCAACTACACGGAGGAGGTCGTGCGGCTTGGCAGCCATTTCCAGCAGTTCCGCGCGATCCTCGAGTCGGCGGACGGCCCAATCGGCCGCAAGCTCGACTTCCTGATCCAGGAGATGAACCGCGAGACGAACACGATTGCCTCGAAGGCGAACTCCGCCGAGGCCGCGCAGCTCGTCGTCGACATGAAGAGCGAGATCGAGAAGCTGCGCGAGCAGGTCCAGAACATCGAGTGAGACAGGCCGCTTTAGAGCATGAAGGAGCATGAATATGGATATCAGCTTAATCAATATCGGCTTTGGCAACATCATATCCGCAAACCGCATTGTCGCGATCGTGAGCCCGGAGTCGGCGCCCATCAAGCGCATCATCCAGGAGGCGCGCGACAATGAGCGCCTGATTGATGCGACGTACGGTCGCCGCACGCGCTCCGTCGTCGTCATGGACAGCGACCACGTCGTGCTGTCCTCCGTGCAGCCGGAGACCATCACGCACCGCATCCTCGTCGAGGACGACCCGCGTGAGATTGCAAAAGCCAATAAAGCAGAAATAAATAAAGGAAAAGATGAGGTAGAATGAGCAAAGGGTTATTGATTGTCATTTCGGGGCCTTCGGGAACGGGCAAGGGCACGGTCTGTGCCGAGCTCCTCGCGCAGACGCCAGAGCTTGCCTACTCGATCTCCGCGACGACGCGCCAGCCGCGCGACGGCGAGGTCGACGGCAAGAACTACTACTTCCTGACGAAGGAAGCGTTCGAGAAGATGATTGGGGAGGGCGGTTTCCTCGAATACGCCAACGTCTACGGCAACTACTACGGCACGCCGCTCGGCAAGATCGAGGAGCGCCGTGAAGCCGGGCAGGACATCCTCTTGGAAATCGATACGCAGGGCGCGCTCAACGTCATGAAGCGCTGCCCGGACGGGCTCTTCATCTTCCTGCTGCCGCCGTCCCTGCCGGAGCTCGAGCGCCGCATCCGCGGCCGCGGCACGGAGACGGAGGAGTCGCTGGCGCGCCGCCTCGGCTCCGCCAAGAAGGAGATCGAGATCGGCCGCAGCTACACGTTTGTCGTCATCAACGACACCGTGCGCCAGGCCGTGAAGCGCATCAAGGCCATCATGGTCGCTGAGCATTGCCGCCGTGATAAAGAAGAATTGATTGATGAGGTGTTGGAATAATGAAAACGAATACAGTTGAGATGAGCATGGTCAATCCGTCCACGGATGAACTGATGAAGAAAGTCGACAGCCGCTACGGCCTCGTCGTACTCGCCGCTAAGCGCGCACGTCAGCTCTTAGACGGCGCAGAGCTCAAGGCGACGAAAGCGCATTCGACGAAGAACGTCACGAACGCACTCGAGGAGATCGCCGAGGGCAAGATCACGTACGAGCTCGATATCGACCAGTAAAAAACGCTTGAGGAAATAGCAGAGGAGGCAGATGCAGTCGATGGAACAGCAGAACACAACTGCCCTTGCGGGCAAGAAGATCGTGCTCGGCGTGACGGGCGGCATCGCCGCCTACAAGGCCGTCGAGATCACGAGCCGTCTGAAGAAGGCTGGCGCCGAGGTCCACGTCATCATGACGCGCGGCGCGGAGAACTTCGTCACGGAGCTGACGTTCCGCGAGATCAGCAGTCAGCCGGTGACGACCGACATGTGGGCCAAGGTGCCGCACTACCACGTCGAGCACATCGCGCTTGCCACGCTCGCCGACGCCGTGCTGATCGCACCGGCGACGGCCAACGTCATCGCCAAGGCCGCGGCGGGCATCGCCGACGACATGCTGACGACGACCCTGCTCGCGACAAAGGCGCCTGTATTCGTCGCGCCCGCGATGAACACGAACATGTACGAAGCTCCCGTGACGCAGCGCAATCTGCGCGACCTCGCCGCCAGGGGCTGGCACATCATCGAGCCTGCGAGCGGCATGCTCGCCTGCGGCGTAGAGGGCAAGGGCCGCCTGCCTGAGCCCGCCGCCATCGTGCAGGCGCTCATGGCGTTCTTCGCCAAGGGGCAGGCACTCGCCGGTCGCAAGGTCCTCGTGACCGCCGGCGGCACGATCGAGCCGCTCGACCCCGTGCGCTACCTCGGCAACCGCTCGACGGGCCGCATGGGCTACGCCATCGCGCAGCAGGCCGCGAGCCGCGGCGCCGAAGTCGTGCTCGTTTCGGGGCCAAGCGCCCTGCCCGTGCCCGAAGGCGTGCGCATCGTGCGCGTCGAGACGGCAAGACAGATGCGCGAAGCCGTGCTCAAGGAGTACCCCGATACCGATGTCGTCATCAAGGCGGCTGCCGTTGCCGACTACCGGCCCAAGGTCGTCGCCGCGGACAAGATCAAGAAGCAGGAAGGGGAGTTCACGCTCGTGCTCGAGCGCAACCCCGACATCCTCTACGAGCTCGGCCAGAAGAAAGAACACCAGGTCCTCGTCGGCTTCGCCGCAGAGACCCAGCACGTCGAAGACTACGCCAAGGGCAAGCTCCAGAAGAAGAACCTCGACTTCATCGTCGCCAACGACGTCTCCGCCAAGGACGCCGGCTTCGGCACCGAGACCAACCGCGTCAAGATCTTCGCGCGTGACGGCCGCATGTGGGACTACCCGCTCATGAGCAAGAGCGAGATCGGCGGGATCATCCTCGACCATGTGCAGGAGAAGTTGGGGTGACGATGCTGCAGCAATAGATGCTGGTTTTGAGTTGACATCTCGACGGGGCGGGGGCGTATATTCCGGCTTCGAAAGCTTCGCTGAATGGGGCCTATGCTTGGTGTACCTTCTATGCTGGCTCGCCGCCTGCCGCGGCGTTCTGACATAGTGAACAGACGCAGCAGATACGCAGGCCCCAGCCCTGCGGGCAGTCGCTGCGCTTCCTCCAGGCGGAATACACGCCCCCACCCTGAGCCACTTTTGACTGCTCGTCGCTCGGAACGGAGCGTTGCTTTTGTAGAAGATGATGACGCATCGTAACTAGGGCCATCGAGGGAGTTCTGGCAAGGGGGCGGTGAAACATATTTCGGCTTCGGCGGCTCCGTGAATGTGCCCCATGTTGCGCTTTTGACAGAGGCCGCTTCGCCGCCTGCCGCGTCGTTTTGACATCGCGAAGCGAAGGAGTCTATGGGTGGGGCACACCCTTCGGGCAAGCACTGCGCCGCCTGCAGGCGAAATATATTCCCCCCCCCCTAGGCAGTACCTTTTTCCTGCTACTTTGTACCTCGTATGCGACGCTCGCTTGCGATGGCCAACCTGGGTGGTGCGAACTACATTTCCTCCCTTCAGGCAGTCTTCTTTTTGTTGCTCTGTACCTCGTATGCGATACTCGCTTACGATAGCCAATCTAGGCGGGGAGGGGACTATTTCGCTTGCAGGAACGAAGTGATTCCCCGCAGGGGTGGGCCGCTCAAGTCGATTCTCTTATATCAGGATGTCAGAACGCCGTGGTAGGCGGCGAAGAATCATCAGGGAGAGAAGAAGACTTGCGGCCCATTTAACGGAGTGACGAAACCGAAATAGTCCCCTCTTCGCCACGCCACGATGTTACGCATTTGTACAAAAAAAAGGCTGCCGCTTTTACGCGACAGCTCTTTTTATAGAGTTTGCTCTCTCTTATTTCTTTGCCTTTGCGTTCTTCGCATTTTCCTGCGGTGCGAACGGCGTCAGGGCGAAGTAGTCGAGCTCGCCTTTGCTGTTGAAGATGAACTCGCAGCGGACGACTTTTGCCTTGTCGAAGCTCATGAGGTAGATGACCTGGTCCGTCTTGTCGAAGCGCGTCCACGAGACGAAGCGGCTTTCCTTGAGCGTGCCGAGCTCTTTGCTCATGCGCTCCTGGGCCTTCTGCATCTCGGATGCCTTGACGTTCTTCTTGGCGTCAGCGCTCATGATGTTGAGTGCTGCAGCGGAGTCCTTCTTGACGAGCATGGAGTCGATCCACTGGTTCGACAGCGCCTCTTCGTTTGCGAATGCCGTGGCATTCGCAGACGGAGCGGCCATCGCCGTTGCCGGCAGGATCAGCAGGCAGAGCATCATCGCGAGTAAATAGATTTTTTTCATAAAAACACCTCCTGACAGCCATTGTACCGCATTTGCATCTTTCGTGTAAAGCGGTTCTTGCGAATGCTGGAGAATATCTGCGTTTGGCCAGGGGCGTGTATTACGTTGTGTTTTGTATCGATACGATAGTTCAGGATATGGAGGTTAAGGTTTTGCTCGAACAGTTTTCGTTCATGATGGGCGGCCCGCTGACGTCGGGCTGCTGGAGAATTGAGGTGGCCGTGCGTGAGCGCAAGGTCTATGTTGGGGCGGTGCAGGCGGCTTCTCTGGAGGAATTGCCGGAGGCCATCGCAGAGGAGGCGCTTGTCGAGCTGCCGAGTGGCCGCCGCTGGCTGCGCAAGCTCGACAAGCTCGCGATTGCGCAGCGCTGGCGCTCGCGCTTCGTCGCGGAGACGCCGCTCGCGGCCGACACGAAGTGGCAGCTCCTCTACAAGGAGCAGGGGAAGAATGCGCGCCACATCACGGGCCTCGGGGCGTTCCCCGAGAACTGGGCGTCGTTTCTCGACTGTCTCAATGAGCTGCCGGACGTCGCCATCCGTCAGGAGAACCACCTCGAGCACATCCGCTTTCTGCTCATCGAGAAGGTGCCCGTTATCACGGGACGCAAGAAGACCATCGTCGAGCTGCGCGAGAAGCTCGTCATCGACCGTCGCAAACGCATGATCCTCTACAACCGCCACAAGGAGGACTTCGGCACGGAGCGCCATGCCTACGAGCTGCCGAAGGCCGTGAGCCAGCTGCTCGATGCGCTCGACAAGCCCGAGCCGTTCGAGCAGCGCCTGCACGTGCGCTGCATCGACGGCTCGGACACGGGCGCGCAGCTCGTTATGCGCTGGCAGCGCCACGACCGCCTCGAGGCCGGCCTGACCTGCCACTACGATGCGCAGGATATGCCGCTCGACTGGCCGCTCTTCCTGCGCATGCTGCACGAGGCCATGGGCGGCATCCGCGGCCGCTTCTTCGCGCTCGACCGCTTCCCGTTGGCCGATGCCACCGCATCCGTCCGCCAGCCCTGAAGCTTTGATGTAGCAGATGAATTGACAGGTCGGAGAATCCTGCTATACTAAATAAAGATTAAAGATTGAACGCAGTATGCGAGAGAAGGGGGATCCTATGCAGATTTCTAGTCGGTTCACCATCGCGGTCCACATCTTTGCCTGCATCGAGGCATTCGGGGACCAGCACAAGCTCACGAGCGACTTCCTCGCGGGCAGTGTCAATGTCAACCCCGTCATCATCCGCAAGACGATGTCCCAGCTCCAGAAGGCCGGGCTCATCAAGGTCGCGCGCGGCACGGGCGGCATCAAGATCACGCGCCCGCTCGACGAGATCACGCTCTTTGACGTCTTCCAGGCGGTCGAGGCGCTCGACCACAAGCAGCTCTTCCACTTCCACGATAACCCGAATCCATCTTGCCCAGTCGGCCGCAACATCCACAATATCCTCGATGGCCACCTGCACGATGCGCAGCGCGCGCTCGAGCAGGAGCTCGCGAAGACGACGCTGGCAGATATCCAGAGAGAGACGACAGCTTGCCTGCAGCACGATGCTGCCGCGGGCCAGCAGGGATGATGGGGGAGCCGCATGAATAAGATCCTTGCCCTCGCGCAGCAGCACGAGCGCGCCTTGGCGCTCTTTGCCGTCATCGTGCTCGTCTTGCTCGGTAACGGCCAGCTGGCCATTACGGACCCCGTCGAGTCGAACTACGCCTTGACGGCCAAGGAGATGCTGGCCTCTGGCGACTTCACCTCGCCGCGCATCTACGGCAATTACTGGTACGACAAGCCGATTTTCTTCTACTGGGAGCTCATCGCATCGTTCCAGCTCTTCGGCACGAGCGAATTCGCCGCGCGCTTTTTCCCCGCGGTCTTCTCCGTGCTCAATGTGCTCGAGACGTACTACTTCGCGCGCAAGCTCTACGACAGGAGCACGGCGCTCGTCTCGGCCATCCTCTTCGGCTCGACGATTGCCTTCTTCTATCTCTCGAAGGCCGTCATCACGGACATGACCTTCGTCTTCTTCTTCAACGCCGTGCTGATTGCGTTCTACCTCGCGTACCGCAGCGGCAGGCGCTGGCTCTATGTCCTGGCCTTCTTCTTCTCGGGGCTGACCGTCCTGACGAAGGGGCCAATCGGCTTCTTGCTGCCGGGCTTCATCCTGCTCGTCTTCCTCTGCGTCAGGCGGCGGGCAAAGGAGCTCCTGCACATGATGTGGCTGCCCGGCATGGCCATTTTCCTCGTCGTCGGCGGCTCGTGGTACTACGTCATGTACACGCTGCATGGCATGGACTTCATCGACACGTTCTTCGGCGTGCACAACTTCCTGCGCGCGCGTGTGGCCGAGCATGCGCGCGACGACGTCTGGTACTACTATACATTGATCTTCCTCGTGGGCTTCGCCCCGTGGTCGTTCATCGTGCTCTACCAGATCAAGAAACGCTGGGCAGAGCTCAAGGCGCGCGTGCGCGAGCGGCACTTCAGCGATGCGGCGATCTTCCTCTTTGTCTGGGCCATCCTCGTCAACCTGTTCTTCCAGTGCATGGCGACGAAGTACGTCACCTACACGCAGCCGGCCTTCCTGCCGATGGCCATCCTCGCGGGCCGCTTCCTGCTGCCGAAGATGCGCCTTGTCAAGCGGGTTGCCGCCTGCTTCTACGTCCTCTACGCCGTGCTGATCTTCACGGCTGCCATCCCGCTCTGCGACCAGCAGTCGGGCCGCTCGACTGCCGCTGCATTAAGAAATCTTAATCCAGATGGTGCACTCGTCGTTAACTACGGCGATCATAATAATGACCGTATCCACTACAGGACCTCGACGGTGTTCTACTACGGGGCAAACATCCCCGAGCTCATCGGGCGCAGGGAACTCGATGACGTCCAGCCGGGCGGCATGAACTGGAACGCGAAGAACGTCATGCCGTTCCTAGCCTATGAGGACATGCCGGCGGAGACGCCAATCTTCATCATCTGCGAGACGGAGCGGCTGCCGTTCCTGCGCGGCCGCCTCGCGGACAGCGCCCTCGAGAAGGTCTATGAGACACACGACACGACCATCGTCAAGGCCATCACGCCGCAGCGCCGCATTAGTGATACAGCGGACGGCGCGGATGGTGAAGCATCGAAATGATGTCGAAATGATAGAGAAGGGAAGCCTTGTTCATGAAGAAAAAGAGACTGTCCATCGTCGTACCCGTCTACAACGAAGAGGATAATCTGCAGCACTTTTACGAAGCCGTCCGCCAGACGATGGCCGGTCTTGACCTCGATTGGGAGATCATCTTTGTCGACGATGGTTCGCGCGACAAGAGCCGCGCCATCCTCGCACGGCTCGAGCGCGAGGATGCGCGCGTCCAGCCGATGCTGCTCGCGCGCAACTACGGCCACCAGCTCGCGCTGACCTGCGGCCTCGACCATGCGGACGGCGATGTCGTCATCACGATGGACGGCGACATGCAGCACCCGCCCGAGCTCATCCCGGCGCTCCTGAAGTACTGGCACGAGGGCTACGATGTCGTGCAGACGATCCGCGATGCGACGCGCGATGCTTCGTGGATCAAGCGCACGACGTCTGCTGGCTACTACAAGTTCCTCAACCTCATCTCGGAGGTGCCCGTGCAGCCGGGCGGCTCCGACTTCCGCCTGATGGACCGCAAGGCTGTGCTGGCCTTCCGCCGCTACCGCGAGCATGCGCGCTTCATCCGCGGGCTCATCGGCGCGATGGGCTTCCGCCAGAAGCAGCTGCACTTCACAGCGCCGCCGCGCTTCGCGGGCAGCTCGAAGTTCTCGCCGCGCAAGATGTGGCGGCTCGCCGTCGATGGCGTCTTCACGTGCTCGACCTTCCCGTTGCGCCTCGGCCTCTACTTCGGCATGGCGAGCCTCTTTGCGAGCGGCTGCGTCTTCCTGCACGTGCTCTACGAGACGTTCGTCAGCGAGGACACGACGGCCGGCTGGCCGACTATCATGGCCTGCCTCTTGTTCTTTGGCGGCATGCAGCTCTTGATCCTCGGCATCATCGGCGAGTATCTCGGCCGCACCTACGAGGAGACGAAGCGCCGCCCGCTCTATCTCTTAGAGCGCGGCAAGCCCGAAGACCTCGCGCACGGCCTCGACGATACGGTGGCCGCCGAGGCCATCGCCATGGCCAACGACAGCGCCGAAGAGCCGGAGGCTGCCCATGAGAGTTGACTGGCAGACGGTCAAGCATCATTTCTTCACGCGCGCCTTCCTGCTCTTCCTCGTCGTCGGCACAATCAACACCTTCCTCTGCAGTTTCCTCGCGACGGTCATCGAGCCGCTCGTCGGCAATGCCAACCTCGCGTTCAACATCGGCTATCTCTTGAGCAATGGTAATGCGTATCTCCTCAACAGCCTCTTTGTCTTCCCGACGCGCATGACGCTCACGCGCTACGTGAAGTTCTTCCTCTCGTACGTGCCGAACTACATCATCCAGAACGCGATCGTCTTCATCGCTTACAATCTGCTCGGCCTGCCATCCATCGCGAGCTACCTGCTCGCTGCTATCCTCGGCGTGCCGATCACTTTTCTCTGCGTCAAGATCTTCGCCTTTGGCCGCCATTGAATAGGGAATATGGAATGGCGGATAGCGTGTGATATTTATCACATAGATGTGAGATTTGCTGTTGACGGATGACTCGCATCCATGCTATTCTCAATACCATATTCAGTAACTGACCAGCGAATGGAGGTTCCTGTGTGCTTTGGAGTCATTGTGCTCTGAAGCGCGCGGAGCCTCCGTTTTTATTTTGGAAAAGCAAGAGTTTCAGATAGGAGAGATAGTATGACGTTTGCCAATCGCAATGAGCAGTGGAAGTACGATAAGGACGGGCTCGAGATCATCAAGGAGATCCCGGCCCTTGCGGATAAAGCCTTCAAGGAAATCGACCCGGGCGATGTCGAGCGCCTCAAGTGGGCGGGCATCTATGCACAGCGGCCACGCGACGGCCACTTCCTCGTGCGCGTCAAGCTGCCGTCGGGCCAGCTGACGGCGGAGCAGGCCGAGGTGCTTGCAGCGCTCGCCGCGGAGTACGGCAAGGGCGAGCTCCAGATTACGATCCGTCAGGCCGTGCAGATCCACAACATCACGCTGCGCGACGCCATAGACATCCTGCCGCGCCTGAGCGCCGTCGGCCTGAGCTCCGTCGAGGCCTGCGGCGACGTGCCGCGCACGATTCTCGGCAACCCGCTGGCCGGCGTCGATGCGGAGGAGCTGCTTGACACGCGCCCAATCGTCGAAGAGGTCTTCCGGTTCTTCCTCGGCAACCACGCATTCTCGAACTTGCCGCGCAAGTTCAAGATCTCCATCTCGGCGAATCCACACGATGCCGGCTTCGCGCGCATCAACGACCTCGCCTTCGTGCCGGCCAAGCGCGAGGGGGAAGTGGGCTTCATGGCTTACGTCGGCGGCGGCCTCTCGGCGGAACCGTATCTCGCCGAGCGCCTGCCGTTCTTTATCCGCCCCGCGGAGGTCAAGGCTGTAGCAATCGCCGTCGCGACGATCTTCCGCGACGCGGGCTACCGTGAGAAGCGCAACCACTGCCGCCTCAAGTACCTCGTCGCGGACCTCGGCATCGAATCGGTTGCCGAGAAGGTCGAGGCGCAGACGGGCGCGCTGCTGCGTGGCGACGAGGAGATCACGGCGCCGTGGAACTACGGCCGCTTCTACGGCGTCCACGCGCAGAAGCAGGCAGGCCTAAGCTACGTCGGCGTCCATGTGACGAACGGCCATATCGCCGCCGAGGACCTCAAAGCCTTTGCCGCGCTTGCCAAGCGCTATGGGCAGGGACGCCTGCGCACGACGAACTCGCAGAATCTCGTCCTGCTTGACATCCCGGAAGGAGAAGTCGATACCCTGCTGCAGGAAGAGATCTTCCGCACTTATCCGCTAAAGCCGGGCTTCTTCACGGGCTATGCTTCCTCGTGCACGGGCAACGCCTACTGCAACTTCGCGCCGATCGAGACGAAGCACCGCCTGCACGCGCTGACGGCAGCGCTCGATGCGGCCTTCCCGGAAGTCGGCCAGCCGTTGCGCATCAACCTGACGGGCTGCTTCCACGCCTGTGCGCAGCCGCAGGTCGCCGACATCGGCCTGACGGGCGGCCGCGCGCGCGTCGGCGAGGAGACCGTGCCCGTCTACACGGTCATGGTCGGCGGCCATCTCGGCAAAGATGCGGCGTTTGCCGCGCCGCTCGAGGGCCGCGTGGCCGACGCCAACCTCGGAGCTCTGCTCAAGGCGCTTGTCCAGCAGTATCTCGACCTGCGCGAGGCAGGTGAGCCGTTTTATGCGACCGTCGCGCGCACGGGCCGCGACGCATGGCAGTCGGTCGTCGACCAATACGCAGTCGGCAATAACGGTTGACAATGTTACAGAGTCCGACTATAATAAGAACTGCAATTGCATAACTGGGGAGCTTGTGGCCGATGGCACAGCAGGCTGAGAGGGGACTCGTGGTCCCGACCCGTGAACCTGATTTGGATAATGCCAACGTAGGGAGCAGCGCTTCGCCACAGAGCGGGCGCGGGATGAATGAATGAGCGAAGGAAGACCAATCAGGTCTTCCTTCTTTTTTATTTGCATAACGAGGTGAGTCTATGGTCACGATCAATGGAGAAGCACAGAAAAAAGACGGCATGATGCTCTTAGACTTCCTGAAGGAAGCTGGCTACGACAGTCGGGCAGTCGCCGTCGAGTACAACGATGCGATTCTCGATAAGGCGGCGTATGAGACGACGAAGCTGCAGGACGGCGACGTCGTCGAAGTCGTCTGTTTCATGGGCGGCGGCGCCTGACCCCTGCATGGTGTCGGATACGGAGAGAAATCGAGAGCTAGAGAAAGAAGAGAATCAAATGACAGAATCGACGAAATCAACAAAATCCATTGAAGAGAGAATGGCAGCAGACAGCTTCACGCTCGGCGGTCACACGTTCCACTCGCGCTTCATCTTGGGCTCGGGCAAGTACTCGCTCGATCTCATCGATGCGGCCGTGCGCTATGCCGAGGCAGAGCTCGTCACGGTGGCCGTGCGCCGCGCAAACACGAAGGAGAAGGAGAACATCCTCGACTACGTGCCGAAGAATGTCACCCTGCTGCCCAATACCTCCGGCGCCCGCACGGCAGAGGAAGCCGTGCGCATTGCGCACCTCGCCAAGGCACTCGGCTGCGGCGACTTCGTCAAGATCGAGATCATGCGCGACTCGAAGTACCTGCTGCCCGACAACAATGAGACGATCCGCGCGACGGAGATTCTCGCCAAGGAAGGCTTCGTCGTTCTGCCGTACATGTACCCGGACCTCTATGCCGCCCGCGCGCTCGTTGACGCCGGTGCAGCTGCCGTCATGCCGCTCGCCGCGCCGATTGGCTCGAATAAGGGACTCGCTACGAAGGAATTCTTGCAGATCCTCATCGATGAGATCGACTTGCCGATCATCGTCGACGCCGGCATCGGCAAGCCGTCGGAGGCCTGCGCGGCGATGGAGATGGGCGCCGCGGCCATCATGGCCAACACGGCCCTCGCGACGGCCGGCGACGTGCCGCTCATGGCCTCGGCCTTCCGCGACGCGATACGCGCCGGCCGCAAGGCATACCTCTCCGGCCTTGGCCGCGTGCTGACGCGCGGTGCCGCCGCTTCCGACCCGCTGACGGGCTTCCTGCATGACTGAGTATGACGCAGTGGCAGAGAACAAGAAAGGAAGCGCATTGTGATGCCTAATCAGAAAAATAATTTCTTCATCGACTCGGATAAGCTCAGCGAGGCGGCACTCGCCAAGAAGCACCGGCTCGAGACGGAACCCTCGAGCCGCACGGACCCGATGGCCTACTGGCCCGACATGGAGCAGATCGACCCGACCGTGCGCGAGACGGTCATCGCGGCCATGAATGACTATGACCCGAGTGCCTACACCATCCTCGACGCCAAGCGCGCGCTCGATCACGAGACCTGCACCATTGAGGACTTCAAGGCGCTGCTCTCGCCGGCCGCCCTGCCGCTTCTCGAGCAGATGGCCGAGCGCGCGAGCCGCGAGACGAGCCGCCAATTCGGCAACACGGTCTACCTCTTCACGCCGCTCTACATCGCCAACTACTGCGAGAACTACTGCGTCTACTGCGGCTTCAACTGCTACAACGACATCCACCGGCTGCAGCTCAGCAAGGAGGAGATCGAGCACGAGATGCAGGTCATCGCCCAGAGCGGCATGGAGGAGATTCTCATGCTGACGGGCGAGAGCAAGGAGAAGAGCAGCGTCGCCTACATTGGCGAGGCCTGCAAGCTCGCGCGCAAGTACTTCCGCAACGTCGGCCTCGAGGTCTACCCGATGAACGTCGCCGACTACCGTTACCTGCACGAGTGCGGCGCCGACTACGTCACCGTCTTCCAGGAGACGTACGACATCAAGAAGTACGAGACGCTGCACCTCATGGGCCACAAGCGCGTCTGGCCCTACCGCTTCGAGGCGCAGGAGCGCGCCCTGATGGGCGGCATGCGCGGCGTCGGTTTCTCAGCACTCCTCGGCCTCGCCGACTTCCGCAAGGATGCCCTGGCGACGGCGCTGCACGTCTACTACCTGCAGCGCAAGTACCCGCAGGCCGAGTTCTCGCTCTCGTGCCCGCGTCTGCGCCCGATCATCAACAACGAGAAGATCAACCCGCAGGACGTCGGCGAACGCCAGCTCTGCCAGATCCTCTGTGCCTACCGCATCTTCCTGCCGTACGTCGGCATCACCGTCTCCTCGCGCGAGAGTGCGGCCTTCCGCAACGGCATCGTGAAGATCGCCGCGACGAAGATCTCCGCCGGCGTCTCGACGGGCATCGGCGACCACGAAGAGAAATACACGGGGAAGGGAGAGGGCGAGACCGGCGACGCGCAGTTCGAGATCTGCGACAACCGCAGCCTGCGCCGCATGTACGAGGACATGGCCGGCGAGGGGCTTCAGCCCGTGCTCAACGATTATGTCTATCTCTGAGATTTTTCCTGCAAAGCAGGAGAAACAGTCCGAGACACTCAGCCGGCTGATTTGCGTGACAAACCGCCATCTCTTTGATGATATTGAGAATGCGGGCGGCCAGCCGTCTTTCTTAGCACGCCTCGAGCAGATTGCCGCCGCGCATCCCGCGGGCATCGTCCTGCGCGAGAAGGATATGGAGGAGGGGGCCTACGAGGTGCTGGCGAGAGACGTGCAGCGCATCTGCCGCCGCCATCAGGTGCCCTTTATCGCGCATACCTTTATAGGAGTGGCTGCGCAGCTCGGCGCTGACGGCCTTCATCTGCCGCTGCCGCTCCTGCGCAGACTGCGCGAGAGTGGAGCGGCCCTGCCCGCGCATCTCGGCACCTCATGTCACTCGCTCGAAGACGTGCGCGAGGCGGAGCGGCTCGGCTGCTCGTATCTCATCGCGGGCCACATCTACGCGACCACGTGCAAGCCGGGCCTGCCGCCGCGCGGCCTCGCCTTCCTGCGCGCGGTCACGGCGGCTGCGGAGCTTCCCGTCTACGCGATTGGCGGCATCACGCCCGCGCGCCTCAGAGAGGTCCTCGCGGCCGGTGCTGCGGGCGGTTGCGCGATGAGCTCCCTGATGCAGGGGAATCTTTGGCTGACGAAAATACCCGAAAATAATCGGTGACTTTTCTCACAGCATGTTGACTTTTTACACGAGTGGCAGTATAATAGCCATAAATTGTTAAACATATTTATGAACTATGTATTAACAGGCATAAGCGAGTCATTCGTCAACGAAAGCTCATGATACGTCCTGTGGCGGGAGTCTGTCTGCTCCCAGGCCAAGGGGATTTTATCATGGGCTTTTTGCATTATGGAGGGATATTCATGAATCTGACAGTAAACGGCAAGGCACTCAGCATCGACAAGAGCATCAACCTCAAGGAACTGCTCACCGTCGCCAAGGCGGAGCAGCCCGACTACGTGACCGTCGAGCTCAACGGTGAGTTCGTCGACCACTCGGGCTTCGAGACGACGTTCGTCAAGGACGGCGACAAAGTGGAATTCCTCTACTTCATGGGAGGCGGTGCAAGATGAGCGCTCTGACGAACGAACAGATTGAACGCTATTCCCGCCACATCATCCTCGACAAAGTCGGCGGCAAGGGGCAGGAGAAGCTGCTCGACGGTAAGGTACTCGTCATCGGCACGGGCGGCCTCGGCGCACCGGCCGCGATGTACCTCGCGGCAGCCGGCGTCGGCACGATCGGCCTCGTCGACTTCGACGTCGTTGACCTCTCGAACCTGCAGCGCCAGATCATCCACCAGACGAAGGACGTCGGCAAGGCCAAGGTGCAGTCGGGCCAGGAGACCATCGCGGCGATGAACCCCGACGTCGAGGTCCACACCTACAACGAGATGGTGACCTCAAAGAACATCCGCGACATCATCCGTGACCAGGACTACGACTTCATCATCGATGGCACCGACAACTTCCCCGCGAAGTTCCTGATCAACGACGCCTGCGTCTTCGAGAAGAAGGCCTTCTCCCATGCGGGCATCATCCGCTTCCAGGGCCAGCTCATGACGTACGTGCCGGGTGAAGGTCCGTGCTACCGCTGCGTCTTCCCGACGATGCCGCCGAAAGACGCCGTGCCGACCTGCCGCCAGGCCGGCGTGCTCGGCGTCATGGGCGGCGTCATCGGCACCCTGCAGGCGACCGAGGCCCTCAAGTACATCCTCGGCATCGGCGACCTCTTGACAGGGTACCTGCTGACCTACGACGCCCTGACGATGACCTTCCGCAAGATCAAGATCCCGCGCAACCCGAACTGCGGCATCTGCAGCGTCCACCCAACTATCACCGAGCTCATCGACTACGAGCAGCTGGCCTGCGACCTGCGCCATCACTGAGGGGGGAGATCATGATCATCCATCTGAAGCTAGCAGACTACCTCGCCATCGTCCGCCACGCGAGGAAGACCGCGCCGATTGAAGACTGCGGCCTCGTCGGCGGCCGCATCGACGAAGCGACCGGCGAGAAATTCGTCGAGAAAGTCTTCTTCCTGACGAACACCGACCACAGCGAAGAACACTTCTCCCTCGACCCCAAAGAACAGTTCGCCGCCGTCAAAGAGCTCCGAGCCCAAGGCCTCGACCTCCTCGGCAACTGGCACAGCCACCCCGCCACCCCCTCACGCCCGAGCGAAGAAGACAAGCGCCTCGCCTACGACAGCCGAGCTAGCTACTTCATCCTCTCATTAAGCGGCGGCGAACCCGTCCTCAACAGCTTCCATATCGAGAAACAGAAAGAGGTAACCAAGGAGGACTTGCGCATCCGCTGAGCGTAGTCCGTGAGTTACGTCCGAGGGGTATCGATAAGCGGAGCTTCAGCCTGCTGCGCGGAGCGTTCGATACCCCTCGGATGTAACGCCTTCCATGCGAGGCGTTACATCTCGCAGGGAAGGCGGGAGAGGCTGGCCCAGCGCTGCGCGTGACGGTCTGCTAAACCTGTTTTTTGCCCTTTAATGCAGCCTTGCCAAGGAGCTAAACGCGCTCCGCTTGGACGACGCTCCTTGGCAAGGACTCTGGTCGGCAAAAAACAGGTTCTTCACGCAGCCCGTCAAAGCTCCGCTAAGGGCCAGCCCCTCCCTCACTTCCTCGAGCAAGCTAGGAGCCCCGCGCTCAGCTTGTCACCGATGGGGGGGGACGGGGGACGCTTCGCTTCCCCTCTCTCTTTGTGAGCCGTATCCTGGCTAGAGAGCAGATTGGTAGGCAGTGAGTTCCGTTTTGTAGGCATCTATAAGCGAAGCTTCAGCCTGCTGCGCGGAGCGTTAGATGCCTACAAAACGGAACGCCATTGGTGCATCTTTTTGTCTCATTTGACCGTAACAATATGTGTATATCTTAGGAGGAATTCTCATGGCAGTTGATTATAAAGAGCTCAAGAAAGGCGGCTTCATGCGCCAGCGCCAGAAGGATCATTTCTCGATGCGCCTGAAGTCCGTCGGCGGCCACTTCACCGCCGCCCAGCTCGGCACGGTCCAGAAGGTCGCCGAGCAGTACGGCAAGGGCTACGTCCACCTGACCTCGCGCCAGGGCATCGAGATCCCGTTCATCCGCCTCGAGGACATCGACGAAGTCAAGAAAACCCTGCACGAGGGCGGCGTCTCCGTTGGCGTCTGCGGCCCGCGCGTGCGCACGATCACGGCCTGCCAGGGCTGTGCCGTCTGCGCCTCTGGCCTCATCGACACGCAGCGCCTCGCGAACGAATTCGACAAGCGCTACGGCGGCCGCGAGCTGCCGCACAAGTTCAAGTTCGGCTTCACCGGCTGTCACAACAACTGCCTCAAGGCCGAGGAGAATGACTTCGGCGTCAAGGGCGGCGTGAAGCCTCAGTGGTCCGCGGACAACTGCACCTTCTGCGGCGTCTGCGAGGCCGTCTGCCCCGAGAAGGCCATCACGGTCAAGGCGGACGAGGGCAAGGTCGTGCTTGACGCGGAGAAGTGCGTCTACTGCGGCAAGTGCATCAAGAGCTGCCCGACGGACGCCTGGCAGGGCAGGGCAGGCTTTGTCATCTCGTTCGGCGGCCTTTACGGCAACCGCATCGCGATCGGCCGCCATTTCCTGCCAATCGTCTTCGAGGAAGAGAAGCTCTACGAAGTCGTCGACACGACGCTGGCCTTCTTCGAGAAATACGCGAAGCCGAGCGAGCGCTTTGCCAACTGCCTCGACCGCGTCGGCTGGGATAAATTCGAACAAGAAGTGGAGAAGATATTATGAGTGAAACAATCAAGACCGACAGCACGATCGACATCACGGATGTCGTCTGCCCGATTACGTTTGTCAAAGTGAAGCTGGCCCTCGAAGACCTCGAAGACGGCCAGACGCTCGCCGTGCACCTCAACGACGGCGAGCCCATCCAGAATGTGCCGCGCAGCCTCAAGGACGAGGACCACAAGGTCCTCTCCGTCAAGAAGCGCGAGAACGGCACGTATGACCTCGTCGTCAAGAAACACGGCCTGCTGGTAGATTGAAATACTGTATACATGTAAATTGACTGTTGACGAATGTCACACAGCCTGCTATTATAGAGTCATCAGCAAGAGGCAATGGAGCCCCGAAGGATCAGGTACCGGATCCTTCGGGGCTTTTCTGTTCACTGGCTGGTACACTTTCCGTTGAATCCCCAAAACAAACAAGCGGCCAGGAATGGACAAAGGCGTCCAGCAGGCATGATGCTCTTCATGAGCCATGCAGCTGGACGCCTTTTGCATTTGTGGCCAAGCTCAGCGGTTGGTGGAACAAGCGGGAAAAGCTCTTATATTTTCCAATCAATGCAACCTCTTGGAACTATTGAACTGATGGAAAGGAATGGATTCTTATGATTGACACTGGCGATACGGCCTGGGTGCTCATCAGCGCAGCCCTGGTCTTCATCATGACACCTGGTCTCGCGTTCTTCTACGGCGGCATGGTCCGCAGCAAGAACGTCCTGACGACTATCATGCAGAGTTTCTTCATCGTCGCGATGATCTCCGTTGAGTGGGTCATCCTCGGTTATGCCATGACGTTCGGCACGGATATCAATGGCTTCATCGGCAGCCTCGACAAAATCGGCCTTGCCGGTGTCGGCCTCAACGTCCTCGAGAACGGCACGATTCCGGAGCTCGCATTCGTCGCGTTCCAGTGCATGTTCGCCGTCATCACGCCGGCCCTGATCACCGGCGCGTTTGCAGAGCGCATGCGCTTCGCAGCCTTTGCGGTCCTGATCCTGCTCTGGGCCATCTTCATCTACAACCCGATGGCACATTGGGTATGGGGCGGCGGCTTCCTCTCGCAGCTCGGCGCACTTGACTTCGCCGGCGGCCTCGTCATCCACATCCTCTCCGGTGTATCCGGCCTGACAATCTGCATCCTGCTCGGCAAGCGCCGCGGCTACGGCCAGTTCGCGATGCTGCCGCACAACCTGCCGATGACGGTCCTCGGCGCAGCGCTTCTCTGGTTCGGCTGGTTCGGCTTCAATGCCGGCTCGGCTCTCGGCGCGAACGGCCTTGCCGCTAACGCATTCGTCACGACGCAGGCAGCCGCTGCTGCTGCAACGGTCTCCTGGGTACTCGTCGAGTGGTACCGCAATGGCAAGCCGACCATCCTCGGCGCGGCTTCCGGCTGCATCGCCGGCCTCGTTGCCATCACGCCAGCAGCTGGCTTCGTAAAGCCGATGCCGGCTCTCGCCATCGGTCTTATCGGTGGTATCGTCTGCTACTTCGCTGTCGCCGTCCTCAAAGAGAAGCTCGGCTATGATGATTCGCTCGATGCTTTCGGTGTGCACGGTATCGGCGGTACTTGGGGCTCGATTGCCACGGGCCTCTGGGCTACGACGGAAGTCAACCCGGCTGGTGCTGACGGCCTGTTCTACGGCGAGACGCACCTGCTCTTCGCTCAGGTCGTTTCGGTCATCGTCGCTTATGCTCTTGCCATCGTCGGCACGTACATCCTCTTCCAGATCGTCAGCCACTTCATGAAGGTCCGCGCCGACGAGACGGAAGAAATCGCAGGTCTCGATGTCGTCGAGCACGGCGAGCGCGGTTATGCCAGTGCCATGATGACTGGCAGCCCGATCGCTTCCCTCGAGAACTCCAGCGAGATGCTCGCAAACACGATTTTAAGTACGCAGAAAGAGTGAGGCAGCTATGAAGATCACGAAAGTAGAAATCATCACACGTGCCAGCAAGCTTGAGGAGCTCAAGCAGGCACTCAACGATATCGGCGTGCTCGGCATGACCGTCAGCCAGGTGTTCGGCTGCGGCCTGTCGAAGGGCCACACGGAGGTCTACCGCGGCAAGGAGTACGACATCAACCTCGTCCCGAAGATCAAGCTCGAGACGGTCGTCTGCGAGATCCCGGTCGAGCGCGTGCTCGAAGTCGCACAGAAAGCCGTGCGCACGGGCAACATCGGCGATGGCAAGATCTTCGTCTATGAGCTCACCGATGCCGTCCGCATCCGCACCGGCGACCGCGGCCCGCAGGCCATCATGGACACGAAGTAATTACCCCAAATTCCCGATTCAATTTGATGTATCCCCAATTAGGGCCCCGCAAGGGGCTCTTTTTTTATGGAGGACGACTCAGGAAAGTCAGCAAAGGGGTAGGGGGACCTTTTTCGGCTTCGTCGCTCCGTTAAAATGGTCCCCATGGTCTGTTGGCGGATCTTGGCTGATTCGCCGCCTGTCGCGGCGTTCTGACATCCATCTCTTTTGCTTGCCTGCGTTTGGGGACCAGCCCTGCGGGCGGTCACTGCGCTCCTGCAGGCGAAAAAGGTCCCCCTACCCTTAGGTGCGTCTGTTGACATCTTTTGAGAAAGCTGCGCTTTGCTGCGGGAAGCGAGGTTGCACCAAAGCAGCTTCAGGAAGAAGGGGAAGAGCTGGCCATAAGCGGAGCTTTGACGGACGGCGTGAAGAACCTGTTTTTTGTCGACCAGAATCCTTGCCAAGGTGCGTCGTCCAAGCGCAGCGCGTTTAGCACCTTGGCAAGGCTGCCATCAAGGGCAAAAAACAGGTTTAGCCGACCGTCATGCGGAGCGTTGGCAAGCCCTTTCACTTCTTCCTGTGCTGGAACTAACCGACTGTTCAAATAAAAAATCCTGCTGAATCCACGGATTTCGGCAGGATTTTTCGCGTTTACCTCGAAGTAAGAATCTAGGAAAGAATTGCCAGAAGACAATTCCTTCTGGCAGGACAAGCAAAACGATGATTCTGATTCATCAGAAAGGGTGTGTTCTTATGAGACATGCTGATTTTGATGGACGGTTGGACGGAATCATGGTACGTGCAGCAGTCCGTCTTCACGAGAGGATGGCGTTCGCTTTTGCGCGCGGCAGCCTCGCAGATTACCTCAGGAAAATCGGAATGGCAGAAGAACTCGGCCTTGGCCCGCAGCACAATGCGAACCTCGCCAAAGTCGAAGACGCCGCCATCCTCCTGCTCGCGCAGAAAATCCGCCGGGCGAGGAAGAGCGGCACCCTGAAAAGCTACCTGCGGCAGATCAACATGCTTGAACTGCTGCAGAAAGAAGCGCGTCCGGGCAAGATAGGACACAACGTGGCTCATCTGCGCCGGATCCAGGCAACAGGGAAGAAACAGGACGAGTGTGTGCGGCCCATCATGGGGAACGTTATCGCAGGCCCCTTCCGCTCCGTTCCATGACACAGCAAGAGAGTTTGTTACAAGTACGACAAGAGGCATAGGAGTTACGACTCCTATGCCTCTTGATTTTTTGTGCAGTTGTTGCTCACCGTTGCGCTATGTCAGAAAGCCAGTCCGTTATCCTTGGCAATCTTGCGGACTTCTTCGAGTGCGCGTTTCTGATCCCATTTGAAGTTGACCATGTCGAACACCTCACTTGTGTTGGCCGCATGAGCAAAGGCATCATAAGAGAACCTGCTCGAAAAATTTCGATTATTTTTTGAGCGAATTTTTTATCTGCCTACGATATAACACGAACTGTTTTTATCGCATTAAGATACCATTGTCATCTTAAAACAAAATGATGGCAAGCAATTGCATAAAGATGGGTTGCAACTCCCAAAATGAATGTAAAATTCGCATGAAAAGTCAATAAGAGGACGACAAAAAGAAGGAAAATCGTCTTTTGGAGCAAAAAAGAGCCGTTTGTGGCATCCCTCATTCCATGATTTGACCTTCCTACAACATCAGGTTCTATGCTAAAGGCATCTTAGAGCTTAATGCTCATATCATGTTCGAACACGTGATGATTTAGAATGTTGGAGGAAGATGCAACATGAACAAGATCTACAAAGTCATCTACAGTAAAGTAAGGCAATGCTACGTCGTTGTCTCCGAGATCGCCAAGAGCCATGGCCGTCATACAAAGAGCAGCGTGGCCAAGAGCAGTGCCGTGCTGACGGCATCCGTACTGATTGCGCTGGGAGCATTCTCATTTGAGACTGTCATATCACCTACGACAGCAGAGGCTGTTACAAAAACGAGAACAGCTGGGTCTGGCTTTGTCGGTGTCGAGCGCACGGATGGAACATTCGAAGATGCAGATTATGCGAATAATAACGGTCAAGGTGCGCATGGTGATAATTCCATTACAATTGGTTTAAAAGCCGTTGCTAGTGATGGAACCATTACAATTGGCGATCGTGACGCGTCTACATCATTGGGGAGTGTCTATGTTGGTCGTGGCCCAGGAATGCCTACAGGGAAAACTATGCCAACAACTTCGGATAAGGGTTACTGGGCAACGTCTGTAGGGTATCAGTCTGATGCGACAGGATACGGTTCTATTGCTATTGGCTCAAATGCAACCGCTAATAACTCAAACTTCGCAGTTGCTAAATCGCTGAGTTATTCTTAGCGGCAATCTGC
>ERZ773202.720-NODE-720-length-27771-cov-12.432855_pt1 | contig 27771 bp, 27 predicted proteins | sample MGYA00580998_ERZ773202 | MGnify/ENA primary metagenome ERZ773202 (study PRJEB29015, sample SAMEA2737803) | human gut metagenome | biome: human gut; feature: human-associated habitat; material: faeces | place: China | collected 2012 ...
GTATGTTTGCAGGAGTCTTGTGATCCCAAAACTCCAAGGTATAACGATAGTTCATCTTCTTGCCCATCTTTTTTGGCATAAAACGACGGAAGATAAGGTCGAAAGGAGTAGGCAACAAACGAGTGGTCAACTGTAGGCGACCATCAGGATAGCGTAGCATCGGCTGAAGCTGAGCCACATCCTTGTTTGCTTCCATATACTCAGTAATCTTCGAGATGACACCTTCTTCAAAATATACATCAGAATTAATAACCAGATGATAGTCGGCATGAATCTCCTGCGCCTTCTTTATAGCCACATTATGCCCAGGACCATATCCCATGTTGGCATTATTAAAGATATACTCCACTCCATCCAACTGAGAGCAGAATTCTCGAAGTTCATCACTTGGTGAATTGTCACTTATATAAATAGGTGCAATACCATTCTTGCGCATAGAATCTATACACTTCTTTAATTCATCGTGATCTGTCTTATAGGTTACAATAGATGCAGTTATTATCATAGCGAAAATTAGAAAGTAAATGGTGAATCAAATTCTTTTAGCAAAGGATGTTTTGTATCCTTATCACTGAGATTAGCATGTTCTGTAGGAATGCACCAATCAATCCCGAGAGATTCATCCAAGATAGAGATACCTCCATCAGCTTCAGGATGATAGAAGTTATCACACTTATACTGGAATACCGCAGTCTCTGATAATACAGCGAAGCCATGAGCAAAGCCCTTAGGAATAAAGAACTGGCGATGATTATCCTCTGTCAGTTCCACAGCCACATGCTTACCGTATGTTGGCGACCCTTTGCGGATATCCACAGCAACATCCAGCACTCTACCCTTCACGCATCTCACCAACTTACTCTGAGTAAACGGAGGCCTCTGGAAATGCAAGCCTCTCATCACACCATAAGAGCTCATACTCTCGTTGTCCTGGCAGAACTCTACATGATAACCAACTAAAGGTTCAACCTTCTCTTTAAACTCTCGCTCGCTAAAGCTCTCAAAGAAGTAACCACGAGCATCACGAAAGAGGCGTGGTTCAATAATAAGCACGCCCTCTATATTTGTTTTTATTACGTTCATTTTAAAATATTTTTTGAAGTATAGTTTTACCTCTTCTAAATCCCCACATAAAAACCAATGGGAATCCTACGCCAAAGAATGCGTACACAAAAAGTAAGAGGATATTACCATCAACACCTGGTGTCAAATCACTAAGACTTGCCCCCCCATAACCTATGCCTTGTAATGCTAAAGTACAAAATTTAAAGCCAACAAAGTGCAAGGCCATAACGTAGAAAGAGTCCTTTCCAACATATGCGATAGCCTTACCTACTACATTAGCCTCGATATGCTTACCTATATACATTATAATATATAGCACTGCAGGTGCAGCAACTATCAGTTGAAGTATATCCTTATATTCATTACCATTCAGAGCCACACCGCCAAGCATACAAGCTACCTCAAAAGCTATCAATCCACAAGCAATAGCAAGATAGCCATTATCAAAAGATAATTTCATCTTCTGATACATTATTTTGCCAACATATATCAGCAGCATTGCAGTAAATGTATTACTAAATCGACGGATAGTCAAGCCATACTTATTACTAAGAATACCTGCTACCATACACATTGCTAACAATGCAATACCTCTCATCCATTCATATTGTCTTTCATCCTTGGCTAACTTCTTTATAGCCCATGAAACAACAGACAAGCCGATTAAAGCCATGAATAGAACATATACGAACCACATTGCCCCAACAATCGGTTCTCTTCCCCCCAAACAGATAGCCAATACAGTTTGCTTAGAGAAATCTATCATTGAATAAGTATTGATTACCGGGTCAGTGGACTCTAAGGAATACCACCCTATCTTTATCAACACATTATGCAATAATACAGCTGGTATATAGAAATACAATATTTTCAGATAAAGCGATGAGAACTTTTTCTTAAACCATCTTTTTGGTTGAACCAATTGTTCCTCTTTTATGAAGAAACCTGCTAACAAGAAGAAAACGGCAACATGCCAAAGATAGATAAACAAATCTTTCGTATTAACCAATTGACAAAAAGGATATTGATAAGCAATATGTCCGAATACAATTGCTATAATAGACATTCCTTTGGCTATATCTACAGATAAAAAACGTTTCACTGCATTATTTTTTTTTCAAAAGTTCTTTATAATAATCATAATGCATTCTACTCATATTTTCTAAAGAAAACACATTTTTTGATAATACTAAAGATTGTTCCTTATAATATTCATTTTGCATTAAGACTTTATCTACAGCTTTATTAAAACTATCTTGGTCATCAAACTCAAATAATCCAACTTCATTTTCATTAAAGTAATCATTATAAATTGGAAGATTCGTACAAATAATTGGCGTACCAAGTTGCATTGCTTCCAATAAAGCTAATCCAAAACCTTCTGAATTTGAACACATTGCAAAAGCATCCATTAAATGATAATATCTGTAAGGTGCATTCATATATCCAAGGAAAAGCAATCTATTTTGAACTCCTAACTCTTGAGCCATTTGCCTCAGTTCACCTTCTAAGACACCTCTACCAAACAAGATAACAGCAGCAGAATCATTATGAACTAAGTATTTTACTAATTGATGAAACCCTTTTCTCTTAATTAAAGTTCCACAACTACAAACCAACTTATATTTATTTTTCAAACTGGCAATTTGGGCTTCTATTAAAGGATCAACATCATATCTTTCAAGTATTGGAATACCATAAGGAATAATATCATACACATGATTAGAAGATAATTCATGTTCATAATATTCTTTCATGTTTGTAGAAGATACTATTACATTATGAATTTTATTCAAAGCATATTTCCAAATATTCTTTTCTAATAAGCCTTTTAGCCATCCTTTTCTTTGAACCAAATCAGTCTCGTAAAAACAATGCATTGTTGTAATGCAGGTATATTTCTTGTAAAGTTTATGCTTCACTACGTACAAATCAGGAATAGGCATATTAGAATGCAATATATCAAATCCGGAAAAATCGTATGCTATAGAAAAATCTAACTTGGTTACTTTAACCGGGAATACTAGTTGTCTAATATCTTTACTTCCACGATCAAAATGAAACACTTCACATTCAACATCCTTATATGGAGCTAAACCTGATATAAGATTTTGAATGAAAATATTTGGTCCCATTGCATCAATAGCAGGTATTAAAAACGCAATTCTCATAAATACATCATTTCAATATTTTACGTAATATATTCAAAGCATTTCTTACAACTATGCCCAAATATTCATTATAATGATAGGATTTCAGAACAAGTCTTTTCCAAATTGGGAAATCAATCAAAATCTCGTCACTCCAGAACTCTAAATTAACTAATTTACAAAATGAAGGACAATATTCAACTTTTCCACCATCTCTTAAAAAAGAGTAGTACTCATCCAATAATAGATATTGTAAATGAGGACGAATTAAAACATTATCAAGCAAACACTCTTGGCGCATAAAGTCAATAACCCATTGTGCATACTCAACTCTCTTCATCAATGTTTTGCGGTTTTTGGTATTAGCCATAGAATGAGGATACTGAATATAATGATAAAAAGGTATATTAATCACTTTAATTCTTGGATTGTGATTTTTTACCATTATCAAATTTGTTATAACATCCTCGCCAGTTGTTATATGAATTGGCGTACTAAAGTCTTTAAGCATATCAGTTCTTATAAGTCTTCCACATAAAGAAGCTGTTATTGATTTTGAAAGAAAATTTGAATATAGGCCTATTTTATCATCTCCAAAAACTTTTTTATTCTTATGTTGACAAGGCAGCACTTTTCCGTTTTCATTTTCTAACAAAAAGTCTGCAACTATGACATCATAATCCTTTGTGTACTGCGCAAGAGACTCTATTGTATTTTCATCTATAACATCATCTGCATCTAAGAAAAAAACGAAATCTCCTGAAACATGTTGCAAAGCTTCTTTTCTTGCAGAAACTAATCCACCATTAGCTTTCTCAACTAATATAATTCTAGAATCTTTAGTAGATAATGACTTTACAATAGCACTCGTTGAATCTGTACTACCATCATTTATCACAATTACTTCAACATCACTATAGGTCTGTTTCAAGCAACACTCGATACTTCTCGCTATATAACGTTCTACGTTATATGCAGGTATTATTATACTTATCATAATTAATTCATTAATCGTAAGAAGCCACCTTCATCATCAATATTTGATAGAATCCAGCTCATATCATACGTATTAGTTAATATCATAAAAGAAGGAGAATAAACAAGTTGTGATTCACGGCTTATACTCAATTGACGTCGACACATCCAAAAACCCATTAATGTAGATATTACAGAGAATACAAATAACCAATCTATAGTTTTTCTAAAAAGCTTTGTATTTCTAAAATTTTCAAAATAGAAGACTTTAATCGAATATGACATAACTCCCATAAACCTTCCATTTATCACAGAGAAAGGCAAGGTAATAAACGAAAGAAGCATCAAAACATTTGTCAATATTGTTTTCTTCTTATCACTATTAGAATACAAAACGATATACACAAAAATCATTATGTACTTAATAAAAGATTCTATGAGATTTGCAAGTTGCTCTTTCCAAGTCAATTCATTTTTCCACTCTTGGGCATAATAACCATCAATATAATTTGAATAATGTTCTACAATATCAACAGGCAGTGGCAACATTTTAAATATATCCATAAAAAGATCTCCACTTAATATTGCAGCCACTATTCCAACAAAAATTATAAATTTCCTTGAAAAGTGAATGCGAAACATTTTAAATACGAGTAAAGATGTAGCAAATATCAAGAATGTAAAATGGTTGAATACTGACAAAGCTACAAATATCCAACCTTTTCTTTTTTCTCTATATGTAACCAAATAAGCCCCATACATAAAAAGTTGAATTGAAAAGCCAAAACGAAACAAGCAACTAACCAATGAAAAGCCCATAAATATAATTAGGCTTTTCAATGCAAATCTCGAATCATTAAGAATCGAATTGTTAATTCTCAAGTCACGATATATTGCACTTATTAATATGTATCCAAAAAAATTATACAGAAATCTCGTAAAGTCAAAGGGGATATTTATCATATCCAACAAATAGCCAGTAATATATAACAAAAAATCAAGTTTCAGAGTTATAATAGCTAAAAACTGATTCCACGACAACATACTATAAGTAGCTGCTTTTATCGTGTACTGATGAAAATCGCCAACAGGTGGATATAATATAGCAAACAATCCCATCAGAAAAGAGAACATTATAAAAGCCCACTTTTCATTTCTAACCATTCCCCTAAAGATCCAAGGAAGTACATATAATGGATAGAATAATCCTACAAAAATAGCAAATTTAGCTTTTTTATCTTGCTTCATGAGATAAGTTTAAATGTTTGGTTTCGTAATTGCCTTTTTACTAGAAACTTTTGATAACTGTTATGATTTAATTTATCATATATGGTGCATACGACATTACTCAAGGTAATACGTATCTTTTTCATAAGGCATTTATATTTCCAAAAAATCTTTTTTTGATTGCCCAAAACCAAATTATATTCATACCATGCCTTATAAACGTTTTTCGAAGATACGCCGGAAACACTATCGAATATAGCCACAGGAACATCTTCTTTATATAAAAACACGCCTTCATTATCATATATTTGCTTAAGAAATGCAAAATCTGCAGCAATACGATATTTTGTATCAAACCTTAAAGTTTTAAGAATTTTCTTATTAACAAAAGTAGCTGGATGAGCTATAGGAAATGTTTTCCTAAAATTATCTATCGGCTCAGGTTTCTTATAAAACCTACCATAATTCATAACATATACAATATCTCCATACAAAACATCTACCTCATCACATTCAATTTCATTAAATAAAGTAGAAAAGACATTATTATCAAATAGAATATCGCCAGCATTTAGAAACTGAACATAGATTCCTCTTGATAATTTAGCACCTTTATTCATTGCATCATAGATGCCCTTATCTGGTTCACTCACTATTACGTCAATTTTGTCTTTATACTTATTGACAACATCCATCGTACCATCCGTGGAGCCTCCATCAATAATGAGGTACTCCACATTAGGGTACGTCTGATTAATGACAGAGAGAATTGTTTTCTCTATGTCGTTGACAGCATTGTAGCATACCGTCACTACTGAAATTTTGGGTTGTATCATATTGATTTACATTTAACTTTACACCATTTACTTAAATTAATTAAAAGGGATTAGATTCTGATTTGAAAGTTTCTTGTCTCAAGGTAATATTATATTTTTTAATTATAGCTGGCGAACCTGCAAGCATAACATTCTCCTCTTCATATTTTTTTGTAAGAACAGAAGCAGAAGACAAGATACTACCACTTGGCAATTTGCTACCTTTCAAGATTACACTGCGTGCACATATCCAGGTTTTATCACCTATAAATACAGGAGAACAAGAAGAATAAATCTCTTTTGTAATAGGGTTCTCCGTTTCATGGAGATCAGTATCCATGACTATCGTATCCCATGATGACACAACTCCATCACCAAAAGTGATACGATTACAACAAATAATTGTCATAGATGTAGAATTATAAAATTCACCATTGAATTTAAGGATGCCATTAGGATAAACACAAATACGACTTCCATGTCCAAAGCATACCTTTTTATCAGACAATTCTATCGTTCCACTTATCTGAAGCATAGTTCTCTCAAACTTCTTATCAAATACTCCCACATTACCAAAACCTATTTTCAACATAGCGAATTTTGCCCCCCCTAGAATTAACGATTTTACCTTTTAACCCCAAGAGTACTGTATTGTATCTCACCATTATAGGTAGCTTTATTGCTTCCTTAAATGGGAAGTATTTTAAGGATACATAAAAACTCTTTGGAATAGAAAATATATGTTCTAACATTTTATTCATCTTATAATATTTTATTGATTATTAGCTGATTAATTGCAAAGAGCCCTTTATCTATGTCATTAACGGTATTATAACATACCGTAACAACAGAAATCTTTGGTTTCATCATTTTATTATCTGATTTTTCACTTATGAAACATTAGTTATTTAATATACTTAATCACCTTACAAGGATTACCAGCAGCTATACAATTTGCAGGAATATCCTTTACCACAACAGAACCTGCGCCAATCACAGAGCCTTCGCCTATAGTTACACCTTTAAGAATGATACTCTTAGCGCCGATAAGCACGTGGTCTTTGATAACGATTGGTGCACACTTGGCGGTATGATTGTCCAAGCTCTCTGTAGGTGAAAACATTTCGCCAGAATCACGCACACGCCAATCAAGATTATGTGCATCAGAATCCATGATAATGCAATCACCACCAAGATTCACATAATTACCGATGGTTATTCGTTCCTTTGCCCAAAGGCAAGGAGAAGACATACCCACGTGGTCTCCAATCTCTATCACGCTCTCCGCCCTCTCCGTCACGATGCATCCACGCTGATTCCTACACAGCGGATTGATACACTCGCCCGATGTGAAGATAAAGTCATCCCCTATCCTCACTTTTGACTCCGGATGAATATCAAGATAGATATGTCCATGTACCTCAGCCTTTTTCCCCAGGTTCTTCCACCCGATGGACAGCCGAATCATCACCCGATTCCACTTCACATAAAACTGCTTGCGCAGGAAGCGAGGCAAGTGGAGCAACTTGCGAGAAAGGGTATGTATTAATACAGATATGTTCATATAACAATCACTTAACTTTCTATTATCTTATGATAAATATCCAACTGAGTATTTACAACAAGCTCCCTATCATTCTCTTGCAGTCTTCTTTTACGCCCATTAGCTGAAAGTTTCTCTGCCAAAGCCTTATTTCTAACAAGTTGGTCTACATAATAGGCACAAGAGAGGAAATCCATAGAGTTATAGAATAAGCATTCCTCGCCATGATTAGCCAACTCTGGCATTGCACCTGTATATGATACTACTGTAGGTGTACCAATAAGCATTGATTCTGCAAATGCAAGGCAATAAGTTTCAACAAATGATGGGATCACTGTAACATCAGCATACTGGAGTTCTTCTACAATCTGGTTTTCATTCAAGCTACCCAAGAAGATTACATTCTCTTGTATACCCAATTTCTTGATTAACTTTTCAAGATATATAGTATAACCCGATTTTATGAATCGTCCCTTCATGCGTCCAGCTATTCGTAGTTGAATATTCGGATAACGCTTTTTCAACAATCCCAAAGCTTGTAGAAGAATATGAAAACCTTTGTACGAAATAGAACCAGAAGCAGTTGAGAATATCCTTGGGGAATCTACATTGCCTTTATACGTCCATGGCTCAGCATGATAAAAGGCGTCCCTCAACATAATACGAGTTTTCAAGAACTCAGCAGAAGGGTTAATCCAAGAAAGCTGCCTTTTCACCCATTCAGCCTGATAAGAGATATGGCGAAAGCTTCTCAAACATTCCGTCTCAACCTTACCTCTTGTTTTGAAGCTATGTTTCTGATAAACAAGTGATGTCCAAGGTCTTAGAAATTCCATATAGCGAAAGCTTTGAAGCACTTCAGAGAAACGCAATCCTCCATAATAATAAGAATAACAAGAAGAAAGTATACCCTGGATGTCTACAAATGCTTTTGCTTTGATATATCCTTGAGCATAAACAGATACCCATATACTCTCTGTTCCCCAAATATGTACGAGATCAGGCTTAACTTCTTCCACTATTCGCTGCACATTCCCACACATTTTTCGAGATGCCACCTGAGAATGGAATCGATTCTTGTTTTCTGGCAATATCCACTGTCGTATTCCATGACACTCAGAGACTTGAGTCTCTCTAACATTTCCTGAGGTCACATTATAGATTTCCACCTTGCCCGATGCTTGAAGCATTTCAGCAAGCGGTTGCAACCATCCACCAGTGGATGTCAACATCTCATTGGTGAAAGGTAGGTTGCAGAGCCATAATATTTTATATTTTTGCATAAAAATTTTAATCACTTATTTTCACACGAAACATCAAATATCTGACAATTCAAAGTTGTCAATTTTAGTTCCTTTGCCAAAGCCAATATATCTTTTTTCTCTGGAACAGACAATTTTTCTGTCTGATTTTCATACTTTTGTAATACCTGTAATTAAAGCTACTTTTTTATTATTCATGTTCTTATTTCTTTAATTGTTATACATTTTTATAGATTTTATCTTTCAAAATAATCTTTGTCAAATACATTATAAAATCCTTAAAACTCTATCGGAAAAAATACATACCATTGTAGATATTTACAACCTATACAATAATTTTATTGGTGCCCATAACAGCCAGTATTTCTCATACTTCTTAAAAACCCTACGTTTCATCAAAAGAGTAAAATTTATAATTTCCTTTAATGTTGGCTTATGAGGATATCCACTAACTAGGTAAGTCATTAAGCACCTAAAATACCCCTTTAATGATGGTGAAAGAATAAACTGACATTTCATAATCTCAGCCTTAGCTAACAAAACATCCTCTTTTTTCGTTATAAGATTATCTAAATAATATTGCCATTTTGCCATAGCCTGAGTGGAATAATAGTCTGTATCAGCTAACTTCATTGATATTCCGATACCACCATAATAGATATCACCAACAACAGGTACATAATACCCCTTCTCTACAATCAAATGCTTTTGGCAATCAAAAAAAGATTCTGCCAAGTTTAAACCTTTGTCAAATATTGTAGGTTTTTGCTTTTGCAATACTAAATCATTAATCATCATTGAACGACCGCAAAGTTTGTATCTAATATACAAACTGAATCGATTAAGGGATTTGTCTTCCACGATATTCTGATGACATATCGTCTGTTTACCATTAGGATTAATAACTTTATAATCAGCATATATACCTATAGGTACAGAGAAATCAACATTATTTGCTTTGATATAATCTTGTACAGCTTTAAAGAATCCGTTTTCAAAGGCATCATCACCAGACAATTCTACAAAGAGGTCAGACTCTCCCCTAAGAGAAACTAATTTCTCCATATTCTGATAGATACCTAAATTGTGTTCATTTCTATGAATCTCAAAATATTCAGGATAACGTGACTTGTAATCTTGGAGAACATCCCAAGTTTTATCAGGAGAACAATCATCGCAAACAACAATCTTATTTAGTCCATATTCCTTTTGACAAAGAACTGAATCTAAAGCTCGTTTTATTACATCTTGTTGCTTGTAACAAATTACAAGAACAGTTATGCTCTTATATGTATCAGTCATTTTTTTTTCGCTTTATAAATTTAGAAAATAAGTGTTTAATGTTCAGCATTTGGTTCAAATACTTTAGCGAGAATATGCTAATTACAATCATTCCACAAATTCCAACAACATATCTTGCAAGAGAATAGCCCAAACATCTTAATACTAAGAAAAAAATGCAAGTCATTATAACTTGAGGAACTATAGCTTTAAGAACATCACAACTAACCTGATAGCCATACTTTCGATAGCTAATTATTAAATGCTGGATGACATATAAGACATACATTAAACAGAAGCCTACTCCCATACCTTCGAATCCATCTAATATATATCCTAAGACTGCAAAAAGAGCAGAATATGATGTTGAAACGACCTCGTTCCAAAAGAAGAACTTTGCATCTCCTTTGGCTACATAACAAAAAGTTATACACCAAGCCACAGAACGAAAAGTCATACCTAACATCATCCATTCCAACATTCCTGTGATTGGGATGAATTTGGTTGAATAAAGCAATATAGTGATTGGTTTAATAAACAAGATGAAGAATATTATCAGTGGTGTAACTAACGTTACCAGAAGCTTCATTTGTTTGTTGATTGCATCAATAAATGCAGCATTATCATCAGATACAGCAGCTAATCTTGGAGAATAATCAGAAGCCATTGACATCAAGACCATACCAATATATTGATTAGCAACAGCTACACCTGCGGTATATAAGCCAACATCGGCAAGGTCACCAAAATGAGCTATTACCAATCTTAGCAGGTATATTTTGCCATTATCCATGATACCTGTAGAGGCAAGTGCTAAACCTAAGAGCAACATAACACGTCCTTTCTTAAAGGTTTCTTTTATGCTCAACTGCTGCTTTTTATATGGTATCTTTCTCGAATAATATGTTGACAAAAACAAATTGGCTAAAGAGGTCAATATAATAACAGGTACAATTCCATCAAAATGCCATATATAATATATAGGTATAGAGATTATCAATCCCAAAATACTTCCCCAAAAGGAAGCTTTTGCCATATACTTGTAGTTAAATGTACCTTGTAATAAAACTGTCTGACCTATACAAACCTGATCTAAGAACAAAACTACAGATACTAATCTAAAAGCATTGGTATAACTTTCGTCGCCAAACGCCCATTGGCTCAACCAAGAAGCAAAAACGAAAGTTAGGATGGTTCCTAAAAGACCTGTAAATAAGACGAGTCGTCTTAAAACAGATACCGTTTGATTGATAGTATCCTCATCGTTACTAGTATATGCTTTAGAAACGTCTCGAACAGCACTAACTTGCAATCCGAAATTTGTCAAAGAAGAAATCAGTGCTGTTGTAGACATAATCATACCATTAATTCCCATACCAGTAGGTCCCAACAAGATTGCAACAAGCTTGTTCTTGATGAGACTTACCAATATTTGGAATAGTTTGACTCCGCCAAACAGCCCGATAGCTTTAGTTATGCTTGAATATGAATTTCTATCGGTTGTCATCAACTATACTACTTAAAAGAATTTATCAATTTTACAACTTCTTTTACCTCATCCATTGAAATGGTTGGACCAATTGGAATACTCAACTCCTCGTCTGCCAAACGTTCTGTGATAGGTAGATAAAGCTGAGGGACATTCCAAGTTTCTTTAGAATAACATTCCTGCTTATGTGGAGCTATAGGATAGTGGCATACTGTACCAACACCATTTTCTGCAAGATAGTCATGCAATGCGTCACGCTTGCCATCGCTAACAACAATAGGGAAAAGATGATACGCATTCTGTTCGTCCGGCAATAAGTCTGGCAATGTTATCAATGGATTATTGATGTGCTCATAATAATAATGTGCGACTTCTTTACGATGAGCATTATCTTCAACGAGATACTTAAGTTTTACATCAAGAACTGCAGCCTGAACTTCATCCAAACGACTATTGCGACCAGCATACTTGAATACATACTTTCTCTGACTGCCATAGTTGGCAAGAGCACGTACAGCCTTAGCCAACTCCTCATCATTTGTAACCATTGCGCCACCATCGCCCAAAGCTCCGAGATTCTTGCCTGGATAGAAAGAGAAGCCTGCTGCGTCACCTAGGTTACCTGTCATACGGCCATCCTCAAACTTGCATCCATGACTCTGCGCACAATCCTCGACGAGTTTAAGATTGTATTTTTTGCAGAGTTCACCTATTTTATTTGTATAAGCAATTCGACCATATAGGTGAACAATAGCTATTGCCTTGGTCTTTGAGGTAATATGAGATTCTATCAAATCATCATCTATCTCCAAAGTGTTTGGCTTTGGTTCTACAAGGACAGGTACAAGTCCGTTCTCTGTAATAGCCAAGATTGTAGCTATATATGTATTGGCAGGTACTATCACCTCGTCGCCAGGCTGCATGACTCCCATTTCGATATACGCTCTGAATATCCAGATAAGCGCATCCAAGCCATTAGCGCAACCCACGCAATGTTTTGCGCCGATAAATTCAGAAAAGTCTTTCTCAAATTTTTCATTTTCTGCACCCTGGAGATACCAACCTCCGTTAACAACACGGCTTACAGCCTCATTAATCTCTGCTCCATGAAGAGCCGTTACGTCCTTTAAGGACAAAAATGGAATATTTGCCATTATTTTATTGTTTAAAATTCTTATAAATATCTTACTCTTAAATATTTAGCAGATGGTTTCTCTATGAAATAATGTAGGAAATTAGCAATTCCAAAACATATCACAGCGGAAACTAAAATATTTAAGAAATTATTGTGATAGTCTATATAATCAAATGCATACTTCACAATCCACCAAACAGCAATAAGTTGACTGAGGAATAAAGAGAATGACAATGCACTTAAATATTGAACTATTCGAGACTTTTGCAACCCATCAAATCGTATCGTTCCTAGCGAGAATAAAAGGGATATAAAGCAAGGTAATGCAACCCAACTATACAACATATAATCATGTGGAATACCAATATGATATGCGATACTAACACCAACAAATAATATAGCCAATGTCGTAATACATGAATAAGGATTTCTTAAAATTAGGACTAGCTTATTCCCAGTATGCCTTGTATTGACCTGCGCCACAAGAATTCCAATAGAAAATTCTAGACATCTTAGAAATGGATTACTATATATGGAGTTTAAGTGGAAATAATGTTCTATGATTGGACTCCACAGTAATATAATTGCCAAAATCAAAATTATGCAAGCTCTTACTTGATTAGTCAACCTAACCGTAAGTGTATAAAGCAATGGATAGAGAAAATAGCATATTAATATACACGAAATAAACCAACTACCTCCATTATGTGAATAAGGAGTCAAATCAGAATAAGCAGACTGAAGTCCCAAGATTTCCAAAGGAAAAAGCAGTACTTCTTGGATAACAGCATTCATTCCTTTCCATATGACATTGATACCAATATTCATCACAGCATACGCATAATATAATGGTAGGATAGCAATTAGTCGCTTAACATAAAAGTTTTTTATTTCCCTCAAATCAGAAAAGCTCTTTCTCCTGGAAGTAAAATCCATAACATAGCCAGATAACAAAAAGAAACCTGTCATCGCAATAGCTCCCATATCTATGAAGGCATTCATAAAACCATAATCACACTTCAAAACATGAATGTGAGAATGGAAGAGAAAAACCAATATTGCTAATCCTATTCGAAAGAGATCTAACCCAATTATACGCTGAGATTTGCCCCCCCATATCCAGGATTATGCATTTTTTCTTTACCCATATAATTTCGACTTTTTATGTTCGTTAAAATTTTATTTTATTTACAAACTGCGTTGATTCAAAGCTAGCCACTGTTCAAAACCTATTTCAGCCCATGGCATTCCTCTATCAAAATTGTATGGCCAAGGATATTGACGTCTCTTAGTTTCTTTATTTATTATTGGAACTTTTCTGATGTCAAAGACTCTTTTGGCAGGAGAACCATGCATAAAAGAAAAATCTTCTACTTTACCGCCAACCCTTGATTGAGCAGAAATAAAACAATGGCGACCTATTTTTGTTCCAGGCAAAATAAATGAATTTGAAGCAACAACTGTAAACTCACCGAACTTACAACTTTCCCACAAATTAGAAGGAGGAGTCGGATCATCCGTTACTGTTACAAAAGGATAGAAATAACAAAAATCTTCAATCTCTGTATTTTCCGCTATTGAATCATAACTATGGAAATGAACATAATTACCTATCTTACAGCCATCAAGTATGTTACAATATACTCCGACAACACAACCATCACCCAAAATATTGTTTTCTCTAATGATTGTATGATGACCAGTTTGTAATTTGTCACCAATTGTCGTACCTGCATAAATGATAGTATTACTTCTTATAATACAAGACGAACCAATTTTCAAGGGAGGATTTTGATATGTTTTATCTTTATAATATGCGCCCGTAGGTTCACCTATTATACAATTACTACAAATAACAGTATCATCACCTATAGTTACATTATCATATATTGTAGTATTATCGCCAATCTTAACATTATTACCTAATGCTACATTTTTTCCAATATGGACATTTATATCATTAAACATCATAATTATTTATATTAATGGTCCAAACAAAGTATTCCATCTTACCAATCTGTCAATCAAGAAGACACCATCCCAAGGCATTTCAAAATTGAGCATACGACCTATCTTAGGTAGGCGGGCTACTCCCTTTTCGGTTGCTTTATTGGCAAAAGCTATAGCTTTATCCTGAGGTGCCTCTATACCAATGGTCTGAATATAATCCTCTATCAAATCAAGCGACTGGTTGATATCATCTACTTCATGTACCATCAGTGCACGGGAATAGACTGGCTTTCCTAACTCGGTGTTCTTTTCATCAGAGAGAAGAATAGACCAACTCATAGTACTGCTGCCCCATACTTTACCCTTAAAGTCGTACACACCACGGATAGAATGAATAGCACTAATCTGCTCTGGAGAAACGGTAGGCTTAGGAATCTGTATCTCTGTCTTCGGGAATGCCTCTGCAAGAATCTCACAGAAACGCTCTGGTGAAACCTCTCCACCTCTTTCTATATAGAGGTTATGAGGAGACGCACATCCTGCCTGGTCAAAGATAGACACATCTACAGATACTCTACGAGCCAACTTCTTAGCATCCTGCTCTGAAGCCAAAGCTTCTTTTGCGATGACAGCATAAGACAATTTAGGTCCAAAGACAACTGTCTCACAATCAATTGATGAAGGATAGCCTGCTACAGTTTCAACAGCTTCCTTACCTCCCCATGCTATGCGAACCTTCGAAGACTTAGACATCAATTCACCCAATTTCACAGCATGACGTGAGAAATAAACGACTCCCACGGTCTTTACCAAATCATCACCCTTGATAGTATATCCGTCAGAAGTGGTATATTCCAATCCTTCGAATGCAGACATCAATGTTGCAAATACACCACCATCTTTTGCAGCAACCTTAATCAGGTTAGTATTCTTGGTAAGCATACACTGAACCAAGGCAAACATACCTAAAATCTGGACGTTACCAGCCATCCAGTGACAGCAAAGTCCACGGGCATTTGCCTTCATCAAATGCTTATCACTATCATGGCAAGGAAGGAATGTATCTGCATATTTCAAATTGCCACGAAGTCCATCCAAAGCCACTTGCCTGAGGTGACGTTCGTCACACCATTGAGACAAGAACAACAAGCCCTTATCTTTCAGGAAGCGGAATTTTGTATCTGAAAGCCATGTCTTGGCAGCCATACCTATCAAACCAATGATTGCCTCTACTGGCTGGGAACGCAACCACTCATTCTCTGCATTCAAGCCATCAATAATAGACTGCATCTGAGTGATTCCATCACCTTCTGCAATATCACCTTTATAATATTGAACTTCAAGATGGTTATCTTCTTCACCCATTTTTGCAGTTTTGGCATTGAAAGTCAGTTTTGCAGAAAGTATATCACCACAACCACGAACCTCAGCTTTCTTCATTCGTCCGGTAATGCGGAATCTCGTACCAGGACGACCATATGGACATGGATCTTTCTCTATAATTCCCATATCATCGGTGAGAACCACATTGCCTGGATATGAATGTGGTATAGGAGTAACAAACTCCATCATACCTTCCTTACCTGCAGGCAGGACCTCACGGGTCACAACATCACGAACCAGAACATTCACATAGGCTGAAGTATGCTTACAGCCGCATGGACAGTCAGGATAGTTCAGTCCCATCTGCTCGGTAAAACCATAAATATCGATTACATCAGTTGGATCGATACCAAAGCCATCAGCAAGTTGCTGATTGAACAGACTCTTCTCTACTTTCTCTGCCTCCAGTTTCTTCCATCCACCGATATGGATTATCTTTGAACCCTTAGGAAGTTGAATCTTTTCACCTTTGGCAAGAATAGCCTTCAACACGTTAGAATACATGATGTAGGTGAAGCCGAAAACTACAACAGGCTGATCGGATGGTATCGTAGTAAGATACTCCTTGATGGCATCAATATCAAAATAAGAAACCCCATTCTTGGCTTTCAGAAAGAATCCCGACTTAGAGGCAAAGTTTAAGTAACCTGTGATAGCTGCGAAGCGAGCACCCAAGAGGCTACGGAACTCAGAACGAGGGTCAATATCCATCACCAGGAAAGGCTTGCGGTCTTTACCGATAAACTCCTGCATCACTTTGACCATCGCCTTAGCCTGACGCTTACTGGTAATCTTGTCAACAACAACCGTTGATGGAGTACCTGATGTGGCAGAAGACTGAAGGCGCAATTTGATGTCTTCCTTTGGTACAGATGCCAAACCATAGCCAAGGTTCTTGAATACGCTTACTGCTACAGGTGGAATCTGCTTAATATCATTCAATTCTGCATGTGGGTCAAAACCTTTACGATTACAGAACTGTCGATACATATCGTTGTGTTCGTAATGGAAAATAAGTTCCTCCTGCAATGCCTTCAAGAACAATGCTTCTGTCTGAGGACTATCAGAATAGACCGGTTCAGTAAACAACTGATCCATAAAACTTGATTTTTCTTCGTTCATATTATTTCTTTTTAAGACTCAAGCGTTGTATCTTGCCTGAGCCTGTTTTTGGAATGGCGTTAATACGTTCTATCTCTACAGGCAGTTTATAAACCTCAAGCTGAGGACGCAACTGCTGTATAATTTCTTCATCACTTAAATTGTCATCGGCAACGATGAATGCTTTGACAACTTCTCCTAATACTATACCTGGGTCGGGGATACCAATACAAGCACTCTCTTTGATACCAGGAATGGTATTCAGAATATCTTCAACCTCCATAGGTGAAACTTTCTTTCCACCTACGTTGATCATCTCCTTAATTCTACTCTTTAAATATATATTTCCCTCTGCATCCATCGTTCCGCAATCGCCGGTACGGAAATATCCGTCATAAAAATCGGATGCAAACCTTTCTGGAGTCTCATTCCAGTAGCTACAGGTAACATGTTCTCCTTTCACACATACTTCACCCTCTTCGCCTAAAGCAGCAGGAGTACCCTGGGAAGTGAAGATCTTGATTTCTACATTTGGCGAAGCCTTACCTATAGACAATAAATTATCTTTGTAGGTATGGAATTCCATAAAGGCACTGCGTGAAGCCTCAGTAGAACCATAATGCATACAAATTCTAGTATTTGGGAGCAAAGACATAAGCAGTTCCTTATCCTCTACAGGCATAAAAGAACTTCCTATTTCTATAAATTTGAGCTGGTCGGCAAACTTCCCAATATATTTGCCACTCATTTTCTTAATGAATCCCCAACTGGCAGGAACCATCGCAAACATGGTAACCTGACAACGAGCCATCTCCTTGAAGAACTTCTTCACATTGGCAAAAGTACCCAGCATCACTACGGTGGCACCCTTAGAAAGAGTACATCTGAGGCGTCCTAAACCAAAGGAGTGGCTTACAGGCAAAGCCAATAATTCAACATCAGTACTGGTATTACCAATGAAGGCATTGATGTTACGGGCTGCTGCAGAGAGATTATTGTACGACAAGGCAACTCCCTTCGGAGCGCCTGTCGTACCTGTAGTAAAGAGGATATCAGCTACCTGACTCTGTTCTGGGACAATGTATGTTGCTTTAGAAGTTCCATTTACAACATCAGTAAAAGGAATCGTTTCTTTCTTCACATTATGAAGTAAGCCCATCACACAGACTGGAGTAGTAGATTTCTCTATATACTCAAATCTAGTCTGGTTTGTATCAGGGTCTATAGGCACACATATACCTCCTGCTATATGTACTCCAAAATATGCATAAACAAACTCTATATTGCCTGCTGCCGAAAGAATAACCCTATCTCCCTTTTTAAGGTGATAATCCTGCTTCAGTTTTTCAGCTGCACATAAACAATAATCCCACAATTGGGAATAAGTTATTTCTGTATCCCCAGAAATAAGTGCTACTTTATCTGGGATATTCTGAACTTTGTCAAATATCTGTTCCTCAATTGTCTTCATCTTACAACTTTGATTCTACAGCTTTAATAATGTCATTTACATCTTCAATATCCATCATCTCCTCTGGCTCGAACTCAACATCAAACTCGTCCTGTACACTCTGAAGGATGTTAAGCTGACCAAGAGAATCCCATGTTGGGAAATCACCTACAGTTGACTCAAGAGTAATCTCTTCTGGCTTTACTTCGAGAACATTGGCAATAATCTCGATAACTTTGTCTTTTGTTTCCATTTTCTAAATCTTTTTATTGTTATTACTAAATTGAGGAATTATTCTTATTTTACGCCTCCATCAACACGGATTACCTGCCCGTTGATAAAAGAGGCATCATCACTTGCGAGGAAAGCAACCGTCTTGGCAATCTCTGAAGGATTACCCAGGCGATGCATCAGCGAAGACTGTTCCATAGATTCTTTAGCCTTGGCTCCCATCTTCTCTGCGAAATCAGTCTCTGTAAGACCAGGAGCAACGGCATTGACTCTAACTTTGCCAGCCAATTCCTTAGAGAGAACCTTGGTCAAGAGAATCATACTTGCCTTGGTAGCTCCGTAAACAGAATTGCCAGCTTCACCATCAATACCAGCGATAGATGCCATATTAACGATAGCACCATGAGCAGACTTGCTCAATAAGCCACAAAGTGACTGGGTGATGAGCAGCTGAGAGAAATAGTTTACCTGGAATACATCATGTACATCCTGTATTTTGGTAAAAGGCAGAATTGCAAGATGAGGTACACCAGCGTTATTTACCAAGACATCAATCGGCATCTTCATAGCCTTGATTTCTTTACAACCAGCCTTCACTGCCGCCTCGTCAGCCATATCAAAATATATTGGAGTGATGGAAATACCATTCTCTTCTGCGATAGCATGAAGAGTATTCAGAGTTTCCTCTTTCTCAGAACGCATACATGCAATGATATTTGCTCCTTCAGAAGCAAACTGCTTTAATATCTCAAGTCCTAACCCGCGATTAGCACCTGTTATAACAACTGTTCTATTTTCAAATCTTTTCATTATTTCTATATTTTATAAAATCATCATAATCGCGGATGTAGTCTTCCTTCTTATATACATCAGAAGCCAACACCATACATACTGCACCTGAAGAAAAATCAACTAAGTCTCTCCACATGCCAGGCTTTACATAAAGACCTTGATATGGTCGGTTCAAGAAGAACGAGCGCTTGCATTTGCCATCATCCAGCGTCACTGTAAAGGAACCTGATGCGGCAATAATCAACTGGCTTAAATCACGATGAGCATGGGAGCCTCGTTCTTCACCTCCCGGTACATCATAGAGATAGTACACTCGCTTAACATCAAATGGTAAGGTTTTACCATTTTCAACAACAGTAAGATTACCCTTACGATTGCTATGATGTTTATCAAGCTCTATAATTGAGCAATCAAACACGTTAAACTTCTCCATGTTTTTTCATATTTATATATTCATTGTAATCTTCTATATAATCACCTCTATCGTACTTTGTAGAAGCGAATTCCAATGCCAAAGAATTAGTAGAGAAATTATCCATAGTGCGCCATAATCCTTTGGGTATATAAAGCCCATAATAGGATCTATTTAGTGCAAAAGTTTTCTTCTCCTTGCCATCATCTACTGTAACATCAAAGCTACCTGAGATGGCGATGATAAACTCATCCGTCATCTTGTATGCATGACCACCACGGCTTTCTCCTCCAGGAACATCATATATCCAATATGTACGCTTTATCTCAAATGGAATATGATTATTTTGTTCGGCAAAAGAAAGATTACCACGTGGATCAACGAACTTTGGAAGTTCTATAAATTGCACTTCATTTATTGTCATATTAGATAATCTTTAAATTTCGTTTTTATGGGTTATGACATACAAAAATAGTATGCACCTTGTTTGTATCAGTATCAAAGTTTAAGAAAGACTAATATTCTAAATTCTTTTTTAGTGTTTGATTTTTCTCTTCAAGTATTGAAAGGAGATACTTGCCATAGTCATTCTTCAACATGGGTTGCGCATTCTCTCTCAACTGTTCTGCGGTAATCCAACCTTGACGGTATGCGATACCTTCCAAGCAAGCCACCTTCAAGCCCTGTCGCTTCTCCAGGACCTCAATAAAGGTAGATGCCTCAGAAAGGGAATCATGGGTTCCGGTATCGAGCCAGGCAAATCCTCTAGCCATGGTCTGAACCTTCAGCTGCCTATCCTTCAAGAACTCCTGGTTGACGGTGGTGATTTCCAACTCACCACGAGCGGATGGCTTGATATGCTTAGCTACATCTACCACCTTATTAGGATAGAAGTACAAGCCTACCACAGCATAGTTGCTCTTAGGATGCTCTGGCTTCTCTTCAATGCTCAGGCAATTGCCTTGCTCATCAAACTCTGCTACACCATATCGCTCAGGATCGCTTACTCGATAACCAAATACTGTAGCCTTGTTATTCTGTTCAGCATCTACTACAGCCTGATGCAACATCTGGTTCAAGCCTGCACCATAGAAGATGTTATCTCCCAAAACAAGGCAAGCGGAATCATTACCGATGAATTTCTCACCGATAATGAAGGCCTGGGCTAAGCCATCTGGTGATGGCTGTTCTGCATACTCGAACTTCACACCTAACTGGCTTCCATCGCCTAAAAGGCGTTTGAAACCTGGTAAATCGAATGGTGTTGAAATAATGAGTATCTCACGGATACCTGCCAACATCAATACTGATATTGGATAATATATCATCGGTTTATCAAAGATTGGAATCAGCTGCTTGCTGATACCTTTCGTGATGGGGTACAAGCGTGTACCGCTTCCACCTGCTAATACTATTCCTTTCATAAATGTTATCTCCTCATTAACTTTGCTGCAAATTCAAAGAAATCTGCAACGTTCTTGAAATTATCAAATTGTTGGCAATACATACTTGCATAAGGTTCGGGAAACCTACTGCGTATATCAGCCTTTATCATACTTGCCAAAGCCTCCTTTGTGTAGGCTTTTAAAAATTCGTTGTATTGTTGTTCTGTCATCATTCTTATTTTCTTGCATCCATACCATATATTATATACTTATACTCGTATATAAGGCACTGCCATCATAAAGAGCAGTCGAAAGTAAAGAAGCATTGTATTCTTTGCTATTCGCTTGTTGTTATTTGATGATTGAGTTGACATAAAACTACAGTTTTTCTAATTTATCACCAATTTCCTTGTTCATTCTCTCCATGACAGCTTGCGATATTACAGATTCTCTTTTTGCTTTTCTATCCTTTATCTTATCTGTCAACACCTTAACTCGGCTATACAAATTATATACGACATTGGCAACAATGCTAATTACAAAAGATAAAAACGAGCCAACAGAATCTGTATTGAAAAAAGCAAAAATAAATACAATTACAGAAATTATGAAAAAAACTAAAGGATATATTATTTGATATTTCTTCTTTATTCGTAAAGTCTCCTTATCATATTTTTCACTTTCAGATTTCTTAATATTTCTACGTAAAGCATCTGCCAGATTATGATTTTGCTCCTCCTGCCTTTTTAAATTCTTTTCAGACAAACTTAAAGCCTGTCTAGTACTATCCAAATCAGAGACAACCTTGATTTTTCCCTTCGTTATCTTAGACTTCAATTCTCTTTGCAATTCCTTTTCGCCAGTTCCCTTTAACATCATTTCATGCATATCCTTCACTATTTTTTCAACCTCCTCTTTAGGCAACTGAGCTACTTGTTCATCTATATCATATAGGCTATACAGTTCTTCTTGTTTAAAAGTATCTTTATTTGGAATTAAGCCAGAACGAACTATGTTGGCAAACAATGGAACATAATCTGCTGCATTGAATGTATCTCCGTCATTATTAGCAGCCAATACATTGATGAGGGTATCTATGCGAATTGATAATGGTAAGTTATCTGACAATGGTCGATTCTTGGAGTATAAATTTACACAAACCTCCTCAGACACAACAAAATATTTACCATTTTTCCTCAAATACTCGACACCTTCCAATAACCCGATGTCATGCATCAAAGCATTAGAACGTTTATCATGACCTGTGCAATTATGAAATATCCCATTAAGTACATCTATTTTATTTTGATTATGCTGTGCCTTCTCTATAACGTTGGCTAATTCTGAATCATTATCCAACAAGCATATTGGAAGACTTTCATGCACAACCTTTGGCATCTTATGCTTTTCCTCAAAAAATCGCTCAAAATCTTCACTTGTTTTGCATTGTAATTCTTTTGCATTTGTCGTAAAGTCATCATTAGGAATGGAAGCTATATCATAACCAAATTTTTCAAGATTGCGCATGGTCATGCTCTTTTGGTTATAAACTTTGTCTTGATATTCCTTTTGCGTGATATACAAATATCCTACCTTAACATTTAGGCTGCTAAAGACTTTCTCTAATGCAATGATTCCATCTTTAAATCGGCTATTAAGAGCTATAAATAATAGAACATTAGTATCTAAGATGCAAGTGCTATTCTTAAATGAATCTATTGTCAGGGAATCAACTCCATTTTGATTTCGAATCAATTTTGCAGCAAAGGCAGAAGTTCCATAATCCCAAAGATAATCATTAACAATCCCCTTGTTATCATTTACAAACTCAAAAAACAATCTTGGCAATTCTTTTTTATCACGATTGTCTATTTTTTTGTTATTAAGAGTTCTTCTATCAACCATATCCCTGATACTTGCCTCACTCTTATAGACATTTTTGTGTCCAGTCAACAAATCAGAGATCCATTCGTCTGAAAAAGATTCAAAAAACTTGATTGTGACATCTTGCAACCATTCTGCTATTAGAGTCCTATCAGAGAAAACTTTTGAAAAATAATTATCTAAAATTTCTTCCTTTCGATTTTCTGCATTCTCAACAGACTTTGAAATTTTAGCCTTTTTGTTAGACGAAAGATAATACTTTCCACTTCTCTTCTTGATATCCTTATCAACCAATTCCTCTAATATCTCTTCCAGCTGTTGCTCATCAGCCTTGCCAATGCCATTAATTTGGGCATAAGCCTTAAAAATTTCTTCTTTGGAAACTTGTCCATCCAAGGAATATATGATTTTTACCAATATCTGTCCTATAGCACTACGTGTTAACGTTGACGTATTAGCATCCAGGCGCAGATATAACGATTTAATGATTTCATCCATTATACTTTCTATTTAAAGTAAATCACATTATAATAATCCGAAGTCTTCCACTCCCAACGCATTCAATATGACTCGGCTCGTGTATAGCGACACAACCATCAAAAAGAGCATTCGGAAGTAAAGAAGCAGCGTATTCTTTGCTATTCGCTTGTTAACATCTGATGATTGAGACATTACTATTTATAAAATCAAATCTTTTCAAAAAAAAACAGTCTCTATTTTTGACCGTTGTATATTTCTTCGACAAATCTAAATATGGCTTTTTCTTCATTAGTGAAATCACTAATATTTGCATCGTCACCACCATTGACTGCCAAGGTTTCATACATACTTATTACCTTTTTGTTTCGTATCTTAATCCAAAGGCCATATGGTGCTACTATCCGAGAATGGGAGTAAAAACCAACTATCAAATCATTGTCTATCATAAGGATAGGAAACATTGGCAACTGTTCTGTTTCAATTATTTGAACTCTTTTGCCATACGTTTCATGGAGTTGTTCAAACAGCAACTTAGAATGGTTCAATGCTTTGATATAGGTTTCCTTTGAAAAATGCGGCCTTAATATTTTTGCAAATTCGTCAGTCCAATCTGCGGAAGACGATGAGAATATAACTTTCAGTTTGAACTTTGGATTATTTTCCAAAACTTCCTTAAATATTTCTCCTTGCTCATCTACTCCATACTTGGGATAATAGGCTGCATGTAAGAATATATAGTGCTTTGCTTCTTTCATTAGCCGAGTCACGTTTATAGAATCGTGTCCAACATAAACATCTATGTCGCTATCGAAATTTTTTCCTATCAAGCTAACTTCAGAGATTTTAGACATTTCATCCTGCAAGTCGGTTTTCAGCCCTCGTAAATTGCCAAAGGAATCATTGATTCCTCTGGATGTCCAAATGGAGAATAAGATTGAAACGACCGCCAAAACGATCGAAACAACAGTTGATGCAAAGGAGAAGTTCTGAAATGCTTCATCTGATATTCTTGAAGAACAAAGCACCACTAGAATGCAAATGGCACATAGAATGCATATTGACAACGCATAGTACAAGTGGTGAATGCTTATCTTTTTGTTCCAATAATCTGCCATAATTTCTTATACGTAAGAGTTTTTCTGGTAAGTTTCAATTAAACTTCGAAGATTTTGGCAATGATTCCATATCAACTCTGAAAGATTTGACATGGCATCAAAATCCACAACATTCTCACCAAAAACTTTGTCTTTAATCTTAGTGTTTTGCTGATAATTATATTCACTTACACTATTTCTTAAGTTGTCGTGGCTTTCCAATTTTTCAAATATATCTAATACCTGTACAGGAAGCTCATCTTTATATTGGCGACTATTCTTAATGTATGTGTCCTCATGATGGAATTTGTCTTGGAAATACTCGAACCAATTATTATAATATGGCCCAAGAATATATAAATTCCCCAATAAAGGTTTTGAAGAAAGTCTTTTGTCACATGTTTTTAACCATTCTTCTTTACTTTTATCAATAACCTCATTGTAACCACAGTCCGCTATATCTCCAAGTATCATCTCTCCATACCAATTCAATTGTTGAAGCCACTTTAAAATCAATCTGTCTATTATTACCTTACGCTTCTTATTCGGGAAATAGGTCGTAATGAAATAAAATATAACGGATGCGACAACGGATAGTGTGATGGCATAAAATACATCACCCAATGCCGACATCCATTGCCAAGGTGCATCTATTTCAAGAAACACTAACTTATAGAGTACAGCCCAACTTAAACAGATACAGCCAAGTATCATTGCTATTCCTGAATAAGATTTCAGAAAACACAAAAGTCTCTGTTGAAGTGGTAAGGGTTTGATTTTACCTATATACATACGTTTTATGCTTTTATATTGGTTTGTTTTCTTTTCCCTGTCTAAACCACTCCTCATTAATTATACAATTGTCGCTATTAGGAGCAGGATTGGCTTTTGTCACTTTCACCATCAAAGGCATTGGAACACAATTACCAAAGATTAAAGCCTCTCCAGGAATAGCCTGTTTAATCTTCGTAATATAATCGTCAGAAAAATAAGGCAAGACAGAGTAGATATATTTCATATCCACTTCATTCTGTATGCGGTGAACGATGTAGTTGCCACACTGTGACAGAACTGTTTGTGAAAGCTCAGATGGACGCTGTGAGGATATTATCAAATAAAGTGAGTATTTGCGACCTTCTCGTGCTATCTTCTCGAATATATTTTCACGCATAATGTAATTGGCATCCTTACGGATATAACGATGTGCCTCATCGAGTATCAAATGTATCGGGCGTTCACGACGGTCATGTCCCAATTTTTGCTTTCGATAGTCGAATATCATGCGAGACAACACACTTGTCAACAACTCCAATACGTCCGTTCCTACTTCGCTTAGGTCGATAGTAATGAGTTGCTTTGTTCGTTCTTGTGAATCTGATATTCCAAATACTTTATCAAGATAATCGTTGGAGCTTTGATAAATATCCTTTTGTTCTCGCATGAACTTACAATCTTGGTTCTCCAAGAAATAGTCTAAACGGCTTAGCAACGTGGAAATAAAATCGCGAATATGTAGATTGCCTCTTGCTTCTTCCTCCATAAGCACAATCTCAGTTGCTATTTTGAGAAATTTATAATCAAAATATTGCCCTGTTTTCAACTTCTCTTCATTGACAACAATAGCTTTTTCTTCATCGATTTGCTTAAAGCTATGTCTCTTCTCCACATCATATAAGACTATTTCCATATTGCTGTCAAGCTTTGCATATTGCACATTTTCACCATCGCTAATGAAATCGTGAAGCGCATTAGCCAAGGCGTCATTGTTGTTACCATAAGAAACATAACAGAGTTTGCTGCAGATATCCAGATAATTTTTCAAATCCTTGAATACCTCAGAATCTGCATTTAGCATTATCTGTGTACAGGTTTCTTGCATTTTGGCAATAGCACCCTTTGCTGCGGTCATCTTGGAAGTATCACTTTCAATTCTTGTAACAATGATGTACAACATTTGATATAGTTTCCATTTTACGTAGTTTGCAAATCGCTCTGCATCATCTTCACGATTAAAAATCTTATAAAACTTAAAACACTCTTGCAAGACCTTGTCCCAAAATGGTTTTTGTGTTCTTTCTGAAGCCATCAGGAATGACAACCATTCGTCAAGGTTCATCAAATAGTATGGAAGATACAAAGGTGTTATGCCATTTTCATTATTACCTTCGAGATTTGGTTTATAGCAAACCTTATCTATATTTGTAGAGTGACCACTGTTTTCACCAAAAGCAATGGGATATTCGCCATTGGCATCAAATATTATAGTCTTGGCTCCATTGGCATGATTTTCAGTTTTTCGATAAACCTCATGTAAAATATGGGCAATGGTGTTTGATTTTCCACTTCCACTATTACCTAACACGGCCGTATGGATATTGAACAGTTTGTTGATGTCAAGGTTGATGTTGTAGTTAATCAAATTTTTGCTTTGCCCAATATTTATGCTAGTATGAATACCATTCTGTGGCTTACCTTCAGCAAGAGAAAGGACTTTGTCCAAATCATCATACGTTACAATTTCAACATCACTATATAAAGATGGGAAAATACCGACTCCCATCATGAAGTCCTTCCCAACTAACGTTCCTATTGGCTTGATGATGACTTCACGTGAACTGTCAAGGTCGTAATTGGAATAAGAACTTTTCTCAGTATTTATCCAATCCG
>ERZ773202.722-NODE-722-length-27652-cov-5.732217_pt1 | contig 27652 bp, 15 predicted proteins | sample MGYA00580998_ERZ773202 | MGnify/ENA primary metagenome ERZ773202 (study PRJEB29015, sample SAMEA2737803) | human gut metagenome | biome: human gut; feature: human-associated habitat; material: faeces | place: China | collected 2012 ...
CATAGTCTTTTCCCTGCGTATCGTTACAATCGCATGCCGGAACAGAACCATCTAACACTTGCTGTAATGTATCGTAATGCTTCTGCTCTTCCTTCTGAATTGTCTCAAACAGGCTTTTCAACTCCGGATCTTTCGCCTGCGCTGCGTATTTTCCATACTTTTCCACACAACTCTGCTCCTGCGTCTGCAAATCCTGAATCAGGGTACGTTCTTTCTCTTTTAATTCCATTGCTTTGACTCCTTTGATTTTGTCATATTTTTATCGCAATGGTATTATTGACAGATATGCTCTGTTTTATGCTTTTCTCTACATCATACTATAAAACAAGCTGAAATCCATAACAATTTTTAGCAAATCCATAATGTTCATAAAAGCCATGTGCCTCCACACGTGGCAGCCCGGAATCCAATATCAATGCTTTACAATCTTTCTCTTTTGATTTTTCTTTTACATAATCCAACAAAAACTTTCCATACCCTTTTCCACGATCTTCTTTGTTCGTGATCAGACTTGCCACATAACAGGTACACCCCGTCATCCAAAAAGTTTCAAAATAGCTTCCATGACACAATCCATGATAATTTCCTGCGTCATCTAATGCAAAAAACACAAAACTATTTGCATCTGCATAAGCAGTCACACTCCTCTTTTACTGATATTTTCCCTAACTTATATCATCCTCCAAGGATATGCAACAGACATTCTACAGAATCTTTCAAATAAAAATATAAAGGCACTTTCGTTTTTATATTTAACAAAAAGTGCCTTTATTCGTTCTTTTGTAATTAGAAATTGCCACCGTTCCAGCCCCAGTTTGCAACCGCCTGATATTTCACATAGACATGATCTGGTGCAATTCCAAGCACATCCTCAAATATCTTGCAGATCTCGCCAGTCAGCTTGGAGAACGCGGACGGATTCTCGCTTCCGTACACACTTACCTCCACCATCGCCATCGGCTGATCATTGGAACCCCGGAAATACAACTTATACTCCGGCTCAAAGCCAACCATAAGCCAGCTCTCCGACTTTCCCGGAATCGCTGTGATTGCCTGTCCCAGTCTTGCCTTAATTTCCTGTTCCTGTGCATCCGTTAATGCTACGCTAATTTTTGAATTAATAAATGGCATTTGTTTGTCCTCCTTATTCGTCCTCATCCGGGATTCCCGTATGAAGAAATTCATTCCACTTCTTATTGATTTCTTCCAGTTCCTTCTTCTCCATGATTCGGTTCCGATCATCCAGAATCGCCAGCATCTCCTCATCCGTCAGGCAGTTGCCCGGCAGGAGCAGCAGCACCCGTTCCCCGTCGTATTCCTTCGGATCAAGCGCATATACGCCGACGCGGACGCGCTTCTTCGCTTCCAGCACACTTGCGCCGTCTCCGGTTCGCTCACCCGCCGCATAAGCCGCCATCAGCTTTTCCATGTCAGAGATCGCCTGCTGCACCAGCTTATCATCCCTAAAATAGTTGATGGAGTTGATGTTCTCGCGCTGCACTTTATCGTTTACGACCAGCTCATACATTCCAACAAAGCCGCCATCTTCCTCGATACAGAATCCAATGCACTTGTCGGCATTCATCCGTTCGGACGGAATCTTGTCATAGGCTTCCAATGCTTCTTCCATTGTCAGATGGTCGTGGAACTCTCCCGCAAACGTAAACTCCAAACACTCCGCAACATAAAAGCTGAGCGTTTCTTCCGGCGCAGGTCTTTCTGCGGCGAGTTTTTCTTTCAAAACCTCTGCCTGCTGCTCTGCCACCATATCGGCCTGTTCTCGCAGTTCTGCCGCGTCCATGATCCTGCCCTGTGCTGCATCGCAGCCGAACTCTGCCAGCAGCTCCGTCATAGCCTCCTGCACAGACTTATCTCCATCCGTTTCAAGGATGCCACCATCCCGCTCCGTGAAGTCCTTATTATATAAGGTATAGTCGAAGCCATCCTCACAGGTCTGGATATGAAAATAGGCATCAGGCAATTCGTAGGCCAGCTCCACATCCTGCACAGCTAACGCCCCCTGTAACGGCTGGACAACATGATTCTGGATATACGGGTTATCCCAGCCCGGAACCGTTTTATAATCCTCTACGATGGTGTCAAGTCCGTTCTTGCACTGCAGAATATCCAGTGAACCAGGCAGCGGATTCGGATTTTTCTCCACGCCCAGGGCTTTCATGTAATGGTTCGGAAGTGCCTGATACTGCGACATTGCATCGTCGAGATTTCCGAACCGCTCAATTTTCAAAGGCGCGGCCTGCAAATTTTTGACCACATAGAACTGCTTTACAAAAGGCTGCTCCTGTTCTTTCTGTGCTTCCAGTTCTTCCCGGAACATCGTCACAAAGCCATCCAGAATAGCCGGGTGGCTGTCAACCACCCAATCCGTGCGGAAGGTCATGCGGTCTGCATTATGCTCCGGTGTGCTGACCTGCTCTGCCCATTCCTTATTGCCGCGAGAAAAGCGGCCATCATAGCTTTTATGGTGCAGAGTATTCGCCAGAATATAGCCCACACGCTCCATGCCGTACTGCCGCACCACCTGATCGACTGCGCCATCGCCAAAGTACATCCCATCATAGTTGTCCGCAATCGCTTCATGGATTGCCTGCTTGCACTCGCTGTTCAGCCGATAGGAAGTGCGGTATAAATCCACCTCGTCATTTTCTTTGGCATAGCTGAACGGCTCATAGTAGACAGGCACATCCGAATAGTCCTGTGCGCTGTTGTCCAGCACAGGCGCAGCCTTTTCAATAATCTCCGATACCACATCTTCTTTTTTCGGCATATTCCATTTTTCAGAGAGATATTTCTGCACAGCCTCCTGAAAATCCTCATCGAAGCCGTTCCACAAATCCTCTGCCACCAGCTTGCCCTGCTCATTGACTGCAACACAGGCCGCCATATCGCCGTGTTCCTCATGCTCCAGCAGGAAGAACTTCTCGCCACCAATTTCCGTTTCATCAATGGCGTACCATGTGCCGATATGCCCCTCGACTGCGATATGGTCGGAATCGCCGTGGATCAGTCCATTTCTTTTCTGCTGCTGTTCCTCCATGAACTCTCGCACGGTCAACTCTGCGCCCGTGAAGTTCAGCCCTTCCTCACCCAGTTCCAGCCGTCCCTCCGCGCCAAGGTCAAGTTCTTCGGCCATCAGGACAGATGCCACATGGTTCACCACCACAGTTTTCTCCACTGTAATGGGCTGGCCTGGGTCATAGTCCGAACCGCGCAGATCATAGCGATATAAGCCCTCCGGCACATCTTCATCCCGCAGTCGGCCATTGCTGAAAAGACCCGGCTTATCAAAGATTTCGATTTCCTGCAGTTCTTCGTTCAAAAGGTTTTCTTTCTGCAAATCCAGATTCCTTTCCTTGAAAAAATCCGGCAGTTCCGCAAAACCGATACTGTCCACATAGTAGGCTTTGACTGACTCGCCATCATTGAGTACCACCACGTCGCTGACCGACAGCGAATGCCCTGTAAAGTCTGCCGGGCGCTGGATGTTGAACCGTTCAAAGATTTCTTCCAACGTATCCTTGTCCGTAAGCGGTGTGACATAGATCAGGTCATAATCTGCACGGGAAACCGTCATGCCTTTCTTCTCCACATAGTCCAGCCCCATGAAACGGTAGTCGTGTTCCGGGTCACGCTCTGTGATCTGATAAATACCGAACTGTTTTTCACTGCCCTGCAGCAGAGATTCTTCTCGGTTCTTCTCCAGCTCCAGGTCTGCCGTTGCAATCTGGAACGCATCACTTCCACGCTCGATTTCTGCGCGTTCCGTGACAATCGTTGGCCGCAGACTTGTGCGGACTAAGTAGATCTGCTTTCCATCATCGTACAGCTGCAGGGCTTGTTCTCTGGTGATGGGCGAAAACGGGAACTGCGGATATGTAAAATCATCTTCCAGATAGCTTTCCTGCTGTTCCAGCAGAATACTCTTCCATACATCTGTTCGGATGCCGAAAATACCATCATGCTGCTCGATTTCCTCCTGGCTTGCATAATCGCCTGCTGTTCCATCACGGAACAACGGATAGATTCTCTCACCCAGCCGATGCCACTCCCGTGCGCCCTCTTTCGTCAGCGGCAGCACATCATCTTTCCGGTAGCCGTAGTCGTGCATTTCCGAAAGACCAATCATCCCATCCGGGAGATTTTCGATTTTCTCCTGCGCATCGTACATCAGGCGGTTGGCTTCTTCTTTGTCATCCTCGGCCAGTGCCGCCGCCAGACCGTTCACCAGTTCTTCCGTTGCAGCCCGGTCATCCAGCTTGAAAGCAAAATTCACGATGAGGTTTCGCTGCTCATCATCGAAAATCGTTTTTTCCTGCTCCTTATTGGCAATCAGCTTTTCCGCATACTGCATCGCGGTCATGCGCTCTGCACTCCTTTCCGCGACTGCCGCTTCCAGCTTTTCCAGAAAGTCGGCTGCGGTCAATCGAATCGTATCCATCGAATCTTTCAGTTCTTTCATCTCCTTGCCGCTGGCCCAGCTTGCTACATAAGGAAATGAATAATCAGACGTATCAATGCCCAGAGCCGAGCAGACCGTAAATGCAATACTCTCCGCTTCGGTTTCCTTCGTAAGCCTGTCTTTTTCTTCGCCGCGTTGCTTCATGAAATCGCTGTTATGCAGCATCGCATGAGCAACCTCGTGGATCATCGTCTTTATGGTCTGGCTCTCGCCCATGCCGACCCGAATGCAGATTTCTTTGTCTGCATCACTGTAATAGCCTTTGGCATCCCCTTCGATCTCATCAAACCGCATCGGCACAGGCGATACCTGCTCGATTGCCGCCAAAAGCAGCGCATAGTCTTTGACGCTGGCCGTCAGTTCGTTCACTTCCAGCAACGGAATCGGTTCCCCATCGGTCTGTGAAACATCGAAGACTGTCGTCACGCGGAAACGCGGAACCACATACTCCACACGTTCCATTTCTGGTTCACCATTTTCGTTCAGCACAGCCAGACCCGTATCCTTGTCGATTTTCTCACGTTCTTCTACTTCCTTGATGGGAGCCGGGGCAATGATCTGGATGCCCTTTTCGCCTTTTTTGACGTAACGGTTGAACTTATTCTTCCATGCGTTGAACCCTGCCACCAGTGTGGCATCAGGCCGCTGCATCGCAATCAGCAGCGTATTGTTGAAACTGTAATTATGGAATTTTGCCATCGTGCGCAGATACGTTGTGTACATTTCCGAAGTAAAAATGTCCTTTACGCCCTGCTCCAGCCGTTCCGTGATTTCTTTCATCTGCTGTTTGCGGTCAACTGCCATGCAAGCCCTCCTTTTTCTTGACCCATCGTGTTTTCATCTGGCGCGGATATTGGTCGGCCTGTTTTGGTGCTTTTACGCCGTTCCATTCCAAGCCTCCGGCTCTGCCCTCACAGGTGTAGCCGGCAGCTTTCAGGGAGCTGCCATTCTCCGTGTCCAGAATGTAGGTAACAACTTTGTTGTAGCCCATGGCCCGTGCTGCACGGTATGCCGCCGCATACAAAATACTGCAAGCGTTCGGCGATCCATTCGTACATAAACGGTTGACTTCCAGCGTGTAGCCATCGTCCAGCCGCCGTGCCACGGGTCTGCCGCAGATAGCAACGCCCACCAATGCGCCATTCTCCGATACGCCAATGGAGAACTTATGTCCTCGCGTCGGCTTATGGTGGCGGTGATATTGCTGCACAAATGCGTTTGCCGTTTTCAGATTGATCGGTGTTAATGTCAGCAAATGCCCTCCTTTTTCAAAAACACCCCGTTAGATTCCTTGCATAGATCTAACGAGGTTATCCTATTTACAGTTCCATATCGTGACTTTTCCGCTTCTGGGATTTCTGCGGTTCTGCGGTGCGTTCTACCTGTTTTGCATGAAGCTGTGCCAGTACAGAGGGTTTCCGCAAATTGTCCGCAGTGCGCTCTGCAACGCGGCCTGCGTAGTTCACAGGCTGACGTGGCTTATCTGCAACCTCGGTTTCGGCAGCATCGTCATCCACGCCCATCGCATCCTCACTACCCTTTTCATCCATGTTGAGCAGAGCGTTCAGCTCCGCAAGGCGCGCAGATTTTTCGGCCAATTCTGCTTCCTGCGCGAAAGGACGTTTGGCTTCTTCCTTTGCCTGCGCCAACTGCTGTTCCAAGGTTTCCAGTCTGCGTTCCACCTGCGGCAATGCTCTTTCGATACCTGCCAGTGCATTGGTAACGCGCAGGATATTACCCAGCGGGTCTTTGCCGACTTCCATCGAATAGTTCCATGCGCCCTTGATGGACAAACGGAACACCTTATCGAAGTTATCAAACCGGGAATGCAGTTCAAACGCACCATAGCTGCCGATTCTGCCCTCGGTACCAGCCGCCTTCAAAGCCTTACATGCCTCGATAATGGCCGCGCCCGCTTCCTTGCGTTCGGTGTACACCTTGCCGCTGATTTCCATAGAGAAGTGGTCTTTATCCTGCGCCAGAAGCGGTTTTGCCGCTTCCATATCCGTTTTCAGTGCTTCGATCTGACCCTTTGCCGCAGTAATTTCTCGTGGATAGCGACGCGCAATATCGGATTCCAGACTATAAATCTGACTGGTGTGATTGGCTTTCAGCAGTTTGAGCTTGCTGACCTGAATATCCAAATCCATCTTTTCCTTGATGTAGGGATTGCCCGTTGCCAGTGCCTTGATTTCGGCATAGGAGAGGGCGGTATCGTCCACATCATCGCAGGCACGGACAGGAGATTTGGAAGTCATGATCTGGCTTATAAACTTCTGCTTATTTTCCAGAATCTGCCACATATACGAATCAAACGTATTTTCAGTGACGTAACGATAGATTTTCACCTGCTTATTCCGGTTTCCCTGCCGGAGAATACGTCCCTCCTGCTGTTCCAGATCAGAGGGCTTCCACGGGCAATCCAGATGATGCAGGGCAATCAGCCGATCCTGAATATTGGTTCCCGCGCCAAGCTTCGGCGTAGACCCCATCAGAATACGCACCTGTCCGGCGCGCACCTTTGCAAAAAGCTCTGCCTTTTTGGTTTCCGTGTTGTACTCGTGAATGAACGCCACTTCTTCACGGGGAACACCTCTCGCCACCAGCTTCTCCCGCACATCATCGTATACGTTGAATGTACCATCTGCCTTTGGTGTCGATAAGTCACAGAAGATCAACTGCGTTCCCTTGTCCGGCGCAGATTCTTCCCAGACCTTGAACGCATTGTCCACACAGCGATTCACCTTACTCTCCGGCTCATCTGGCAGCATCTCATTCATAAGACGCTGGTCGAGTGCCAGTTTTCTTCCATCGTTGGTAATCTTCAGCATGTTATCGGACTTGGGATTCACGCTGCCGTTGCGTACTGCTTCGGCACGGTCTGCAAAGGAACTGACCATTTCTTCCTGCGTTTCGCTCGGTTTCAGCACTTCATTGATGTACTCCGCTTTCGGCACAGGCAGGTTCAGCATATCCGCTGTCTGCACATCTGCGGATTCTTTGAACAGAGAAATCAGCTCCGGCAGATTGAAGAACCGGGCAAAACGTGTTTTCGCACGGTAGCCGGTTCCTTCCGGGGAAAGCTCGATTGCCGTGACGGTTTCACCGAAGGATGCCGCCCAATCATCGAAATGGCTTAGCCCCATCTTCTGCAGGGTATCATACTGGAGATACCGCATAATGGTGTACAATTCCACCATCGAGTTGCTGACCGGGGTTCCGGTTGCAAAGGTCACGCCCTTGCCGCCTGTCAGCTCGTCCAGATACTGACACTTTGCAAACATATCGCTGGACTTCTGTGCATCGGTCTGTGCAATACCTGCGATATTCCGCATTTTTGTGTAGAGGAACATATTTTTATAGAAATGTGACTCGTCCACAAACAGACGGTCAACACCCAGTTCCTCAAATGTAACCACATCATCCTTTCTCGTCTGGTCGTTCAGCTTTTGCAGCTTTGCTTCCAGTGTTTTCTTTGTTTTTTCCATCTGCTTGACCGTAAAACTGCGGCTGTCCTCACTCCGGGCATCGGCCAGAGCCAGCGTAATGTCGTCGATCTGACACTCTACAATGGCTTTCTGCCGTTCCGGGGAAAGCGGCACTCGCTCAAACTGCGAATGACCGATCACGATGGCATCGTAATCGCCGGTTGCGATCCGGGAGCAGAACTGCTTACGGTTGCTCGGTTCAAAATCCTTTTTTGTTGCCACCAGCACATTGGCATTGGGATAAAGCCGCAGGAAATCTGCGCCCCACTGCTCGGTGAGGTGATTCGGCACCACATAGAGGTTTTTCTGCGACAGGCCCAGCCTGCGGCTTTCCATGCCGGCAGCAATCATCTGGAAGGTCTTGCCTGCGCCCACGCAATGCGCCAGCAGCGTATTGTTACCGTACAAAATGTGCGCCACGGCATTTTTCTGGTGCGGCATCAGGGAGATTTCCGGGGTCATGCCCTCGAAGCGGATATGACTGCCATCGTACTCACGGGGCCGAATCGCATTGAAAATCCGATTATAGGTCGCACACAAATCCTCGCGGCGATCTAAATCCTTGAATATCCACTGCTGAAACGCTTCCCGAATGGATTCCTGTGCCTGCTGTGCAAGCATGGTTTCCTGCTTATTCAGTACACGGTGGTCGCCATCCGCATCGTGGATCGTATCGTAGATTTTGGTATCGCGGAGATTCAGCGCATCTTCCAGCAGCTTATAGGCATTGACCCGCATCGTTCCGTAGGTGTTGGTGACAAGCGGATTGCCGCGATCCAGCGACTTGCCCGAAATGTTCCATGCACCAGAGATTTCAGAGTAGGTAGCTTTAATATCACTGCCCACATAGTAGTTCGGTGTTTTGAACACTTCTCTCATAAACTGCGTGATGTATTCCGGCTTCACCCAGTTTGCACCCAGCCGCACTTCGATTTCCGAAGCATCCAGGTCTTTGGGCTGTACACGTTTCAGGTAGTCCACATTGATCTGATACTCTGTATGGTTCGCCGCAAAGTTTTCTGCCGTGGCCAGTTTTTCACGAACATTGCCGGACAGGTATTCATCCGAGGTTTCCCACTGCTGTGTCACAGGATTTCGGAAAATCGCACCTGCCAGTTCATCCGTGATCTCCTGTTCCGGTTTACCGCAGAGCTGCACCATAAACGGCACATCCACCTTTGCTTTTTCTCCAATGGAAAGTGCCAGGGCTTCGCTTGGCGTGTCCACCGAGGTAACAGGCTCCGGCTTACGGATGGTACGTTTGGTAAAAATATCGGCAAGCCGTTTGAGATTCTTCTCCTCGTCCAGAATTTCCAGTGATGCCAACAGACAATAGCTGCTGTCCTGCCGGAACGCCCGCTTGTTGGCCGTGCTGTTGATAAGGCCATACTGCGCCTTAAATGCGGTGTACTGCTGTTTCAGTTCATTCTGCAAAAGCTGAACTTCTGCATCCGAACCATCATGCAGCTGACAATCCAGCAGTTTTCGGGTGGTTTCCCGCAGAGCGATCATACCCAGCACCCGCTCTGCAGTTACGGCAGACAGTTCCACCTTATTCATAAAGGAGTTTTCGCGGTAGTAAATCTGCCCGTCCACGTTCGTGAAGCTGAAATTCTTCACATTTGGGTCTGCCGGAATGGGTTCTTCCTGCACATCCAGTTCATCATCGGAGATTTCCGGCTCTGTGATGGTGGCATGGATATTTCCGACTGCTTCTTTCAACTGCTGGGCAAGGTCTGCGCCTTCGATGGGCTTGACCGTAGTTTCCTGCTTGCCATACTGAGTGCTTTCGGTGGTGATCTCCCCCAGCACCATCTCAGGATGCTTCGCAAAATACTGGTTGATGGAGTATCCTTCCGGCGTTTCGGCAAGGTCTACCCACTCTGCCCGCTCCACCGCTGCACGGTCACGCTTCTGCAGGAACAGAATGTCAGCAACCACGCCCGTGTTGGCATTGCGCTGGAACGCATTGTTCGGCAGTCGAATCGCGCCTACCAGATCGGCACGGTTAGAAAGGTACTCACGGACAGAGGAATCCTTTTTATCCATCGTACCGCTGGACGTTACCACTGCTACCACACCGCCCGGACGCACAAGGTCAAGGCTCTTGGCGATAAAATAATCGTGGATGAGGAAATTGTGGCGGTCATACCGCTTATCCGGCACTTTGTAATTGCCGAACGGTACGTTGCCCACAACACAGTCAAAGAAGCTGTCCGGGAACTGCATCGTTTCAAAGCCCTGCACCGCAATTTTGTTTTTCTGGTACAACTGCTGTGCAATGCGGCCCGAAATGCTGTCCAGCTCCACACCGTACATCCGAATCTTCTCCATGCTGTCCGGCACCAGACCCATGAAATTGCCTACACCACAGGACGGTTCCAGCACATTGCCTTTGGACAATCCCATATTGCCCAGGGCTTCATACATTGCCTTGATGACCGTAGGAGAAGTGTAAAACGCATTCAGGGTACTGGCACGGGCTTCCTTATACTCATCCGCCGTGAGCAGGGACTGCAGTTCGGCATATTCCTTTGACCAGTCCGCATTGTTTTCATCGAACGCCTGCGGAATGCCGCCCCAGCCCACATACCGAGAAAGAATCTCCTGCTCCTCTGCAGTGGCCTGCCGCTGCTCTGCATCCAGTGTTTGCAGCACTCGAATCGCCTCCACATTGGCTTTATACTTTGTTTTCGGCCCTCCTGCACCGAGATCATCGTCCGTAATACGGAAGTTCATAGGCTCCTTTTTGGGCTGTGCAGGCAGTTCTGTTTCTGCTCCACTGTCCAGCGGAAGATTGTGCTGCCGCCGTGCATGGTTGACCTCTGCCGGGGTCATAGGCTGCTGGATCAGCGGTTCCATGGCTTCCTCTGCCGCCGCACGGCTGATGGCATCCGTTCGGTTCTGCACATCCGCAATCAGCTGCATCTGTTCCGGCGGAAACTCAGGATTGAGCAAATCTTCCAACTCGCCGCCCGATTCTGCCACCGAATAGATCACATCCATCTGCTCCGGGGAAAAATCCTCGTAGGCCACACCAGCATTGTGCAGAGCCGTAAAGACTGTGATTTCAACCGCTTCTTCCATCGGTACATCTGCCTGTTCATACAAATGCCGAATATACTCCAGCGGTTCCGTTCGGAAAATCGGATACCGGGCTTCTTTCGCAAGGGTCATATCCTGCAAGCTGACCGTTTCCTGCTTAAAGTTGACCGAATCCACACGGAACTCTCTATCGTCCAGTTCGATGATGGTATTAACTGGCAGATATTCCTCTCTGCGGAAGTATTTCGTTTGGGCATGGGTTCCATCTTCCTGCTGGCCGGACAGATAAACATTCTCGCCCTGCTTCCAGAGCTTCATTGCCTGCCAAACCCACTGCTCACGCGGGAAACCAGATACATCTACTTTGCCAAGTGCGGTTTCCTTTTCCAACAGCTTGCTGCCAAGAAGTTCTGAAACGCGCTTTGCATCCTCGCCGTAGAACTCAAAGTTTCCGTACTGCTCATAGCCGACCAGCGCATCCGGGTAATGCTCTTTCAGCGCGTTATACTCGTTGGCGGCATCCATCGTCAGGGGCTGCAAGGTCGGCTCAACAGCCTTTTCTTCCGCTGCATACGGAACCATCATGCCGCGCACCCACTGCGGTGCGTCCTTGCTATCCTGATACAGTGCAACGGCATCCCGTCTGTCCGTAATAACGTCCTGATAGGTGCGCTGGAAAATATCTTCCTGAATCCACTCTCCAAAGTGCGCCCATGTGTCGATAGCCTCGGAGTAAGCAGCATTTTCCACCTCGCCGGAAGCAAACAAATCCTCGATTTTCTCACGGATCAGATCTTCTGCTTCTTCCTCGGTGGTATCGTGGTCGCGCAGCAGCGGATAGATTTCGCTGCGCTCTACCTTTTCCAACAGCGTGTACAGACATTCTTTATAGATGCTGCGGCTGTCTTTCTGGGTACGGTCTGCATCCAGTTTCAGGAAATCGTTCAGCGGATTCTTCGCCAGCGTTTCGCTATATGACGGTAACGGAATGACCCGGCCAGCCACCGCCGAATTTTCCATATCTTTCAGATAAACGTCGTAGGCATTAGAACGCTCAACGCGGTACAGATGGTCGTTTTCCAGATACAGAAAACTGCCGTTTTCTCTGCTGTACGTTTCCTTAGGCTGATTTTCAAACGATTCTACTGCTTTTGCATCTTCTCTCGTTTGACGAATGACAGACTTTGCATCATTCAGACTGTTAAACGGCCCTGTTTCTGCTGTACCTGTTCCCGTTTTTTCGTCATAGTTGTAATGGTTATAGAACTTGCCATCGGAATATTGCAGAATTGCAATATCCTCGATATATCCCTCCTGCATCATCACCGTTGACTGATACCGCGCAACGACTTTTGCCTTTTGGGGTTCCTCAACCGCTGCAGCGGTTGACTGCTCTTTCGATTGCGGCTCCTGCTCCATGAAGTCAAACATGGAAATCTGCCCCTGCTCAGGAACCGCAATCTCAACAGCCTGCTTCTTTTCTGGGAAAATCGTGTACGTTCCCTCAACATACTGGTGCAGGATAGAGAGAAATTCTGCCTTGCGCTCATATTCTTCGGAATCCAGCGGCACAGACAGAAGCGCATTGTCCATCTGCTCCAGCAGTTCCACCGCCTGTTCAGGGGCTTCCAGTTTTTCAACGAGAGCCTTTCGGCTTTCTTCATGGTAAAGGTCTTGCGGGTAAGGCCGTTCCACTTCGTTCGGCAGATGATGATAGAAGCCCATCACCCGCATTGCCATCCGCTCACGCTCATAAGCAGGCATCCGGGAGTAGTCTGCCGGCTTCAAATACTCACTGTCACGGATAAGCCGATCAATTCGGCCTACGGCCTGATTCCAGTTCAGATGAACACTTGCATCCGGGTTCCCGTATGAGCCACGCTCCAAAGAAATTCCCCTGCCATCGTGATTTTCGTGAGAATCGTCTGCCCCGCAGAGTGCATGGCTGCTGCCGCCGATCCCGTAATGCTCTTTCAGGAAGTCAGCCCGTTCTTTTTTGTCCGCATGATTCAGAAAGAACGAATAGATTGCCAGCCGACTATCCGAGTAATTGCTTCCCCGCGTGAAATATCCATTGATTTCATCTTCCGTGATGAACTTCTTATGTTCATTCCAGTGAAAACCATCTCGCGCCGAGTAGTTCTGATAAGGCTTTGCAAACTGCTGGAACAGCGCCGCCACCTTATCCGGCTTATAAAAGTGCATCCGCATCAGGTCTTTATCTTCGGTATAGGCTTCCCCCAGCGCAGATAATCTGCCGTTTAGGTCAGTCAGAAAATCCGTGTCATCCAGCAAGTCTGCCAGCCTGTCTGTCAGTTCCGGGAAACCGCCCCTGAAGATTTCTGTATCCTGAAACACTGCTTCGGCAACGCCATCGGCTAAATCACGCTCCATATAAGCCAATGTCTGCGCGTGTTCCTGTAAGGCATTCTGCCGTGCAGCATCTAGAACTGCCTGCGGTGCGTACTCGCCCTGCCGGAGCAGTTCATGGATACGGTTGCTGACATCCTCCCACGAAAGAAACGCATTGACAATCGTACCGCCCTTTGCCGTGCTGCCTGCCGCAATGCGCAGCCCTAAATCATCGAACCAGACCGCATACTTTGCGCCGTCAATTTCAAAGCCTTTTCCTCCCGTGCCGTATTCGTTTTTCACGAACTCCGTGTATTCTTCCGGGGTTTTCTCGACCATATAATTGTAGATCAGGCGCAGCTGACCCTTGCTGCGGTTGCTGCCCGTGCGCAGAACTTCATCAACTACCTCGGAATCCAGTGCAATCTTCTCTGCGTACCGTGCCCGAATCGGTTCTTCAATGGCACGGATCTGTTGTTCCACGGTCGGCAAATCAGGAAAAGAAAAAGCAGAGGCAATTTCTTCCTCTGCTTCGCTCAAATCCTGTTCCGTTGTTGTTTCAGTTAATTGTACACCAATTCCTTCAAAACGATCTCTTCTGCCATCGCCGTCAGGTTGTTCTGGTGTGCCACCCATGCCAGCGGGTCCTTCTCCTTGCTCGGTGCCGGAAACTTCTCGTTCAGGCTGTCCAGCAGGGTTTCCATCCGGTTCTCCGCTGCTTCCTCGATCTGCGCCAGATGCTGGTTCAGTCTGCCGCTCATCAGCATACTCTGATACCAGTTCTTGCGGTTCTCTTTCAGGTACGTCCTGCGCAGCATCCCGTACTTCCCGATGATCTGCGGCTCGTCTTTCACGGCCAGATTCGGGAACAGATAATCTCCCTTGCGGTAATACGTCAACTCCATTTTCTTGTCCTCCTTTGGTCGTGCTTTCTTTGATTTTGCGCTTTAATGTGCTAAAGTCTGTATTGGTATTATACAAGCTGTCAACGGATTTTTCAAGCTGCTGCGTGATTTCTTTTTTGTAAATTTTCCGCATCTCTCGGCCAATGTCAAAAAGAACCGCTTCGCACTGTTCGGAAACCGCGTTGCCAAGGAACGACAGTACCGGCAGCTTGTTGAAATCCACGATACGGATAAAGTCATCATCGTCCAGCACATCCATAGGCTCCTGCCCGCAACGCCGGGAAAGCGTATAGAAGATACTGTTGGTCATCAGTTCCCGGAAGCGGACGCGGATGTTATCTTCGTCCAGTTCTTCCAGAAAAGTGCCTGCCACCTCATAGGCCAGACCGTCCATCGCTTCATCCAGATTGTCAGCGGTCAGCTGCTGCGCCACTTCCATCAGGGCGGTGTTCATGCTGTCTGTCTGGGATAAACCATAGGTATCTGCCAGATGGTCTAAGATAGCCTGCTCATGCTCGTGGCTGTCCAGATTCCATAAGAGCGGTGTTTTTCCGCCGCGCACTAGATGGGTGTCAGCAATATCGAACACATACCGCAGCTTGGTACGCGGTCCGGTATCATCCAGAAGCGCGATGCCTTTTGCGCCACGGTTGACCCATCGGCTCATTTTCTGATTCCAGAGTTCCAGTTCTGCGCAGGCGGTTGCATCGGGTCGCTGCGCGTGGATCAGGAGTGCATCGGTGAACGAATAGCGGTACAGCCGCGCCGCCACATCCAGATAACTCATCCAGTCCTGTGGCGAGTTACTGACATACCGGGCGTTCTGCTGCGCCAATTCTCGAATATCGTTAATCTGTGGCAAGGGTCAAACCTCCTTTACATTTTCGTTTGCATCGGTGTTTTAGGAAATTCCAGGCTGTACTGTGCACGGCCCTCTTCGACGCGCATCACAAGGTCAGCGGCGAATGTCTTATCTTTTTTCGCGGAATAAAAGTCTTTTACATGGGTGCGGCCTTTCTTCAAAAGGTCTACCGCCATCTTCTTGTCCAGCGTTTTTCTCATGTTGGACAAGTATCTGCTTTCTTTCCAGAGAGCAAATTTGCAGCTGCGGTCTGCACAACAAAAGCTGAGTTTGTTCTCATGCACAGGACTTCCGCAGACCGGGCAGTTTCCTACGCTTACCTTATTATGATGGGGAGCTGCCGCGACGGTAGGAATCTGCCGGAGGTCAGCCAGCATCTTGTCGATCAGTCCATGGATGCCCTGCATAAAATCATGGGGCTTGATCTCACCGCGCTCCATCCGCAGCAGGTCATTTTCCCATTCGGCTGTCATACTGGCAGATTTCAGGTAGTCCGGGATATTGTGAATCGCGGCCACACCGTCCTCCGTGGGAATCATCTGCTTGCCTTTACGCTGCACATAGCCGGAGGATACCAGCTTTTCCAAAATCGCAGCGCGCGTTGCAGGGGTTCCCAGACCTTTCTTCTCAGTGTCCTTTTCAAATTCCTTGTTGCCTGCTGTTTCCATGGCCGACAGCAGGGTATCTTCGGTGTAGACTTTCGGCGGTGAAGTAAAGCCATGCTTTTTTTCTGCCCGTACCACCGGAATAACCATCCCCTGTTCCAGATCGTTCGGAAGTGACGCATCCTTGTTCTTCTCCGGCTCCACAAGCGGAACAGGTTTTGCAGTATAACCGGGCTGCAAAATTTCCTTATACTTTGCTGTAAAATTCTGTCCCTGACAGCATACCGTCACCAGCACATCCTCATAGATGAACGGCGGCTGCACAGCCTGCACCAGTTTCCAGATGATAAGCGAAAGAATCTTCTGTTTGGTTTCGGACAGCTTTGCCTTATTACACTTTGCGCCCTGCATCGTCGGCAGGATCGCGTGGTGGTCTGTGACTTTGCTGTTATTGATAACGCAGCTCACATCCACAGTCTGGCCATCCAGAGCCAATACCAGAGATTCCACCGTCTTGCGCATATCCTCAGTCACAAACTGGCTGTCTGTTCTGGGGTATGTCACCAGCTTTTCTTCATACAGTTCCTGCAATGCCTGCAAGGTCTGGCTGGCTGTCAGACCGTAATAGCGGTTTGCTTCTCGTTGCAAAGTCGTCAGGTCATACAGCTTTGGGGGCTTCTTCTCCACTCGCTTGCGCTCGATGCTGCCGACCACCGCGCACTGACCATCACAAGCGGCCTGCATGGTATCGGCATCATGCTCCTGCGCCATCTGTTCCGATACTGCGACCATGTCCCCACCGGACAGTTCCACTTTATAATAGGGTTCCTTTACAAAGTTCTGGATTTTGGTCTGCCGTTCGGTCAGCATCGCCAGCGTCGGGGTCTGCACACGGCCAATGGTCTGTTTTCTGCCGTACTTTTTCGTAAAAGCACGGGTTCCGTTCATGCCGATCAGCCAGTCCGCTTTTGCCCTGCACTCGGACGCTGCAAACAGGTTATCATAGGCCGCGCCATCTCTCAGGTTCTCAAAGCCCTGCTGGATAGCGGCATCCTCCATGCTGCTGATCCACAGCCGCTTGATGGGGAGTTTACTTCCGGCAAGAGCATACACACGGCGGAAAATCGCTTCGCCCTCGCGCCCTGCGTCGCAGGCGTTCACCACATAATCAAATTTCTTGCTGCGGAGCAGTTTGCGCAGGACATTGAACTGCGGCTTCTTTGTATTGTGTACCAGCAGTTTCCACTCGGCAGGGAGAATCGGCAAATCCTCAAAACGCCAGTTTTCATAGCGTTCATCGTAATGTTCCGGGGCTGCATACTCTGCCAGATGCCCCAGACACCAGCTTACCACGCAATCCCCACCCTCCAGATACCCGTCCTCCTGCCGATATGCACCGATCACTTTTGCAATGGATTTCGATACGCTCGGTTTTTCTGCAATCACCAGATATTTCAACGCTTTCTCCTTTTTGAAAAAAGCAGGGATAGCCTTTCGACTACCCCTGCATCCTTATGTTACGGTTTTCTTATGTGCCATTCTCGTTGCCGGACTGATTATCCTCGTTCACCGTCGCAAGGCTCTGGTCAGTTTCCAGATTTTCACTCTGCGGCGTTTCTTCTTTCGGCTTCGGCTTATAAATGTAGAAGTAGAAGAAAGCACCTGCACCGCCCAGTGCCGCCACGAACACCATCACCAGAACCTTGTTCATGCCGCCTGACTCTTTCTTCGGTTCCTCGATTTCTACATCCGTAGCAGGCTCCGGCTTGGTTTCAGGTAAGACGACCGCAGGTGTTTCTTCCTCCTGCTTGCCATTGCGTTCCTCATCGTCCAGAAACTCCTGCAAATCGTACTCGTCGATCATCAAAAGCATATAGACGTTTTCGCTGCTCCGCGCCCGGTCAATCACCAGGAAGAATGTGTTGCCGCCCTTGGTCTTTACTGTGAAGAACTCCTTGCTGGGGTCATCCACGATATTGTCCTCTACCTCGCCGTTGCCTGCGATGGTGAACGGGATCTTTTCTTCCTCGGTCGGCTCTGCTTCCTCGATTACCTGCACAGGTTCCTCTGCCACCTCAGTGGTATCCACATAGGCAAAGGCCGGGGTCGAAAAGCCAACCGCCATCAGCAGGGTCAGAATTGTGCTGGGGATAACAACTCCCAGCCGTTTAAGCATCTTTTTCAATCGCTTCCTCCGTTTCTGCTTCCTCCGAAGCGTTGTTTACAGCGGTCAGGAACGTCACATTTCCCGCCTGAATGTTGTCCAGCAGAGCCAGCAGTTCGCGCCCGCCCATTTTGGTGCTACGGATGGCACGGATGATCTCGCTGTCCTCTTCCTTTTTCTGTGCTGCCCGGATGGTTCTCAGCCGTTCTTCCAGTTCCGCGATCTGCTGTTCGGTCTTTTCGGCTTCATCCAGATATTTCTGTAATTTTTTGCCCATCGGTCCTCCTTTCAGTTGATGCGTCCAAAGCCTAAGAAGTGGCTCTTCCAGTAGGTCGAATTGATGCTGGTGTAGGAAATGGGGTCGCCGCAGTGGATCATCATACCATTGCCGACATAGATGCCAACGTGCGACGCGCCAACAGTGTTATAGGTTTTTTCAAAGAAGATCAAGTCACCGGGCTGCGCATCCGCAGGAGAAACATAGCTGCATTTTCCACGCAGACCGTTGGCCGTTGTTCGTCCAACGCTCCATCCATTGCCGCAGTTATTGATGACCCAGCAAACGAAGCCAGAGCAGTCAAAACTGGTGCTTGGGGAACTGCCGCCCCACACATACGGCATACCGAGATATTTTTCGGCTTCCTCAATCATCCTTGCGAACTTTTCATCCGAAAGGGCTTCCGATGGAATATCATACTTGAAACCACCGCCGGAGCCACCAGTACCGCTGCCTGTACCGATGCTGCCTGTTGTACCGCCGCTGTATGTCGGGGAGCCTGCGCCGAACAGTTCGGGGCGATTGCCATAGGTCAGGTTATAGGCATCGTACCGCTCGGTCTGCTTCTGGTTCATGTTCTTCCGCGCGATGGTATCGAAGCCCTTATTTTTCAGCAGGACATTGAGGATTTTGTACTCATACTCCACTTCCTCCTGATAGGTATAGGTTTCCATACTGACGTTTCCAAAAGCGTCTATCGTTGGCCGAACCCCTACTCTGGTTTCCATGCGAGTGCGAATCTCAATGGTTTCCCACACTTTCAGGAGATACTGCTGCTTGAACAGTTCCTTGATAACAGGTTTGACCTGTCCTCTGGTGAACTGCTCATAAACTGCCGTCAAATGAGAAATCAGCTGATACGGGTCATGCCCGATCTCATCCAGCTGATAGCGATATTCATCATAGCCCGGATGGGTGGATTCCATCTGCCGAATCTGCTTATCCAGTTCTTTTTCCAGTTCCAGATAATCTTCTTCCGCACCTTTCATGTCGGCATCCTTGCTGGGATATGTCGTTCCCACAAAGGTACTGCCTGTTCCCTGAATCGCTGCACCGCAGCTTGAAAAGGCTCCCAGCATGACCATCACCAGAAGGATGCCAACACCAATACTGACCCACAGGGTTTTATTCTGCAGGACGATCTCCTGCACCGCCGCCTTCGCTTTTTCCGTAATGGTGTTGGTTGCCGCTGCTGCCTGCTTGCTGGCGGCAGTTCCGGCTTTCTGGCCGCGCTTGGCGGCTGCATAAGCATCCTTATACTGCTTTTTCTGGTAAAACTTCGCACCGACTGTTTTTGATTCACCTCCTGCGGCAGTCGGCGGTGGCTGGGGCTGTTTCTTTTTCAGCGGCGGTTCTGCTGCATTTTCTGCAGTACCGCCCTCGCTCTCGGAGAATTTCAGGCGGCTGGACTTCTGATCCTCGCCACCTCTTTTCTCTGCTCTGGCAGATTTGTCTTTGGGCTTTTTCCTGCCTTTGACAAAGTGGTGCAGGCGTTCGGCGGCTTCTTCCGACTTATGAGCAGCTTCCACGCCGGAATTGTCCTTTTCTACCTGATGTACTTTCTGATGGGCATACCCGGTGGCGGTGTCCACTCCTTTCTTGGCCACCTTTTTAACGCCCATTCCTACGCTACGGACAATACCGCCTTTTTCATCTTCAAAAGAAAGTCGGCCTTTCTTTGTGGGCGGCTCTGCATCCGATCCCGCAGGCGCATCCTTCGGCTTGCCATCCTCCTGATGGGCTTTGTAATAGTCTACGCTCTGCTTGGCGGTGCTGTGATGCCGGGGTACATCCTCCTCCCCGTCCCCGGCATCCATGCACCGTTCTTCTTCCACGATAGGTTCTTCGTCGGCTTCCTTTTCCGCAGTTTCCTTTGTCGAATCTTCCTTCTCCGGCTTTTCTTCTGCAGTCGCGGACTTCTGTTTCCCGGTGCGGAGGTTTTCATCCACCAGACCATCCTTGGTCATTTTCTGGACGATTTTATCTCTGCCCCGAAACTTTTTGTCTGCTATGGAAATCACCTCCTTCCGGCTGGAGCCGTCATGCAAGCAGGGCTGCGTGGGTTTCCCACTTGTCAAGCACCTGTTCCAGCTTCCGGGCAAAGGCGATCAGACGGGCGTTCACTTCCTCACGGTCAAGATAACCGTGGGCTTCCATGTGAAAGCCGTCAGTCAGTTCATCGGCCAGTGTACCAACGGCGTAAAAGTCCTCCAGCACCGTATGCACCACCGATTCTTCATCGTGGAAGTTGAGCGGCTCCACCTCACCAAAGGGCGGGCCGGAATCGCTTTCGTGCGGCTCCATGTCAGAGTGATGATGAATCTTACGGCTCAGTCGGTCAAAAATGTTCGGTGTGTTCATGCTTCTTTTTTCTCCTTGTATTTTCCCATCTCATTGGGCTTCGTTGTCATCAGACTATACAGTTTCAGCGAAGTGTCGAACTTATCCTTGAACGGGATAATCGTATTGCCGTAGAACAGCAGCCCCTCGCCCTCGTTGCTGTTCGTCACATACGACAGCTGGAACGGTGAAATATTCAGCTGCTTTGCAAGGATTTGTCGGTCGCCGGATGCCTGGTTGAGCATATAAATAAAATCGCTGTTCTCGAAGATGTTCTCGATTTCCCGGCTGGCCAGCAAATCCTTAATGTTCTGCGTAATTCCTGTCGGTACACCGCCCCATTTTCGGAACCGCTTCCAGATTTCGACGCTGTATGCAGCGGTCTGTTCCTCTTTCAGTAGGAGGTGGAACTCGTCTATATAGTACCGGGTGTTCTTTTTGCTGTTGCGGTTGATGGTGACACGGTTCCAGACCTGATCCTGGACGATGAGCATCCCCAGTTTTTTCAGCTGTTTGCCCAACTCTTTGATATCGAAACAGATAATTCTGTTATCCAGTTCCACATTCGTCTGATGGTTGAACACACGCAGAGAACCATTGACGTAGATTTCCAGTGCCGTGGCGATACGCTGCGCCTGCCGCTCTTTCTGCTCCCGCAGGCAGTCGTACAGATCACCAAGCGTCGGCATATTCTCCGGCTTCGGGTCATTCAGATACTTCTGATAGACCAGCGGCAGGCAGCGGTCAATGACCGACTTTTCTTCCGGCTCCATGCCATCCCGTGCGCCCATGATCAGTTCACACAGGGAAAGAATAAAGTCCGATTTCATGCCCAGCGGGTTATCATCGTCCGCATAGTTGAGGTTAATGTCCATCGGGTTGATATAGTCCTTACTGGTGGACGAGATATGGATAACCTGACCGCCCAACGCTTCCACCAGCGGATAATACTCGCCCTCCGGGTCTGCCACGATAATATCGTCCGTTGTGGTAAAGAACACGTTGGTGATCTCACGCTTTGCACTGAACGACTTACCGCTTCCGGGTGTGCCGAGGATCAGGCCATTTGGGTTTTTCAGCTGCTTCCGGTCTGCCATAATCATGTTGTTGGACACCGCGTTCAGACCGTAATAGAGGGAATCGCCCTCCATAAAAAGCTCCTGCGTGGTGAAGGGAACGAAGATGGCAGTGGAAGTTGTGGTCAGTGCGCGCTTGATGGGAACGAGGTTATTTGCCAGCGGCAGGCTGCTCATAAGGCCCTGCTCCTGCAAATAATCCAGACAGTTCAGTGTGCAGTTGAACTTCTGAGCGATACCAGCAGTCTGAAACACCGCACTATCCAACTCCTGCTTGGTCTTGGCTGTATTGAGGAACAGCACCGTAACAAGGAACATACGCTCATTACGACTCTGCAGATCATCCAGAATCTTCTTGGCCTCGCCACCATAAGTTGCAAGGTCGCTCGGAATAATTTCCATATCATAACCAGACCTCACAGCTTTCTTCTGTTCCTCGATTTTCATACGGTCTAGGTCGGTAATTTTGCCTTTGATCAGTTTGATGGCTTTCAACTGGTCTACCGACTGCACATGGATACTGACCACCAGATTTTTGTCCATATCCAGAAACTCAGCCAGCACCTTATCCGTCAGTTCCGGGGCAAGGATGTTCAGGTAGGATGCAGCACCGTAGGTGTCGCCCATCATAAAGTCCTTGCCGCTTTTGAACAGAAAACTGGTCGGGGCAATGAAGTCTTTGGTCGTCATGCCGCTCTGCAGGATGCGGTCATAACTGAAATCGAACTTCTGCTGTTCCTCCTGATGAAAGGTTTCGTACATGATCTGAAGCCGTTCCACGCCGTTCAGCGGGTAGGCTTTCACGCCCAGCACCTTGAAATTATTGAGAATATCGGTTTCGATACGTTCCAGCCGGGGCTTTGCTTCCCGGACGCTCTTTGCTTCAATGCTGAACGTGATGTACTTCGTCCGAACCAGACCGTTATTGCCCTTGGCAAGCTGCTGTCTCAACATCTGCGCATATTCCATGCGCACATCATCGAACTGGTCATGCTGCGGCTCGATTTGAATGACCTTGTTGTACTCGCTCATGTCACTCTTATGGTTGATGAACGACAACTGAAAGCGGATGCTGGCATCGAAATAGTTGAGGAAGTCGCACCAGCTTTCAAAGATGGTGTTCTTGTCCTCATTCTGCGCTAGCTGGTAGTTAATGTCGTAGAATCGGACGGTTTTGGAATACAGATGTTCCTCCACCCGGCAGATACCGTCGCGCCCCATTTCCAGATATGGAATGGAACGCTGCACGGTCAACCGTTGTTCCTTTTCGTTCCTTTCGGGTTTACGAAAGAACTTTTGGAAGAAGCCGCCGAACTGCGGTTTCTTCTTCGGTTCACTTTTTACCAAGGATGCCTCCTTTCTTCTGGATCGGTGCTGCGGTTTCCAGTTCCCGCTCATACAGGTTTTCGACCTCATAGCGGCGTACCGCCGGACGTTTGAATCGGACACTGATGAAATTCGTCAGGATGGTTTCAAGGTGCATCCCGTTTTTCTCGTACAGAGCAAAGAAAAACTCCGGCAGCATCAGAAGCACCATGCCTGCCGCCGCATTGCTGGTTCCCAGCGTATCACGCATAAGAAAATAGAACGGAACGCCGATGCCCGCCGCAAAACCCATACACACAAGCTGGCGTTTCGTCAGGTTCAGAAAGACTTTATTCTTCACTTTGGAAAGGTCTTTAGGAATCGTTACATAGGCCATGGATTACCAGAACAGCCAGACCGCCGCCGGGAAACGGCGTTGTCTGCTGTCTTTTCCTTTCATTGGATTTTCCCGGATTTAGTGACTGCCGAAGATCTGTTTGGACAGACTTCCCGTTTTGAGCAGCGAGAAGCAAAGAATCACCGTGTAGGCCATTGTGCCGAACAACGCCGAGTGAATATCCGAAGATACCCGGATGCTACCGATAAGGGCTGCATAGATTGCCACGCAGACCATCATCAGGAACGCCTGGAATGCCAGCGCGAACAGCCCTCGGAAGTAGTTTGTACCCACATGGCCCCATTCACGGTTACTCATGGTTGCAAACGGAATCGGAGCAAGCGAAGTGTAGAGGTATATTTCTATCATTCTGCCGTACATAATTACCGTGATAACCACCGACAGAATTTTCAGACACCAGCTTACAACAAGGGTTTCCAATGCCAGCGTCACCAGTTCGCCAATCGCCATTGTTGCCATTGCCGCCTGCATCTGCATGGAAAGAGAACTAATATCAATGGCGGTATTGCCACGGATAATGCCGGAGGAAGAATTTACCACCGACTGCCCAATGTCAAATACCGCCATTGCAATATCGAACGTATGGCTGACGAGATAGACCGCGATCCACATTTTCACGAAATATTTGAAGAACATCCATGTGTCTACATCGTGCAGATTGTTCCGCTCTGTCAGCATCGAAATCAGTTCGTAGCAGAGGATCAGCGTGATGATGATTCCTGCAATGGGAATCACCACCGAATCCGAAATGTTACGGATCATGCTGAAAATGCTGCTGTTCCACCCTTGCGGTGTCTGCCCGACCTGAGCAGCGATTTCACTGGTTTGTTGGTTGACCGCCGTGAACATCGTACTCAGGTTGGACTCCACCATGCCGGAAAGAAGTTCCCTCATCCATTTTTCGATTGCTGCGAAAATATTATCGAACAATGGCGGGTTTTCCTCCTATCGCTTGTTGATTAGCCGAACAGACCAGAGAGCAGCGGAATCAGCTGAGTGCCGATGAGAATGACACCGCCACCACTCATAAGCTGCTTCATGCCCTGCGACTTTGCGCCAGGGTTGTCGTTTCCGTACCCTTCCATGAGGTTCACAACGCCCCAAACACCAAGGCCTGCGCCGATGGCAACAACGAGAGTCTGCAGAACGGTAATAGCCTGATTGAAGAATTCCATAGTCGTTTTTCGCCAGATTGCAGCATTGATAAAATACACGATTCCAAAAGAAAAACAGGCTGGCACATCTTCGGTGCTGCCTGCTTCCTGCAATGCTGGCTTCTCCTTTCATTTTCATAAAAAATCAGCCTTTTGGAATCGCAAATAATGTAGAGATCAGTCGGACAAGTTACCTGCCACGGGGTCTGCCCGGACAGGCGGGCGGGCGAATTTACTTCGGATAATGACCTCCTTCCTATGCTCTGCTTTCTTCGGACATATCCACCTCGTAGCAATCAAATTCTTCATCCATCCGCAGCCTGAGTTCGTGCTTCAGATAGCGTTCTACATCGAAAGCATTCTTCTTGTCAAAGTCCGAAAGCTCTTTGTACCGCTTATGCTTGGTAATGTCGAATTTGTCGCTCAGGAATGGCCTGACTCCGCGCAGCTGCAGGATGCACTTACTGCCATCCATGACAGAAAGCTCGTCCCGGCTCATAAGTTCCTTTCCGGTCTTTTGGTAGGTTGTACCAAAGGATGGGCTTTGACCGCGCGTGTCGGAAGTGTTATATAGGTCGATGGTTTCTTTCCCCAAGGTTTCAGAAATCTCTTTGAGCGTCGAACTTTCCTTGCCGCCGAGGAACAGCATGGTGTCGCAGTTGCCGATGATGGTTTCTGCGGCATCCTTGTAGATGGTTTTCAGCTGGCTCTGGGACTGCAGGATGATGGATGCCGAAATCTCACGGCTGCGGATGGTGGCGATCAGCTTATCGAACTTCGGGATCAGACCGATGTTTGCAAACTCATCGAGCAGCAGCCGTACATGATACTTTAGCTGACCTCCGCATTGATCGTCTGCACGGTCACAAAGCAGATTGAAAAGCTGCGTGTACATAATGGACACCACGAAATTGAACGTATCGTCCGTGTCGGAAATGATAACGAACAAGGCCGTGCGGCGATCCCCCAGCAAATCCAGTTCCATTTCATCGTAGGCCATAAGGTCACGCAGCTCCGCAATGTCAAATGGGGCTAATCTGGCACCGCAGGAAATAAGAATCGACTTAGCCGTTTTGCCGGCAGCCAGTTTGTATTTCTTATACTGGCGGACTGCAAAATGCTCCGGCTTATCCTTTTCCAGTTCCTCGAACAGTTCATCCACAGGATTCTTAAATTCTTCGTCATCCTCGCGGGCTTCGCTGGCGTTGATGAACTCCAGCAAAGTGGAAAAATTCTGTTCTTCCTCCGGGGCTTCATACCAGATGTAGCCGATCAGTGCGCAGTAGAGCAGGCGTTCGGCTTTGATCCAGAAATCTTCGCCGGATTTTTCTCCATCGCCCTTTGTATTGGCGATGATGGTATTGACCAGTTTCAGAATATCCTTCTCACTGCGGATGTAATGGAACGGATTGTATCGCATGGATTTTTTGAAGTTGATGGTGTTCAGGACTTTGATCTTATACCCGGCATCCGAGAGCATCTTTCCGCACTCGATAATGATTGTACCCTTGGGATCGGTCAGGACATAGCTGACCTTTTCGGGCATCTGCATCAAGTTCGGCTTGACGTAAAATCGGGTCTTACCGCTGCCGCTGCCGCCGATCACAATGACGTTTTTATTCCGAGCATACTTCGGATGCTTTGGTCTACCACTCATCATCAGCCGTTCGGTCTGTGTGAGGATGACGTTGTTCTCGAATACCGGGTCAATAAAAGGTTCGATGTCCTTCTGGTTGCCCCACCGGGCAGAGCCATATTCCTCGCCTTGCCGATACTTCTTCGCGTTCTTCCCTTTGAAGTAGATCACTGCTTTCAGCGCAGCTGCGCCGACCAGCCCCACCATCAGGTCGAATGGGTGAAAACTGGGCAAGACACTTTTGTAGGCCAGGCCAAAGTTCATAAAAAGAACCATCAGCCTATCCACCACAGAATCGCCATTGCAATGACGGTAGAGCCATGCGGCTTTCTCCACCATGTAAAAGGCGATAATGTACGGAAAATTCAGCAGGATCAGCTTTTTCATATCTGTTGCCTGCACTATCCTGCTGATTTCCGCAGCCAGTTTTTTGCCCCATGCCGTGCCGCCCGTCTGGTTGGACGGTGCTTTGCGCGGCAGGCGGGCAGGTTTTTTCGGATTTTTCATCGTGTCGGTTCCTGCTCCCTCTTCTTTTCTTTCTTGAGTTGACGGTGATTGGAAAGTTCCTCTTTCACCTTTTCCAGCTTCTGGCGTACCGATTCGCGCTTCTGCTTTTTCATCGTTTCGTTGGTGTACTCCTTAAAGGCGGCGGTCATAACATCCACGTCCTTGGCCTTGAAAAAGACCAGATATTCGCTCTTTCCCTCCTGTTCTACTTTTTTCAGACTATAATCAATGCCATACTTCCGGGCCACCCGGTCGAAGGACTTGATATTATTGTCCGTGACAACGATATTCGTGATCTGCGCGCCGCTCTTTTGCAGGCTCTTGATGCTCTGCCGACCTGTTTTCTTACATTGGCTTTTCCCTTTCTCCTGCTGTTTTTTCTTCTTATCCATCTCTGCCAGCAGCTTTATCAGGGCCGCTTTCAAAATCTGTGCAGTGATTTTTCCTCCTTTGATGCACAGTGAGATGGTTTTCTCGTTGACTTCTTCCTGCACGGTTGCTCACCTCCCTTCTATTGCCGCTGCATCAGGGGCGGACTGCCCCAGCCGCAGGCGGCGCGGTATCGCCCAGAACGGAACGAAACTTCTTGCGACACTGGTGTAGCAGATAGCCGCACTCCCATTTGTGCCGACAGTGCTTGCAGGGATGTCCGCTGTCCGTTCCCGGACGCTGGCGCATCATGCGTTCAAACGGATTGTCGGTAAAATTCATAGGCTTAACCTCCCTGTTCTGCCAGCGGCAACACTCCACGCCGCTTCAACGTGTGATAAAGGAACTTCCTGCCTTTCTGCGTCCATACAGTATGCAGCTTTTCCACCTCGGAACCATCGCTGCGCTGGAGCCGGAACGTCAGGCTGGACGTATAACCCTTACCGTGGTGTTCCGAATACAGCACCCACTGGCCGTTGGCACGGTACTGGATGCCGTGCAAGTGTAGCAACCGATTGAACACCTTGGCTCCGCAGCCGTACTCTTTGGCGATTTGCGTGGTTGTCACCAGCGAATCGGAATCGCTCAGCTGCGCTTCGTAGTTGCTTC
>ERZ773202.743-NODE-743-length-27112-cov-10.168496_pt1 | contig 27112 bp, 28 predicted proteins | sample MGYA00580998_ERZ773202 | MGnify/ENA primary metagenome ERZ773202 (study PRJEB29015, sample SAMEA2737803) | human gut metagenome | biome: human gut; feature: human-associated habitat; material: faeces | place: China | collected 2012 ...
AACCCTTATGCCAAGATTGAGAATCTTGTATCCTAACCGTTAGATGAACCGACCATCTGCACTAAGAACAACATGGCGGAAGGAGGGGGATTCGAACCCCCGGTACGGAAACCCGTACGTCAGTTTAGCAAACTGGTGGTTTCAGCCACTCACCCATCCTTCCATAGGCTTGTTGTTGAATTTGCCGAACCATTGTTCTCAAATGCGGTGCAAAGGTAATATCTTTATTTCATACTACCAAATTTTTACTCAACTTTTTTTGCTTTATTGCCATTATGTCCTGCTCCAGCAGCCTTTCTGAAGGCTCTACGATGGAATTTTTCTTCTGCTCGTATCACTTTTAGCACTTTCGATGCTGGCAATATGTTCATGAATTTCACATGATAGCGTTGTTGTAGCTCTTTCATTTGTATGTCTATCTCGTCGAGCGAGCGTATTGCATTTTCGCATTGCTTATTGTTGCAGAAGTCTACATGGCGATATTTGCCCATCTTCATGAATAGCATGCGTTGCTTTTTCCTCATTTCTTTATATATTGGGAAAAAGGCTGCTGCATCTTTTGCCGACAGTCCAGCTTCGGTTGTCACGTATTGTTCCAAGTCTGCTTCGAAGCGTGCGGGGTTGAACTTTTGTCGCGATTGTGCCATGGCTGATAGCTGGAGCATCAGCATCAGGGCAAATAGTATTAATCTTCTCATGCTATATCTTTATTTTGGGTGTATTATTCTATGCCCGACATATAGGCATACATATCGTCGTTGTCGAGCATGGTATAGTTTACCATAGCGTCGATGTTGGAATTGTCTTGCTGCATGGTGGCATGCTGAGCAGCCAAATGGCTTGGCGAATGTGCGGGATTCGACTCAAGGGCAAAAACAAGACATACTGCTGCGGCAACAGATGCTGCTGCGGCAGATATGGCTACGATATGTCGACGCCAAGCAGGGGCCTGCATCTTTACAATCTTAGCCTGTCCCTCTGGAATATGCTGCATCACAGAAGCGGCAAGATTGTCGAAATAGCCTTCTGGCACCTGAAAATGGTTTTCAGCGCCAAACTGGTTTCTTATCTTTATATCTTCTTTTTGCATAATTATTGATGTTTTATTGTTTGACTATTTCTTGCCGTAAAGGTTTAATCGTTGTGGTTAAAAAAATCTTGTATTTTCTTAACTGCCAGGTGATAGCTGGCTTTTAGTGCTCCTTGCGATGTGCCCAATAGGGTGGACATCTCGCTATATTTCATGTCGTCGTAGTATCGCAGACAGAACACTTGGCGTTGCACTTCGGGTAGCGAGGCTATGGCTTGTTGCAACAAGGCTTGCACTTCGTCGCCATCGAAATATTCGTCAGCCATGAGCATATTTGCCACGCCATTATCTTCGTCGGTATATATGTTGGCTGTTAGCTTCTGCTTGCGCACAAAGGTTAGGCATTCGTTGATGGCTATGCGATGCAGCCATGTAGAAAACTTAGAGCGTCCTTGAAAATCGGCAAGGTTGGTCCAAGCTTTTATAAATGTGTTTTGAAGAATATCGTTGGCGTCGTCGTGAACGAGAACCATACGGCGAATGCTCCAATATAGCTGTTCGCCATACTGGGACACCACCTCGGCAAAAGCCTGTCGGCTTGTGGCAGGGTCGGATAATTGTTTTAATATTCGTTTTTCGTCGTAAGTGTTGTTCATCGTTGTTTCTTGCGGTTTTGCGAACACGAATTTTTCTAATAACACGAATGATCCCTGTGGGCTCTTTAGCTTGCGTTTCTTGCTTGATTTATATTTCGTTAGCTTCGAGTTATTCGTGTTCCTTTCAAAACCAAGAGTTATTCGTGTTTTCTGTGAAATCCGGGTAGGATAGATCACATATATTTCTTCAGCTTCCTTGCTATAATCTCGTCGTAGCCATACACGTCGGGATAGTCTACGAGTGAGCCGTTGATGGAAGGGTAGAGGGTGAAATATGTGATGAATACCGGGATGCGCGGATCAACATTCAGGCTCCCTATGAGCTTGCTGCGCTGCAGAGTGTCAGCCACAGCCTGTTGCGCCTCCGAGAGTTCGCTACGTTTCTTTCCTAATGATGAGACGTCGGCATTGATAGAATAGTTTAATCGAGCCAATAATTTTTCTTTGCCTTTGCCAAGAATCGATGTTGCCAGCAAGTATGGTTTTTCCACTCTCACACATCCGTGCGAAGCCCTACGGTCGCTACGCTCAAAGACACTTGGCGACGAAGTGTCGTGGAGGTAGATAGAGAGATTATTGTCGAAGCGGAAGATGATGCGGCCAAGCGAGTTGCCAGCTCCGCCCTCCTGTACCACGGCATATTCGCCACCCAAGAGCATGTCTGCCGACACCTCCGAAGGGCTAACCTTCTTGCCTGTAGCACGATGGCGGATGAAATAGCGATGCGAAGCAAAATAGCCCACGTTGCCAGCATGATGAGCCACGCTGGTTTTGATGATGCTACGTGGAATTATCCATTGCGGATTTACGTCGATGCGTTTTATCTTGCTTGTTATGATAGGGGTCTTGGTTTTCATGGCTCCACACACAATCTTCATTTCCACTATGGTATCGGCACATACAGCACGAAGCATGTAGGCAGGGATGTTCACCATCACATAGTTCTGGTGATTGTGTGGCAAATCCGCCACTCTCCATCTGCAACGCTCCATATTCACCATAATCTTCATCCTTTGCCCTCTGCTTAGTCCAGGGATGGCAAGCTGAGATCGCAACATATAATAATAAGGATTAGTGGGCTGAATCGAGCGCAGAAAAGCGCCTATGCTGTCGGCTGTAGCCTTGCGGAATATCGTGGGCAGAAAGTCGGCTTTAGCCACCTCAGTAGGCACATCATATAGAGTATGGTAGCCCGCACGAGGATTGTCGGCTTCCATAGGGTCTAAGCGGTTGAAAGTCTGATATGGATTCACATATCCATATCTCATCGTTGAAACATAATGCAGATACGCCTTCGACAGTCGATACTCCAGTCGTGCCATAAGCTTATTGATGTTGCCTATGGAGTCGGCATCGAGCGAACGAAGTTTGGCAATATCTGCAGCCATCTCGTCGATATGGAATTTCTCTATCGAGAAACCATCCTGTTTCACCTGTCGCAAATATGTGAAAAGACTATCTGCACGCTCGTCTATGCCCAAGCGAGTAATCCATACAAAGTCGCCCCCTTCGCTATAATATCTGCGTAGGCGCGATGACGAAAGAATGGTATCTGAATCGGTATAGATAAGGTTAGAAATGGCATTCCTTATCTTGTCGGCATCAACTGCAAATGCCTTTTCCCGCATCGGGGCATAATAATCGAGCGAGAGATTACGGTATGGGTTGTCGTCCTTCTTGTCGCACGAAACAAATAGCAATACGACAAGAAGCACCACCCACTTTACTGATCGCAATATATGCGAATGGAATATCACTTAATAGAAATTTTGCGAACCACCTTGCCTACTTTCACGATATAGCAACCTTTAGGAAGGTTTAGTTCATAACGGCGGTCGGCACCCTCCACACGGAAGCTCTGCACATGCACGCCTGCTACATTATATATACTAAGGGTTAGTCCTGTGGCGCCTGTAACACGAAGTGTAGACTCCGACACAGTAACTGTGATGCCGACAATATCGTTGTCGACAATTTCGATGGCATTATTGGCATGAGCGCTAACAGGTGCGCCAAGCAGCAATGTCATTGAAAACATCATATATAGTAGATTTCTCATCATAAGCCTTATGGTGTTTGTTGTTATTAGTCCTAAAAACTCTTTTTTTATTTGCAAAGATAGTGCAAACGAGCGCAATGTGAGCATGCTCACAAATTGCCGAGTGCCGCCTATCTTCTGCAAAGATAAGCATTTTGCTTCATACCTATATTTCTTAACAAAGAATATTTCTGCGACATTAAGAATGTTTAACGGAAACAAGTGTGATTATAGCGTTAAAACTTACTAAGAGCATCGTGTTTATATGCAACTTATTTGCAAGACTAAGATTTTTTCCGTTCCTTTGCACTACAAAAACAAATAATAAAAAATACTATTTCGTGAAAACAGACATTCAAATAGCACGCGAAACTCCATTGAAGCACATTAAGGATATCGCTTCGGAATATGGAATCGACGAGTCTTCTTTAGTTTATTATGGCAAAAACATCGCTAAACTTCCTATCGACATTATCGACGAGAAGAAAGTAGCTGGCAGCAACCTTATTCTTATGACCGCCATGTCGCCTACCAAGGCTGGCATCGGCAAAACTACCGTGAGCATCGGACTCTCTATGGCGCTCAATCGTTTGGGCAAAAAGAGTGCGCTGGCGCTACGTGAGCCAAGCATGGGACCCTGTTTCGGTATGAAGGGAGGCGCCTCTGGCGGTGGCTATTCGCAGGTGTTGCCAATGGAGAAGATAAATCTTCATTTCACAGGCGATATGCATGCCATCACTTCTGCCAACAACCTCATAGCGGCTCTTGTCGACAACTATATCTTTCGCCATCAGGGCAAGCCAGAGCAGCTGAAGACCGTTTATTGGCGACGTGTAATGGATATGAACGATCGTGCGCTTAGATATGTCGTTACGGGATTGGGCGATGGCAATGGTGTGGTCAGAGAGTCGGGATTCGATATCACTCCTGCTTCCGAGATTATGGCTATCCTTTGTCTTGCCACAGATATGGACGACCTTCGCAAACGCCTTGAGAACATACTGCTGGGTGTAACATGCGAGGGCAAACCATTCTATATGCGCGACCTTGGTGGCGTAGGCTCGTTGCTCGTGCTGCTCATGGATGCCATCCATCCTAACCTCGTGCAAACTACCGAGCATACAGCAGCCTTCATCCATGGCGGTCCGTTTGCCAATATTGCCCACGGATGCAATAGCGTTTTGGCTACCAAGATGGCAATGTCTACCAGCGACTATGTGGTTACCGAAGCTGGCTTTGGTGCCGACCTTGGTGCCGAGAAATTCCTCGATATCAAATGTCGCATGGCTGGACTAACACCAAAAATGACAATCCTCGTTGTTACCACTCGTGGACTTGCCGAGGCTGGTCTCGACAATATGGCTCGCCACATAGAAAACCTGCAGAATATGGGACAGACCATAGTAGTGACGCTAAATCGCTTTGGCACCGACACTCAGCAAACTATCGACGAGCTAAAGGCTTATTGCAACAAGCTGGGCGTAGACTTTGCGCCTAACGAGGCTTATCTGCATGGTGGCGAGGGTTGTGAAGAGTTGGCAAAACTATGCCTGAAAACCATCGAAGAGCATCCATCGTCGGATATCAAATTCGTCTACGACCTTGAGGATAGCGTAGAAGTGAAGATTGAGAAGATAGCCAAGCAGGTGTATCGTGCCGGCAGGGTGGAATTCACCTCTAAGGCTCGCAAAGCCATGGAGCGCATAGCGGAGTGGGGATTGGACAAGATGCCTATCTGCGTAGCCAAAACTCAATATTCCTTCAGCGACGACCCTAAGGCTATCGGTGTGCCAGAAGGCTTCACCTTCACCGTGCGCGACTTCGTGGTTAGCGCTGGTGCAGGCATGATCGTTGCCATCTCGGGCGATATCCTCCGCATGCCTGGTCTCCCTCTGCATCCTCAGAGCGAGAATATCGATATCATAAACGGAGAAATCGAGGGCTTAGCATAATGTTTTTATCTGTCCGCAAGGCTTTGCTAACCCAATTGTCCGATTAGTAGATAATCATCATATTTTTTTAAGACTCGTAGACCATTCCTGTAATGACCTGCGGGTCTTTTTTTTTTATCGGAAGTTAGTCGGATTTTAATCGGAAGGCTCCGTGTGCGACTATCCGTTTTCTGCATTTCGACTATCCGTTTTCTGCATTTCGACTATACTCTTGGCGCCTTTCGAGTAGTCGTGTGAGCTCGTGCGGTCTGTCGCTATTGGTTTTCTGCAAAATTACTACATTCGGAAAGTATATTTTTCGAATGTTGTAACTTCGCATTTGAAAACCAACGAACTTATAAAATATGATACAGCTATGATTCCTAATACAAATAATACAGCTATGATTCCTAATACAATACGTATGAAGCCAAGAAGTATTAACTTTTCAAAGTTAAGCTGCACTCGGGAATGAAAAAGAAAACTGCGTATTTCTTTTGTCATTCCACTCATTTGCATTAACTTTGCAACGAATTGCTTTTGCGACGGGCAAACGGCCATTTGCTATATAAAGTCGGGAGAGCATAATACAGGTGTACACACAATATGGAAATTAAGATAAAAGACGCCCTCCTTGCGCAGGCTGCTCAAGAGGGCATGGATGAGTTTATAAAAGTTTTTGTGGATGCCATCCATGATGCTATTGGTGGCGAGCTTTCGGCAGAGACAATGCCTAAGCTTAATGCCGACCAGATTACGCTTCTGGCTTATTATTACTTGCGCGAAGAAGTGATGGATGGCGGATTTATCCAACTCATACACAATGGTTTAGGCGGTTTCATATTCCTTAACCCTTTTGCTCGCGCCATTCGCGAGTGGGGACTACCTACGCTAAGCCCTATCATCAACGGATGTCATAAGCTATACAAGAAATATCGTGAGGAGTTGGAGAAAGACTATACCGACGAGGAGTTTATGGCTTTGTTTGAGAAATATCCCGACTTTGATAAATACGACGACGCTTTCGTGGAAAGCGAAGAAGAATTTACCGAGGCTGTGGCTCGATATGTGGATGATAACATAGAGAATTTTGCAACAATAGTTGAGTGAAGAATGAAGGGCGAATATTATGAATAAGAATGATTTGGAACTCCGTAAAAAGAGTCCTGTACAGATACGCAACAAGAAGGCTTCGTTTGAGTATACTTTTATCGATACTTACACGGCTGGCATACAGCTCACGGGTACCGAGATAAAGTCTATTCGCATGGGCAAGGCTTCGCTTGTTGACACCTATTGTTATATCATAAAGGGCGAAATGTGGATTAAAGGTATGAACATATCGCCTTATTTCTATGGTAGCTATGCCAACCACGAGGCTAAGCGCGACCGCAAGTTGCTACTTACAAAACGCGAAATTCGCCATTTGTTTGAAGACACCAAGGCGCCTGGCTTCACCATTGTGCCTACGCTGGTGTTTATCGACGATCATGGCAGAGCTAAGGTAGACATAGCGCTATGCCGAGGCAAAAAGGAGTATGACAAACGACAGACTCTGAAGGCTAAGGAAGACAGAAGAGAAATGGATAGAGCGATAAAGAGGTTTTAAGTGAACAACACCACAACACATTTGATGAAGACAATTCAGGAACAAATAAAGCAGAAGATATTGATATTGGACGGAGCTCAGGGAACGATGATTCAGAGCTATGGACTTGGCGAGGCTGACTTTAGATGTAATGAGCTGCCAGATACCGAATGCCTGCAAAAGGGCAACAACGATGTGCTGAACATCACACGTCCCGACGTGGTGATGGATATTCATCGCAAATATCTTGCTGCAGGCGCCGACATCATAGAGACAAACACTTTTTCGTCGCAACCTATTTCGCAAGCCGACTATCGTCTGGAGGATTATAGCCGACAGATGGCACTCGTGGGTGCACAATTGGCTCGAAAGGCTGCAGACGAGTTTTCTTCAGCCGAATGGCCACGATTTGTGGCAGGAAGCATTGGTCCGACCAACAAAACTTGCTCGTTGAGTCCCGACGTGTCGAATCCGGCAGCTCGCGACATCACCTACGATGAGATGTTGGAGGCTTATCTCCTGCAGGCTGATGCTTTGGCTGAGGGTGGGGTAGACGCATTCCTGATAGAAACCATCTTCGACACACTAAACGCTAAGGCGGCTATTGAGGCTTGCCGAAGAGTGAATGAGGAGCGAGGACTGGCGTTGCCCGTGATGCTGAGCGTAACGGTGAGCGACCTTGCAGGCAGAACCCTAAGCGGTCAGACCCTCGACGGATTCTTGGCAAGCATCTCTTCGCTGAATATATTCTCCGTGGGTTTAAACTGCTCGTTTGGAGCACGACAGATGAAGCCTTATCTGGCTGAGCTTGCTCGCAAGGCACCTTATTATATATCAGCCTATCCTAACGCCGGACTGCCTAACGAGCTCGGACAATACGACGAAACGGCAGAATCGATGTCGCCACAGATAAAGGAGTTTATGGACGAAGAGTTGGTGAACATCGTGGGCGGATGTTGTGGTACTACCGACGAATTTATACGCAGATACTACGAGATGTCGCAAGGCATCAAACCACGCCAACTACCAGAGAAGCCACACACGCTATGGTTGAGCGGACTGGAGATGCTGGATGTGAACGAGAATATACCGTTTGTCAATGTGGGCGAACGATGCAACGTGGCTGGTTCGCGAAAGTTTCTGCGACTGATAAAAGAGAAAAACTATCAAGAGGCACTCGACATAGCCCGCCGACAGGTGGAAGATGGCGCCTTGGTGATAGACGTGAATATGGACGACGGACTGCTGGATGCCAAAGCCGAGATGGTGGAATTCTTGAACCTCGTGGCTTCGGAACCAGAGATAGCGCGTGTGCCTATCATGATAGACTCCAGTAAATGGGATGTTGTGATGGCTGGACTGAAATGCGTGCAGGGTAAATGTATCGTAAACTCCATATCGCTAAAAGAGGGCGAAGAGGTGTTTGTGAGCCATGCTCGCGACATCAAGCAGCATGGAGCTGCCGTGGTTGTGATGTGCTTCGACGAGAAGGGACAAGCCACCACCTACGATCGCCGTGTGGAGATAGCCAGCAGAGCGTATCGCATTCTGACAGAGCAAGTTGGCTTCTCTCCGTTAGACATTATCTTCGACCCTAATATTCTTGCCATAGCCACAGGTATGGAGGAGCACGACGCCTATGCAGTAGACTTCATTCGCGCTACGGAGTGGATAAGAAAGAATCTGCCTGGAGCACATGTGAGCGGAGGTGTGAGCAACCTGTCGTTCTCATTCCGTGGCAACAACTATATTCGCGAGGCTATGCACGCTGTGTTCCTATACCATGCTATACACGTGGGTATGGACTTCGGAATTGTGAATCCTGCCACCAAGGTGGCTTACTCAGATATACCTGCCGACTTGCTAAAGCTGTTGGAAGATGTGGTGCTGAATCGTCGCCATGGCGCTTCAGAAGAACTCATCGAGGTGGCTTCGCAGATGGCGGCAGAAGCTCAGGCTGCCAAAGAGGCTGCACAGGGCGGAGCTCCACAGAAGCCTAAAGAGGAAGAGTGGCGCCACCAGTCGTTGCACGACCGCATAGCCTATGCCCTGCGCAAGGGTATTGCCACATATTTGGAGCAAGACCTGAACGAGGCGCTCAAGGAGAGTCCGCATGCCGTAGACATTATCGAAGGTCCGCTGATGGATGGCATGAACCAAGTGGGACAGCTATTTGGCGAAGGAAAAATGTTTTTGCCTCAGGTGGTGAAGACTGCTCGCACCATGAAACAGGCGGTGAGCATATTGCAGCCACATATAGAGGCTGAGAAAAATGGCGACGCCACAACAGCAGGCAAGGTGGTGTTGGCAACAGTAAAGGGCGACGTTCACGATATCGGAAAAAATATCGTGGGTGTAGTAATGGCTTGCAACAATTACGAGATAGTAGACCTGGGAGTGATGGTTCCTGCCGAACTCATCATAGCCAAGGCTAAAGAGATAAATGCCGATGCCGTATGCCTGAGCGGACTCATCACTCCGTCGCTCGACGAGATGGTGAATGTGGCTCGCGAAATGCAGAAGGCTGGCATGCAGATACCTATCATGGTGGGTGGCGCAACAACAAGCGAGATGCATGCCGCCCTAAAGATAGCACCCGAATATCGTGGTGCCGTGGTATGGGTGAAGGATGCTGCGCAAAATGTGGTGGTGTTGTCTAAGTTGCTGAATGCCAATGAGCACGATAAATATTGTGAGGCTTTGCAACAGCGATATGCCGAAATGCGTAAGCATTATGCCGAGGAGCAACAACGACTTGTCTCCCTGGATGAAGCAAGAAAAAACAAACTTAATTTGTTCGAATGATAAAGAATTTGATTTTCGATCTTGGTGGTGTTGTTATCACTCTGGATCATGACGAGGCTGTGAGACGTTTTACAGATATGGGCATACGCGATGCTGCCGATATCTTGAACCCATATACCCAAAGTGGGGTGTTTGGCGAACTGGAAGAAGGAGCCATTACAGCATCCGAATTTGTTGACGCTATGTGCGAGATGCTTGGTCGAAAGGTTAGTTACGAAGAATGTCAGAAAGCATGGTTGGGATATTTCAAGATGGTGCCTCCACACAATTTGGAGACCCTGCTTAATCTTCGCCGTCGTGGCTATAGCGTGGTGTTGTTGTCGAATACCAACCCTTTTGTCATGGACTGGTGCAGAAGCACAGAGTTTGATGGCAACGGCCATTCGCTCGACCATTATTTCGACGCTCTATATACAAGCTATGAGGCAAAGATGATGAAGCCCGACGAGGCCATATTCCGTCATGTTCTGATGAACGAGCGCATGCTGCCCGACGAAACTCTCTTCATCGACGATGGTCCAAGAAATTGTGCTGCCGCTTCGCAACTTGGCATCCACACCTTCTGTCCTGTGAATGGCGAAGATTGGACTGCCGACCTTTACGCTCTGCTGGATGGCGAGGGAGTGAAGCTTTGAAAGTGAAGAACGAAGAAAAAATATATTTTTTTAAAGAGATATGCAATTCAAAAAGAAAAGATGGCATTGCCTGTCTGGTCAGCCAATTACAGAACTCGACAAGCAGGTGATGTATTGGGAAAACAAGGGACGACTGGTTCCTACACGTGATCTTATCAAGACTCCTGAGCAGATAGAAGGCATACGTGCTGCTGGCGTTATCAATACCGCTGTGCTCGATGCTGTGGCTGCCGAAATTCATGCAGGAATGAACACCCTCGAAATCGACAAGATATGCTACGATATTTGTACATCGCACGGAGCTACTCCTGCTTGTCTCAACTACGAGGGATTCCCTAAAAGTGTTTGTACGAGTATCAACGAGGTAGTATGTCATGGTATTCCTAAAGAGGAAGATGTGTTGGAAGAAGGCGACATCATAAATGTAGACTTCACCACCATCTACAACGGATATTTTGCCGACGCCTCACGTATGTTTATCATCGGCAAAACCACTCCTGAGAAGGAACAGTTGGTGCGTGTGGCTAAGGAATGCTTGGATATTGGTGCCGAGGCTGCTAAGCCATTCTGCTTTGTTGGCGACATCGGTCATGCCATAGAGAAGCATGCCAAGAAATATAACTATGGCATTGTGCGCGACCTCTGCGGACATGGCGTAGGATTGAAATTCCACGAAGAGCCAGACGTCGTTCACTACGGACATTGTGGCACAGGTATGTTGCTCGTGCCTGGTATGGTGTTTACCATCGAGCCTATGGTGAACATGGGCACATGGAAGGTATTCATAGATGCCGACGACGAGTATGGCTGGGAGGTTATTACTGGCGACGAATTGCCATCGGCACAATGGGAGCATACCTACGTGATGACAGAACATGGTGTGGAGATATTAACTTACTAAAATTATGGAAAAGAAAGATGTTTATATATTGGGCATAGAGTCGAGTTGCGACGATACCAGCGCAGCAGTACTTCGCAACGGAGTATTGCTGAGCAATGTCACAGCTTCGCAGGATGTCCACATGGCTTATGGTGGTGTGGTGCCAGAGTTGGCATCAAGAGCTCATCAGCAGAATGTGGTGCCTGTGGTAGACCAGGCGTTGAAGCGTGCTGGAGTTGACAAGTCGCAACTCTCGGCAGTAGCCTTCACTCGTGGTCCGGGCTTGATGGGCTCTTTGCTCGTTGGTGTTAGCTTCGCTAAGGGTTTCGCTCGTTCGCTGAATATTCCGCTCATCGATGTTAACCACTTGCAGGGCCATGTTATGGCACATTTTATCAAGGAGAGCGACGACGATATGTCGGCACCTCCATTCCCATTCATCTGCCTTTTGGTTAGTGGTGGCAACTCGCAGATTGTGAAGGTTAATGCCTACAACGATATGGAGGTGTTGGGACAAACCATCGACGATGCAGCAGGCGAGGCTATCGACAAATGCTCTAAGGTGATGGGCTTAGGATATCCTGGTGGTCCTATCATCGACCGTTTGGCTCGTCAGGGCAACCCTCATGCCTATAAGTTTGCCGAACCACATATCCCTGGCATGGACTATTCGTTCTCAGGACTGAAGACCTCGTTTCTCTACAACCTTCGCAAATGGGTGGAGCAAGAGCCAGACTTCGTAGAGAACCACAAGGAGGATATTGCTGCAAGCTTGGAGTATACCATCGTAGATATTCTGATGAAGAAATTGCGCATGGCAGTAAAGCAGACAGGCATCAAGCATGTGGCTGTGGCAGGAGGCGTGAGTGCCAATAATGGTTTGCGCAATGCTTTCCGTGATCATGCCGAGCGCTATCATTGGACTATCTATATTCCGAAGTTCAGCTATACTACCGATAATGCAGCCATGATAGGTATCGTTGGCTATATGAAGTATCTCGACCACGACTTCTGCTCTATCGATTTGCCTGCATTCTCAAAGGTTACTTTCAAGTAGAAATTCCCCCACATTATTAATAATATAAAGACATGGATTTAGAAAGCAAAATAATTAGTCGTGAGCTTCTTCAGGCTCTCTACGACGACGGCAAGACTCTTGGCACAGCTGAGAGTTGCACAGGTGGACGTATTGCCCAGACTATCATCGCAGCCCCAGGCTCGTCGAACTATTTCAAGGGCGGTATAGTGAGCTATACCAACGAGGTGAAGGAAAACCTATTGCATGTAGACCACGCCACTCTCGAGGAGTTTACAGCTGTTTCGGAGCCTGTAGCTAAGCAGATGGTAATAGGCGCTTGCAACGCTTTGAATGTAGACTATGCTATTGCTTGCACAGGTGTTGCTGGTCCTGGTGGTGGCACTCCTCAGAATCCTGTAGGCACCATTTGGATTGCTTATGGTTCGAAGGACGATATCCGCACCATAAAGCTTACCGAGGACGAGGGACGCGATATGAATATATCTAACGCTACATGTACTGCCCTCCGCGCTTTCCTTGAATACTATAAGGAGAAAAATCCACAGCCTGTAGAGGAGTAGGAAACAAAAGCTTATATAGAAGTAAAAAAAACGGTTCTTCACAAATGATAGTGAGGAACCGTTTTTTAGTTATATGCAGTTATGGAAATCGATATTCCATAACCGCATAAGTTATTCTTTATTTCATTACCTTGCGTGTGGTACCGTCGGCATACTTCTTGATGACAACGTTGCCCTTGGCAGAAGCTGAAACCTGCTGACCATTAAGGTTGTAGGTGGCTACAGCTGCTTTTGCGCCATTATTTACGTTGCTGATGGCGTTGGCATCCTTTAGCTTGAAGTTGAGCTTATAGGTGTTGATTGTCTTGAGGTCGTTGGAGATAACGGTCAAGGTAGCTACGTTACCATCAAGGCTTAAACTAACCATCGAGTTTTCTGCATCCTCCTCAAAATCGATATCCTTAGGCTCAGGCAAAGCCTCTACCTCTACATTATAGTCAAACTTGTTTTTGTCGAAGTCTACGAGCTTAGCACCCTTGATGCTGATGCTGTTGAGCTTAGCGTTGTAGATGAGGCTAACGTCGTCGACGTTGATAGCGTCAGGATCATCGGCGCTGGCTGAACCACCACCAGGAACAGAGCATGTAGAGATTGTTACAAGCATGGCACGTGCCTCTACATCGTTGGTATAGTAGCTCTTATAGTCGAAAGGCACTACTATGCGCTGCCATACTTCGCCATTGCTCTCGATAGAGCTATATTGAGCCTTGGCAACCACGTTGGCATATTCCTTGTCCTCAGGGTCCTGATAGTAGGTGCCGTCTGTGAGCACGGCGCTAACCAAGGCTGTAGGATTTTTGTTGCCCTTGCCAGGATGGAATTTCACCCACATAGCGATAGAGTCAGGATAGCTATCAAGCTTTGTGTAGAAAGGATCGCCATTGGCATCCTTGTCGGTATTGCTGAGGTCGAGGAATGAGTTGTTTTTAGGGTTTGTAGGTGTCATATCGCCAGCCATTAGACGACCTGTGGTGATGGTGCCGTTGGCAGAAATGCTGCTAAACAGGGCTGCCGACTTTACCAAAACAGATGTTTGGCTTGAGCTGTTTGGACGCACGTCGTTAGACTTCCAAGTGTGAGGAGCTCCACTAACGATACCTGCAAGAGTGCCTGTGCAGCTCATGAAAGAGTGCCAGCTGTTAGGCTCGTCGCTTGTGGTGGTAGTGCCATAATAATCCTTGAACGAAGCCTCGTGCCAACCTTCGAAGTTAGAGTTAGCAAGCTGCGTTCTGCCACTACTTACATATACGCATATGCTCATCGTACCGAAAGGAATATCGAGCACCGCACCAAGCACGTCGCCACTAATGCCACCTTCGAGGCTAATAGGCACTTCTTTAAGGAGTGGGCCCATCCATCCTTCTACACCTGGCATGTCGCCTTCTGCAATAGTGATATTCTGTTCAGATTTGAGCACGATGTCGCCCTCTTCCTTTGTAGCCTGAATATTAGGCACGGTGATGGTGCCTACGGGCATAGCCTGACCCTGAGTATAGAGGATGAAGTTTTTGAGCTGCAGGGTGTATGTACCGTTGTCGGCTTTGGTGGTTGTTACTACCATGTCTTGAGGGTCGGCAGGAGCACCATTAACGAGTACTGCCAACGCACATTTGTAGTCGGTGGTCTGTGCCATAGAGGCGAGCGACACCAACGATGATACTAAAAGAGTAAATAATTTCTTCATACGAATTGTTTATTTGTGTTATACCTATTTATATTATACCTATTATATAGTTTACTTCAGCTTATACATTACGCCTATGGTGCCGAAGATAGGGTAGAGGGTTTGCTCAATTGTTTTGAACAAAGAGCGATGGATGCCCGTTAGTCCCCATGTGATGTCGGCATATAGTCCGAAGCGCTTAGTGATTTGACAGTCGGCACCAAGGTCTACACCAAACTGCCAACGACGCATATCGCTACCGAAGTCGTAGGTGCCGCGAGTGCCCTCTTCGTTGCCCATCTCCACCTTTGGTCCTGTAGGGTCGCCCTCGCGCAGATAGCCATCGTATACATAGCCATCGAAATGCTTTGTGGTGAGATACGACACGTATGGTCCGCCCTTGAAAAGCCAACGCCCAGCACGATATGTCGCCATGATAGGCAAGGTTAGCATCCATTCGTCGCACTTGGTGACCAGACGTCCAGTATATCTACCCTCTATACTTTCGCCACCACGCACCATCTCCATGTGGTAGTTCTTAACCGTGGCGTCAATCTCCATGCCCTTGTTTTCGAGGTGAATACCCGTTAGCAATCCCCAGTTGTTCCAAAGGTCTTTCTGCACATCGATACCATACGAAACGTTAGCCACAATCTTGTATGAATTCATTTTGCGTATGGTGGCAGGCATTCCTATAGGAGCCGTGCCGCCTATGTTGTAGCCTATGCGAGCTGTATAGTTTAGGCTGTCGGGAATGTTGATGGCAGAAGCCGAGCATGCCATGCCTGCAAGCATGAGGCAGGATAATATAGTCTTTTTCATAATCATTATTCTTCTGTTTCGCATACTATTCTGACGTTGTCTATACATAGCGTGCTACCTATGGCACCCTGGAAGAAGTCGCCATCGGCACTCGATGAGAATACTATCGCCAGACTATAGCCACGACTATCGAGGATATCCTGGCTGAAAGGCTGAATGAAGCGGAAGTCTTCCTTGAATTGTGTCCAGTTGTCGGTAGGCGGAATGTTGTTGACTATGGCCGTGGCTACGATGAGCGGACTTGTCTGAGCGTTGTTGCCATCAAGGGTTACGGCATTTCCATTCTCGTCGTGGTTGAGATATAGAATGGCATAAATGGAAGCCTTGTCAGTCTTGCCCTCTATTATCGTTTGGTTCTTATCCTGATATTTCTCGCCAGGCTGATATTTGTAGTAGCCCGAGAAAGTCTTTGGCTTCTTGTCGAAAGGCAAACCAAACATAGTGGCTTTGAGCGCATCCGTTAGAGCTGCTGACATATCGAAGGCTCCAAGGAATAAGTTGCCTGCTGCCAAAGGCATATTCACCATTTGTCCGAATGGTCCGGTATCTCTTGTGGTAAGCTTCACGCCCTTGCCTTCGTAGCCCTCGTCGAGAGGCGCGGTAGGGTAGTCGGTAGCAGGTGCACTTTTGTGGGTAAACCAGAAGCCGCCATTGCCCGAAGCCCAATCATCATATAAGTTGCCGTCGGCATGCTTCTCGCTCCAAACGTAGTATTTCTGTTTCTCTTTGTCGAGATGGAAGTCTTCGAAATCGAAGTTCAGAGTGTCTTTCTTGGTATGTATTACGGGCACAAACGATACCTTATATTTACGCTTCCACGCACCATCTTCAGATGTCACGGTATACTCTACGCTGCCATTACTAAAGTCGTGGGTGCTACCATTTGCTGGCGATATGGTGGCGCCAGGAGTGATGGTGAAGCGAGGCGCAAGAGCTGTGAGGTCTGCCTTCTTGCGCACGCTGAAAATAATGTCGGAAGAAGTATACAGAACCTTTACCATGGTGTCAGACGGGTTATAAAACATCTCACCCACGTTGTCTGCATGTAGATAAGCCTCTGTGATGTCGCATTCTGAATTGGCAGGCTCGTCCTTAAAGCAAGATGTAAGGGCGAGACTGCCAACAAGAGCAAGTGGTAAATATTTGTTCATATATTTGTAGCTTTTTACAGTTCAGACTGCAAAGATACTTGTTTTCTGTTTTAGTCTACAATCTAAAACCTAAAACTATGTTAAAGATTGGAGTTTTCTAACCAATCATCAAGAATCATCCTGGCAATACTTAGCTTTTCGGGTATTTGCGGCAGGTTGTCTTTGCTAAACCATCCACCACACGATAGTTCGCTACGCTGCAAATGCACATCGCCCTCTACATAGTCGGCATTAAATCCCACCATGAGTCCGCAAGGGTATGGCCAAGGCTGCGAACCAAAATAGCGAAGGTTGGTGATTTCGAGCCCAGTCTCTTCCATCACCTCGCGATGAACAGCCTGTTCGAGAGTTTCGCCTGTTTCCACGAATCCTGCCACAAGACCATAGAAATTGCCCTTGAAGTTTTTGGCATGTACCAACAATACCTCGTCGCCACGATGTACGAGCACGATGATGGCTGTAGCAAGTTGTGGCCATATCTCTTTGCCGCAACCTGTGCAGCGCTTAGATATCATGGTGTGCATCTGCATAGGCGAGCCACAGATGCCGCAAAACTTAGTGTTGGAATCCCAATATAGCAGCTCGTGGCATTTGCCAGCCTTCAGGTATAGCTCTTTAGACAGCTTATAAAACGATTGGCGCAGTCCGCACATCTCGAAGTTGGGATTTCCTGTCACGGGGGCATCAATATATAGAGCCTTCACAGATGTGCCGTCTGCCATAGGCTCGATGTCCATGATGTGAGTCCATGGCTTCACCTCTATGGGAGGTTCTTCGCAGCAAGGAATGGTGTATGTGCCATCCTCAAGCTTCTGAAGCAAGATGTCGGTCTTGCAGAATATGAAATAATACATTTGTAGTTTTTTTATTATTAAAGAAGGGAAGTTAAAGGAGTTAAAGAAGTTAAAGCCATATGTCTTATGGATTAATTTCAAGCTAAAAATACCTTCTGAAGCTTTTGCTAAAAACTCCAGCAAAAAGGCTAATGGCTTTAACTTCTTTAACTTCTTTAACTTCTTTAACTTCTTTAACTTCTTATTTAATCATTTCCTTTTCTCTCTCGATAGCAGGCTTTACGATAGAGTCGGGTACGAAGCGCCAGTTGTTGTTTGGCTTAGGATTAACCACTCCCATGCGCTCAATCTCCTGCATGAGATAGTAGCGCTGGTCTTTCTCGCTACGATATATGATACGGCTTTCGAGACTATCGTGAGGAATGCCAGCTCCACGAGTTAGCAGTTCGCCACCACCATTGCCGCGATAGCTGTTTACAGCCACCTTATACCATTTAGCCTCGTCGAAAGGTTCGCCATTCGACATGCGGAGTATGCGCACCTTTTGTCCGTTAGGCTTTGTTACGTCTACCTCGTAGTCGATGCCTGCAGCACTATCGAAATTGAAGAACTGATTCTTAAACATCAACTTCTCTTGGTTAGCATTCTTGTCGTCGGCAAGTATCAAGAATGGGTCGTCGGCACTCTTCATGGTGTGCACCCAGAGGTCGTAGCTCATTTCAAGATGTTTGCGTATCTCCTCGCCTGTGAGTCGCATCACGTAGAGCTGGTTCTCATATTTATAAAGGTTGAACATGTCGCTAACATATAGTGGACCCTTGGCTATGGAGTCGGTAGCCGAGAGAGGAGCATTGAATGCAATGTCGGCACCTGTTATCTTGAGCTGCAAGTTGAGGATGAGGTCGGAGAACGCACTTGAGCCAAAGAAGCAGTCTTGGCAATAGATGCTGTTGCCAAATTCGCCAATCTTGCGATTTACGTAGCCATTCACCTTAGCGATATCGCCATCGAAATAAGCCATATAGTCTTTGTCTACCTCAAGGTCGCGCATGTCTACCAGCTCGCCACTCTTGCTTGCCACTCTCCATTTTCCCTTTTCCTTAACGAGCGAGAGGTTGGCTTGTGCCACATACATGGCATTGTTGGCAGGGTCGAGACAAAGCACCTCGTTGCCTGCATCGTTGGTAATGGTTTCGAGACAACGAGAGTGGTCGTGACCGAAGAATACGGCATCGAAGCCATCCACCTTTTTAGCAACCTCTATAGAGGCGCTCTCCTTATATTCGGCAGTTTCTATGCCACCCTCTTTTCCGCTATGGAATAAGCCAATGATAACATCAGGCTTCACGTTGGTCTTCACCTCGTTCATGGTGCGCTGAGCAGCCTTCACCATCTCTTCGAAATATAGTCCCGACCATAGATTCTCTGTGAGCCAGTTAGGTATGGCAGGAGTTAACATTCCGATAACGGCAATCTTAGCACCCTGGCGCTCAAAGACTGTGTAGGGTAGGAAGTAAGGCTTCTGAGTCTTGACGTCGATGACGTTGGCACCAAGCATCGGACATTTCACCTCGCTTGCCCATTTGTCGTAAACGGCATGACCCGTTTCCACATCATGGTTACCTATGGTGGCAGCATCATACTTCATATAGTTGATTATCTTGGCAGCTAAATTCTCGTCCTTGGTGTTGATATAGTTGTAGAAATAGCATATAGGCTGACCCTGCAAGATGTCGCCATTATCTAACAACAGCACATTCTCGCCATGCTCCTTTCTCAGGTTGTTGATATATGTGCTGACCCTTGCAAGGCTTCCTGCCTTTGGCTTGCGACGGATGAAGTCGTAAGGGAAGAAGCTTCCGTGCACATCCGAAGTTTCTACAATCTTTATTTCCATAGTCTTTGTTTTGTTCTTAGCGTTAGCTGCTGTGTAGCCAAAGGTGAGGCCTGTCAGCAGCATGATGACTGATAAAATTGATGTTTTCATACATTTTTATTATTCTTGTTTTTGGTTTGGAGTAGGTGCTTCTTCGTTTTTGGTATTTGCACCTTGTTTTTGTGTAGCTGCCAGTTCCTCGGCAGCAGTTTTATCTTTTTTCTCGCGATAAGCCTTAGGCGTCATGCCTGTGCGCTGCTTGAATAGTCGCGCAAAGTAAACAGGATCGTTGAAGCCTGTCTTATAGGCAATCTCTGATATCGTCATGTTTGAGCAGTCGAGATACATATACGCCTTTTTCATACGGAATTCCGAAACAAACTCCTTAGGCGACTGTCCGGTCAGAGCCTTTAGCTGATTATAGAACGATGTGCGCGACAATCCGCTTTGCGAAGCCATATCCTCAATCTTTAGCGAAGGATTGTCGAAGTTCTTTTCCAGCCAGTCGAGAGTAGCCTTCACGAAGTCGTAGTCGTCTTTGTTGTTGAAAGCTATCTCGTCAGGTCCCACCTTCAGCACCCTCATCTTCTTTCTTTGTTCAGCCTCGTATTGTATGCGGCGTTGGCGTATGTAGAAGTAAGCTCCCACGCCCAATATTGCCAACATGAGGTATATCCACAAGGCTACTGTCGAAGCAAAGAAATATGGAGGCACAGTAATCTTGATAGTGCGCTCATCATATTTGTCTGGGCTCTCAAGCAAGAATGCTTTTATGCGCAGGGTGTATGTTCCTGCCGGCACGTTGCTATAGTTGGCTCTACGCTGATTGTCGGCGTTGTGCCATTCTTTGTCGTAGCCTTCGAGCATATATTGATAGTGCACACGATGCTGTAGCTGATAGTTGAGCGATGCAAACTTCACCGAGAATATGCTTCCTCGCGAAGGCAACCTCACCTGACAGCTATCTGGCACATAGTAGTCGTAGGTGTCGTTGAGTCGTGGTGACATAAGCTTGTCGTCGACAAAGAAGTCGGTTATGGCAAGCTTCAGCAGCGAACCATTGTGAGTGCGCAGTTTGCTGCGGTCTATGATATAATATCCGTTTAGCGTACCGAAGAGTATTTCGCCATTAGGCAGACATGCGCCTGTGCCTTCTGAAAACGATTCGTCGTTTACACCATCAAGGATAGAGAAAGTAGTAAACAGCTTCTTGTTGTTGTCGAACGAGCATAATGTTTGGTCGGCAGAAAACCACACCACATTATCCTTGGTTACGGCAACGCTCTTTATCTCGTTTGATGGCAGTCCATCGACTTCGTCGAAAGTCTCGAAACACCATTTGCCTTTCTTGTCCTTGCCTGTGGTCTTGCTTAGTCCGCCACCATTTGTTGCCACCCACATGGTGCCGTCTGCACCTCTAAGCAATTGTATGATGTCGTTGTTGCCTGTTTGCAACTCAGTATCGTCGCTCATTTCGAGAGGCGCAGCATACACATTCTTGCCATCGCTCTTCATAGTGAGAATACCATCCGAGGTGCCTGCCCACACCATGCCGTCAGGACCTAAGGCGATAGTTCTCACCTTGGTGTGGCTAAACTTAGGGTAGCCCTTGATGTTGCGAGGCCAAAACACCCTTTTGCCATTATACATGTTTACACCACCATTATATGTAGCTATCCATAAGTTGCCAGCCTTATCCTTCACGGTTTGGTAAACATTTGGCGAGGTAAGGTTGATGTCGAGATGCTTAGGTTGCGATGCACCCTTTGGCAACACATATACGCCCATACCCTTAGTAGAAATATAGATGTCGCCATTTTCCAATTGCATCATATCGTAGACTTTTGCGTCAACTTTGCAAAATGGCGATAGCGCAGATGTAGCGTTGTCGGCAGAAAGTATGTTGCCCGTCTTGTTGCCAATAAGAATCTTTTTGCGAGTATGGTCGTAGATTATGGCACGAGTTTCGTTTGCGCCATAAACATTCGAGCCAGGCATCAAGTTGCGATGCATGATGCATGGGCGGAGTAGGGAGAGCTTTTCCAGTCCGCGCCTGAAGGTCGACATCCAAATCACACCCTCTTGCAATGCCACATACGTGGCAACGGTATTCGACAAGTTCCATGTGTTGTCGGGGTTGTTGTGGAAATAGTTCATCTCGCCCGTGGCGTAGTCGTAATATCCAAAACCACCCATATTCATACGTACCCAAAGAGCGCCATTTGCTTCGCTATATGCAGCACCATTAATATCTATTTCTGGTGTAGATACTATCTGGGTGAAATGGCGTGTGGTGTTGGTTGCAGGGTTATATTGGAATACTCCTTGAGTGTCGGTAGTAAACCATATAAGTGATTTACTATCTTGGTATAACGAAGATATTTGTGAACCGTTGGTAGAATATATCTTCTTCTTGCTACCTACATTATATATATCACCCTTTGTGGTGCCCACGAGGATGGTGTTGTTGGCTGTACAACAGATATTCATTATCTCTTTGTTGTCCATCACAAAGGCATTGTTGAGCTTTGTCTCTGTAGGCTTTATCTTTGCCAACCCCTTGTCGGTAGCCACCCAAAGATTAGCATGTTTATCGGTAGCCATAGCATACACCTTTTGTTTGCCAATATCTACGAGCTGCACCATTGGCTTAGCACCTACGGAGCGCATTCTGTAGATACCCTTCTGGCGGATGTAGGCATACACATAGCCATCTATCGACTTCACTATCGTTGAAGCCGTGCGATGAGTTTTGCCCTGGTAGCCGTTGTTGGTCTTTAGCAAATCGCCACCCTCTACGCTCTCGAAAGCGTTGGCTATTATGTCGGTATGACGATTCAAAACAAAGATGCGGTTGTCGTACATTCGCATCCAGATGTTGCCCATGTTGTCGGCAGTAAGGGTGAGAATGCGGTTATGAAAATTGGATAGTCCGCTATTCTTTCCTGTGGGATAGTTGCTGAAGTTGTAGCCATCAAAACGGCTCAAACCATTCCATGTTGCTATCCAAATATAGCCAAAACGGTCTTCCACGATATCGGCAATGGCATTGCTCGCAAGACCATCGGATGTCGTGTAGTGGTTGCGCAAAGCTTGCAGCTCGTGAGCCTTGGCTCCAGTTACATTTAGCATCAGGAGTACAAGGAATAGAAGCTTTCTCATGGTCCGTCTTGATTATAGATGTACGTCTTCTATACGTAGTTTTAGCAATCCTGCAGGCACCCTGACTTCTACCACGTCGCCAGCCTTCTTGTTGAGCAAAGCCTGACCAATAGGCGACTTAATAGAAATCTTGCCCTCACGGAGGTTAGCCTCGTGAGAGTTTACTATTGTATATGCCATATGCGCATTGTTAGCAAGGTTGGTTATCTCTACTTGGCTCAGTAATCCCACGCAGTCGTTATTTAGCAGCGACTTGTCGATAACCCTTGCATTCTCCAGCACCTTTTGCTTAAAGCGAATGCGGCTCAACAATTTGCCTTGCTCACGCTTTGCTGCATGATATTCAAAGTTTTCGCTAAGGTCGCCCTTATCTCTTGCCTCAGCTATGGCATCTCTAACCTTTGGTAATTCAACGTTTTCTAATTCTTGAAGTTCAGCCACGAGCTTGTCGTAGCCTTCTTGCGACATATATTCCATGATAGTTATAGTTCTGTAGTATATTATATTGATTAGCGATAGCTTTGGCTATCAATATGCAAAGTTATAAAAAAAGATTGGTTTTTTATTTTGATATTGGTTAATTTTGCATTAACTTTGCAATATTCAATATTATCATCGGAAAAACTAATATTTATTTTATGGCACGTACGAATAATCATCTTGTTATTATGGCAGGCGGTGTAGGAAGCCGATTTTGGCCTATGAGCACCGAGCAGAAACCTAAGCAGTTTATTGATGTTCTTGGAGTAGGTCGCTCGTTGATGCAGCTCACCTACGACCGTTTCGAGGGAATATGCTCTCCTGAGAATGTGTGGGTAGTTACAAATAGCAGATATGCCGATATCGTTCATGAGCAGTTGCCTGAGATTCCTGTTTCCAACATCCTTCTTGAGCCTTGCCGTCGCAATACTGCGCCATGTATAGCTTATGTGAGTTGGCGAATTAAGAAGAGCGACCCTAAGGCAAACATCGTGGTTACACCAAGCGACCATATAGTTACCAATCCTCAGGAGTTCCGTCGTGTAATCACACAATGCTTGAAGTTTACTGGCGAAACAGATGCCATCGTAACTCTTGGTATGAAGGCAAATCGCCCAGAAACAGGCTACGGCTATATTCAGGCAGACCTTACCACAAGTTCTCCACGCAACAAGGAGATATTCCGTGTAGACAGATTCCGCGAGAAACCAGATCTTGAAACAGCAAAGAAATATATTCAGGAGAACAACTATTTCTGGAATGCAGGTATCTTTATGTGGAATGTAGAAACCATCGTCAACGCATTCCGCGTATACGAACCAGCTCTCAGCAAAATCTTCGAAGGCATGCTCGATATCATGGGTACCGACAAGGAGCAGGCTGTGATCAATGAGAAATATCCTGAGTGTGAGAATATCTCGGTCGACTATGCCATCATGGAAAAGGCTGAAGAAATCTTTGTTTGTCCTGCCGACTTTGGTTGGAGCGACCTTGGTACATGGGGCTCTTTGCTTTTGCAAACTCCACGCGACCTCTATGGCAACAGCTGCATAGGCGAGAATATCAAGATGGTGGAAAGCCACAACTGCATCGTGCATACCGTGGAAGAAAAGAAAGTTGTTATCCAGGGTCTCGATGGCTACATCGTTGCCGAGCAAGATGGCACCTTGTTAATATGCAAGCTCAGCGAAGAGCAGCGCATAAAGCAGTTCCAAAACGATTAATCTTTTATAGCATAAACGAGACAGTCTTAAAGGATTATTATAAACGATTATCATAAACAATAACGGCTCATCACAATCATGTGGTGAGCCGTTGATTTTGTTATAAAAGTCTCCCAGTACCACTTTTAGTACCACTTATGTGGTACTGGAGTTTACCTTAGGTGGTACTGGAGTTTACCTTAGGTGGTACTGGAGTTTCACCTAAGTGGTACTGACAATGAAACTAAACGTCTTTTTTAAGGAGATTAAGAGCTATTTTTATCTATTGCTGTCCGCTAATACCTTTTAAGTTTTAGTAGACAGCAATAAGCAATAATAGAAGTATAACTTTGATAACGGATAATATCTGTTAACTCGTTGAAAGAAAGTTACTTACTATACCTCTATACCTATAATCATCAATTTCTGCTTTTAGATAGGTTTGTTATTGCGATTGTTATGAAAATCCACTACAAATTCTAAAAATAAGTATAAGTATTAATAGCAGCCTAAAAGAAAACATCATATATAGCTATTCTATCTTTATCCACATACAACCAAGGCTAGCGCCAATGAGTAGTATTTCTCACATCATACCATGACCTACTACAAAATACATAGGTTTGCTGGCAGTTGTATATTATCATGTTCCTATATCAAACCACAACCTCGAAGAATCTATTAACTTTATAAAAAAGTTGTATATTATCATGTTCCTACATCAAACCACAACTTTAGATTATTCTTTAGTTAGGTTGTTTCGTTGTATATTATCATGTTCCTACATCAAACCACAACCTATAGTATCGAAGTTGTTGACAATCAGAAAGAAACAATCGATTTCTCTAATAAGAAATGGTTGTGTAGGCAATATTTTCATGCAAATATACTAAAAAAGTTCCAATTGAATGGGTTCAAAAAAAGTTTTTTCCTTTATTTTGCTAGTTCTTATATTCTTTGGCTTCCCCCAAAAATTATAAATACTTCCAAATTGTTTATCTGTTACACTAAGAATACTCACTTTTCTAGTTTCTGGTAATAAAGACTTAACTCTTTTTACATGAACCTCTAAACTTTCTTTTGATCCACAATGACGAATATAAACAGAAAATTGCATCATGGAGAAACCATCTTTCTCCAAATTCTTGCGAAAAAGAGTCGCAGCTTTCATTTCCTTCTTCGTAGATACAGGTAAATCAAAAAATACAAATAGCCACATAATATGGTACGCATTAAGTCTATATTCTGTCATTATAAAAAGGGTAAAGAGAGTGTTTTTATTTCGCCTGCATAATATTTAGCGAGTGAAGCTGTAGTAATTGTTAATGCAATTTGGAGAGGTCGCATAACTTTGCCGATTTTTACATCGCAAGTTAATAATCTAAGCATTGAAGCTTTAACATCTTTATTTAACTCGTCATATCCCTGTAGATAAATACTATATACTATTTCATCCACATAAGGGCGATATGGCTCCATAACATCGTCAGCTAAAGGAAATGCATTATATCTACTTTTGTGGAATATTCCCAAATTTGGTAGCAAGCCTGAGCCCAAAAATGCTCTTGCGGTTGCTGCACGCAAGATAGAATAGCCATAATTAAGAAGAGGATTAGGAAAACATCCATCTCTATCACGTTTGAAATCCTTACCGAAAAGTTGTGTCCAATACATTTTGGCAGCAATACCTTCTCTATTGTCCGCATCTCCACTTTTTACGTTTGAATAAAAAGTTTTAAGAATATCTCCTTTTTTTCAAACTTATTCAAAATTGCTGATTGATTCTTAATCTTTGATTCTATTATTTGTTTCCACGCTTGCTTTTTCATTGGTTCACTAACAGCAAGTTGAAACTTAAGAGTCTCAGATTGTGTCGTATTAGCATCTAAGTTTTGCAACATAGACGTTGGCATCATCTTGTTATCGCATATGATGACAGCAACATTATTCTTTACCAACTCGTTGAGAAGAGGTAAAGTAATGTTTATCATTTGATTTTCCAATACTACACACCCGATATCTTCAATAGGGCGTGTTACCTTGTCGTCACTATCTTTCCAAGAGATTACTATTTGGCAATTCTTGAGTGAAAGATACACAGGAGTTGAAAAGAATAATGTTTGCTTTATCATTTCATCTTAATCTTTTAATCTCACCTAATTCATTAATTTCGAAGTCGTAGCCTTGAACTAAAGCATTAAACTGAGTATGAAGCATAATAATTGCAGGACGGAACTCTTCCCCCTGTTTATAAGCACCATTTTTTGCCTTAATTTCTTTACTCAATCTGGCTTCTTCATGATTTCTCATATTTATAGTAGCATACGCACAACCATTTATTGTCATTGAAGAAAGCCCTGTTATTTTATATAGTCTGCGTCCTCGTTCCTTAGTTGAAGCATCCCAAACCTCATTTGGACTTTTCTCGTAGAGTAGTACCATTGTTCCTATCTTTAAAGAATATGCAAACGGAAAATCATGCTCACTCTTTATAGGTACAATATTTCCTCCAACGGCTTCTTTGTCATTACTTGTTCTATAGTATTGCGCAGTTTGCAGCATATTGACAATTTCAAAGTCACGTTTTTCTTTCCCCTTTTTATCTTTACCAATATATAGCGCAAGCATATAGTTACCATCATTAACAACATGATATTGTTGCTTGTATTCTTTTACCGAAATGTCACGTTGTTGGCGAATATTTAAAGGCTTAGTAACAGAAGGAGTATAGCATCTTACCTTTTTCCTGACTTCGTCATCGTGTCACCCAAAATTCTTCATCAAAGAGTTTGGCGATTTT